>Ga0114964_10002117_pt1 | contig 14017 bp, 8 predicted proteins | sample C_131016_MF_Meta_FD_92638 | JGI IMG/M metagenome (GOLD analysis project Ga0114964, IMG submission 92638) | Freshwater microbial communities from Lake Croche, Canada to study carbon cycling - C_131016_MF_MetaG | ecosystem: Environmental > Aquatic > Freshwater > Lake | place: Lake Croche, Canada... | reverse complement strand
GGCGATGGTTACTACAGCGACGGTGGCAAGGGCGGTGCCGGCGGACAGGGCGGCGCCGCGACGGCGACTGGGACCAACGGAGACGGCGGTAAGGGCGGTAACGGCGGTAACGGTGCCTTCAGCGATAGCGGTGGTTACGCGGGCGGTGCCGGTGGTGCTGGCGGAAATGCTGGTTCCGGTGCCGGAGCGAGTGGAACCAACGGCGACGGCGGTAATGGCGGTAAGGGCGGTGACGGCGGCAGCTTCTCCAGCACCCCCGGCTTCTCGGGTGGGGCGGGTGGGGCCGGTGGCAATGCCGGGTTAACCGCTGGTGCCGGCGGCGTCGGCGGTAACGGCGGTGCCGGTGGTGCCGGTGGTAATGCCGGCTACTACGGCTACTCGGGTGGCAATGGCGGCAAGGGCGGCGAGGGCGGGTCCGCGGTCGCGGGTGGCACCAATGGCGATGGCGGCGCCGGCGGCGCCGGCGGCAATGGCTACGACGGCTATTACAGCGACGGCGGCGCGGGTGGTGCAGGCGGTGCCGGCGGCAATGCCGGCGCAGGCGCCGGGGCGAGTGGTACCAATGGCAACGGTGGTAACGGCGGCAATGGCGGCAGCGGCTACGACGGCTCTTACGGCGCCGGCTACGCGGGTGGCGCTGGTGGGGCCGGCGGCGATGCCGGGTCAACCGCCGGTGCCGGCGGCGTCGGCGGTAAGGGTGGCGCCGGCGGCAATGGCGGTTACGCCTACGCCGGCTACTCGGGTGGTGCTGGCGGCGCCGGTGGCGCGGGCGGGTCGGCGGTCGCAGGTGGCACCAACGGCGATGGTGGTGACGGCGGCGCCGGTCGTGATGGCGTAACCGGCTACACCACTGGCGGCGCCACGGATTCCAAGGGCGCAAACGGCGGCGCGGGCGGAGCCGGTGGAAACGCCGGCCAGGGCGCTGGAGCCGGCGGTATCGGCGGCAACGGCGGTGACGCCGGCAACGGCGCTAACGGCTACCGCGGCGGCAACGCAACATATGGCACCAACGCAGGACGCGGTGGTGCCGGCGGTGCGGGTGGGTCCGCGACGGCCGGCGGTACCAACGGCAACGGCGGCAACGGCGGCAACGGCGGGGCTGGCGGATACAGCTACAGCTACGGCGGCGTCTATAACGGCGGCGCGGGTGGTGCCGGCGGCAATGCCGGGCTGGGCGTCGGTGCCGGCGGCGTCGGCGGTAATGGCGGTAACGGCGGTGACGGCACCTACAACGGCTATGCCGGTGGCGCCGGCGGCGCCGGTGGCGCAGGTGGGTCGACGACGGCGACGGGCACCAACGGAAACGGCGGCAACGGTGGTGACGGCGCAGAAGCCGGCACGTTCCTCGGCAGCACGGGATACGACGGCGGTGCTGGCGGCGCCGGTGGTAACGCGGGCACAGGTGGGGCCGGCGGCAACGGCGGCAATGGCGGCAGTGGCGGTGCTGGCGGCTACTCGACGTCTCCCTTCGACACGGGTGGCCAGGGTGGTGCCGGCGGTGCCGGCGGTGCGGCCGGTGGTGCCGGCGGTAGCGGCGGTAACGGTGGCAACGGCGGAAATGGCGCCTACAGCGGCTACGGCGTTGATGGCGGTGCCGGCGGTGTGGGCGGTGCCGGCGGAGACGCCGGCGCAGGCGGCACCAATGGCAACGGTGGTGCCGGTGGCAATGCCGGTGACGGTGGCTACGGCGGCGGCCTCGGCGGTGCGGGCGGGGCTGGTGGCGACGCGGGCGCAGGAGCAGGCGGCGTCAACGGCAGCGGCGGCAATGGCGGCAATGGCGGTCGTGGCGGAGACGGTGGCTATGTCGGTAACGGGTACTTCGGGTCGGCCGGCTATCAGGGCGGCGCCGGCGGGGCCGGTGGCGCCGGCCGGGCAGGCGGCACCAACGGCGACGGAGGTAGCGGCGGCAACGGCGGCAATGCGACCGGTTCGGGCAACGGCGGCGGCGCGGGCGGCGATGGCGGCGCGCGCGGCGCCGGTACCGGTAGCGGCGGTGCCAACGGCGACGGTGGCAACGGCGGTAACGGCAGTGACGCGACGACTCCAGGCACGAATGGTGGTGCTGGCGGCGTCGGTGGTGCTGCTGCTGAAGGAGCCACTAACGGCAATGGCGGTAACGGCGGTAATGGCGCCACCGGTACAGCCTCGGGCGCCGGTGGCACCGGTGGCGATGGCGGCGTCGCCGGCTCCGGCGCAGGAAACAGCGGCGCCAGCGGTAATGGCGGCAACGGCGGCAACGGCGGTAACGCCACAACGGCCGGCACCGCTGGCGGGGCTGGCGGTAACGGCGGCAAGGCCGGCACCGGTGGCACCAACGGCAACGGCGGCAAGGGCGGCAACGGTGCCACCGGTACTGCCGGCGGAACGGGCGTTGCCGGCGGAACTGGCGGCACTGGTGGTGCCGGCGGTCTGAGCGGCGCTGGCTCCGGTACCGCCGGCACCAACGGCGATGGCGGGAGCGGCGGCGATGGCGGAGTCGGCGGGGCCGGCAGTGCCGGCGGCGTGGGCGTTGACGGCGGCAACGCCGGTGCGGGCGGTGCCGGCGGACTCGGCGGCGTCGCAGCTGCCGGCGCTACCAACGGCAACGGCGGAAACGGCGGAGCTGGCGGTCAGGGCGGCACCGGCGGCACCGGCAGCTACACCCCAGGTCAGACAGGTGGCACCGGCGCCAACGGCGGGGCAGGTGGCATCGGTGGTGCTGGCGGCGCGCCCGGTGGCGGCGCCGGTGGCGCGGGCGCAACCGGTGACGGTGGTGCTGGCGGACTCGGCGGCACGGGCGGCCTCGGCGGAACCGGCGGGGGCTACAACAATGGCGGCCTCGGCGGTTTTGGCGGCGGTGGCGGTACTGGCGGATCCGGTAACGCCGGTGGTGCCGGCGGCGGCGGCGGCACCGGTGGGCAAGGCGGTCAGGGCGGCAACGGCGGCAAAGCCGGGTCCGGCGGGACCTCCGGCACGTCAGGCGGCGCGGCCACCGGAAGCGCCGGAGGCGCCGGCGGTAATGGCGGTAGCGGCGGTACGGGCGGTGCCTATACCCCCGCCTGAGTTGTTACACACGCACGTACGCCCCGCTCGCCATTACCGGCGAACGGGGCGTACGTCGTTACAGGCCTCAGCCCCGGCCGATGATCCTGACGTTGTGCCGGTTGGCCTCCGGGTTACGCCAGAACATGTCATCGGCGCGCGCGATAGCGGGCCGATGTGGAGAAGGTCAGCCGTTCACGGCTAGATTGCAGCGGACGGCCAGCCAAGGAGAACTCATGTCCACGATTCACTTCATCTCCGGTCTCCCGCGTTCGGGGTCGACGCTGCTGGCTGCGCTGCTGCGGCAGAACCCGCGCTTTCAGGCCGGGATGTCCGGTCCGCTGGCCGGACTGTTCGGGGCGCTGCTCGGTCAGATGAGTGCTCGCAACGAATACTCGGTGTTCATCGACGACACCCAGCGTGAGCGGATCGTGCACGGGTTGTTCGACAACTTCTACGCCGACAGCCCCGCCGAGGTCATCTTCGATACCAGCCGCGGCTGGTGCGGGTGGATGCCGGCGATCGCGCGACTGTTCCCCGAAGCGAAGGTAATCGCCTGCGTCCGTGAAATGCCCTGGGTGCTGGACAGTATTGAGCGACTGGTGCAGCGCAACGTCTTCAGCCCGTCGTCGATCTTCAACTACAGCCCCGGTGGCACGGTGTACACCCGCGCCAACGGCGTGGTGGCGCCCGACGGCATGGTGGGCGGACCCTACGACGCGCTCAAGCAGGCCTGCTACGGCGCGCAGCGTGACCGGTTGCTGCTGGTGCAGTACGAAACCCTGACCGTCGATCCGGGCGCAACGTTGCGCGCCATCTACGACTTTATCGGCGAGCCGTATTTCGAGCATGACTTCGGCCACGTCGACTATGACGTCACCGAGTTCGACGAACGCGCCGGCACCCCCGGTCTGCACACGGTGCGCGGCACGGTCAAAGCTGAACCCCGCGAAACCCTTTTGCCGCCAGACCTTTTCAAGCGATTCATCCACGACGCCTTCTGGCGCGATCCGTCTCGGATCCCCGATGGTCTGCGGATCGTCTGAGCTCCGCTCTCGATCTTCCCTAGCGCACCGGAAACCGGTATCCGCCAAGCTGATACAACGCCGGCCCGGCCGCTGCTCGCGCGATCATCACCCGGTGCGCCTCCTCGTGCTGCAGCGCGAACACCCGCTCGTCGCCGAAACCCCGGTCGATCCGGTCCCGCACGTAGGCCAGTTCGACCACCTGAATCGCGAACCTCTTCACGGCCGACGCGGCCGGGCGCCCGCCGAACCGCAGTGCGGCTGCAACAGCCATCTTCCGCGACTTCAGCGAGCCCAGCCAGGTCGCCTCAACCGGCGTCAGCATTCCGGTGGCCACCATGTAGGGGAGTTTGTCGGCGACGATCCGTTGCTCCCGGCGCCGGGAGTTGACCGCCAGGACGATCGCGAGTGCGAAGACCGGCATCATCCACAGCACGTAGACGCCGAGGTAGGTCTTGGCGCCCAGCAGTGCCGAGCCGTTCCACAGCCCATGCATGACGACGGCGCCGAGATAGCCCAGCAACACACACGCCATCCGGGCCACCAGGCTTCGTCGCTGCAGGGCGAAGTACACCCCGATCCCGGTCATCGTGGTGAACAGGGGATGGGCGAACGGCCCGATCACCAACCGCATGCCCGCGATGGCCAACGAGCCGGGCAGCGTCTCGGCGCTGGCGATGTAGAAGATGTTCTCCAACCAGGCGAATCCGGCCGCGGTGAAACCGGCGTACACCAGGCAGTCGGTCAGCGTGTTGAGTTCGATGCGGCGTCGGCCGGTCAGCATCAGCAGCAGAAACAGGCCTTTGGCCGCCTCCTCGACCACCGGGGCGCCGATGGCCACCGTCGCGAAACTGACGTCCTCCTGGCCGGCGCCGAAGGTCTGGTCGACTACGTGTTCCAGCACCACTGACAACAGCACGGCCACCGACGCACCCCACAGGAAGGCCATGATCAGCAGTCGCGGCGGCTCCGGTTCCCAGCGGTCCAGCCACAGGTAACACGCCAGCACGCCGGCCAGCGCCAGGGTGGACAGCGTGAAGCCCAGCGCGGTGCCGGCCGGGTTGACGGCGGTCAGCAGGCTCAGGATCAATCCGGCGAGCGTGCCCAGCGCGATGATGGCCGCCAGCGGGGCGCCGACCTTGCGGACCGGGCTGGGATACGGCGGCACGGTGACGTAGGTCGCCAGCACGGGAGCGTGAGACACCAGAGCAGAGTAGCTGCGGGCACACCCGGGTTTGTCCAGGTTGTGCCCTGTCGAGTAGGCTCTGCCGGTACCCGCGTGCACCTGGGCGGGCTACATCGCACGTGAACCCAACCGAAATGTCCCTACGACCGACCCTGTCCGGAGCAACCCAACAATATGCCCAGTCCCACCATCACCTCGCCGCAAGTAGCCATCAACGACATTGGCTCGGCTGAGGACTTCCTCGCCGCTATCGACAAGACCATCAAGTACTTCAACGATGGCGACATCGTCGAGGGGACCATCGTCAAGGTGGACCGGGACGAGGTCCTGCTCGACATCGGCTACAAGACCGAAGGGGTCATCCCCTCCCGCGAACTTTCGATCAAGCATGACGTCGACCCCAGTGAAGTGGTGTCCGTTGGCGACAAGATCGAAGCCCTCGTCCTCACCAAGGAGGACAAAGAGGGACGCCTGATCCTGTCCAAGAAGCGCGCACAGTACGAGCGCGCCTGGGGCACCATCGAGGCACTGAAAGAGGCCGACGAGGCCGTCAAGGGCACCGTCATCGAGGTCGTCAAGGGCGGCCTGATCCTCGACATCGGTCTGCGTGGCTTCCTGCCCGCCTCCCTGGTGGAGATGCGCCGGGTCCGCGATCTGCAGCCGTACATCGGCAAGGAGATCGAGGCCAAGATCATCGAGTTGGACAAGAATCGCAACAATGTGGTGCTGTCGCGGCGCGCGTGGCTCGAGCAGACTCAGTCCGAGGTGCGCAGCGAGTTCCTCAATCTGCTTGTTAAGGGCGCGGTCCGCAAGGGTGTGGTGTCCTCGATCGTCAACTTCGGCGCGTTCGTCGACCTCGGCGGCGTCGACGGTCTGGTGCACGTCTCGGAGCTGTCCTGGAAGCACATCGACCATCCGTCCGAGGTCGTCGCGGTGGGCGACGAGGTCACCGTCGAGGTGCTCGATGTCGACATGGACCGCGAGCGGGTCTCGTTGTCGCTGAAGGCAACTCAGGAAGATCCGTGGCGGCACTTCGCCCGCACCCATGCGATCGGTCAGATCGTGCCGGGCAAGGTCACCAAGCTGGTTCCGTTCGGTGCGTTCGTCCGGGTCGAGGAGGGCATCGAGGGTCTGGTGCACATCTCCGAGCTGTCCGAGCGGCACGTCGAGGTGCCCGATCAGGTGGTCGGTGTCAACGACGACGCGATGGTCAAGGTCATCGACATCGACCTCGAGCGCCGCCGGATCTCGCTGAGCCTCAAGCAGGCCAACGAGGATTACGCCGAGGAGTTCGATCCGTCGAAGTACGGCATGGCCGACAGCTACGACGAGCAGGGCAACTACATCTTCCCCGAGGGCTTCGACTCCGCGACCAATGAATGGCTCGAGGGCTTCGACTCCCAGCGCGGCGCGTGGGAGGCCCGGTACGCCGAGGCCGAGCGTCGGCACAAGATGCACACCACGCAGATGGAGAAGTTCGCCGCTGCCGACGCTGCCGCTGCCGAGGAGAATCCGACGTCAAGCTCAACCTCGTCGAGTTCGGGCTCCGATGACGATTCCGCCGGCGGATCGCTGGCCAGCGACGCCCAGTTGGCGGCGCTGCGCGAGAAGCTCGCCGGCAACGTCTAACCCACAGCGTCTGACTCTCCCGGACTGGGCCCCTGAGCCATGCTGCGCATCGGACTGACCGGGGGCATCGGCGCGGGAAAGTCGACGGTGTCATCGACCTTCGCCGAGTGTGGCGGCGTGATCGTCGACGGCGACGTCATCTCCCGCGAGGTGGTGCAGCCGGGCACCGAGGGGCTGGCCGCGCTGGTTGATCATTTCGGTCACGAGATCCTGCTGTCCGACGGTGCGCTGAACCGTCCCGCGCTGGCGGCCAAGGCATTCGGCGATGAGGCGCAGCGCGCCAAGCTCAACGAGATCGTGCATCCGTTGGTCGCGACGAGGCGGGCCGAGATCGTCGCGGCGGTGTCTGAGGATCAGGTAATCGTCGAGGACATCCCGTTGCTCGTTGAATCCCAGATGGCTCCGTTGTTCCCGTTGGTTGCGGTGGTCCACGCCGATCCGGACGTGCGGCTGAGCCGCCTAATCGGCATCCGCGGCATGGACGAGTCCGACGCCAGGGCCCGGATCGCGGCACAGGCCACCGAGGATCAGCGCCGTGCGGTGGCCGACGTCTGGCTGGACAACTCCGGCACCGAGGGCCAGTTGGTGGAGCAGGCCCGCGAACTCTGGTACGGGCGGATCCTGCCGTTCGCGCACAACCTCGCCACCGCAACACCCGCAGCCGAATCGGGCCGGCTGGTTGCGGCCGACCCGGCCTGGGCTGCGCAGGCAGCGCGGGTTCGGGCCCGACTGAACACCGCCTGCGGGCACCGGGCGCTGCGCATCGACCACATCGGATCAACCGCGGTGGACGGGATGGACGCTCGCGATGTCATCGACATGCAGATCACCGTCGCGTCGATGGACGTCGCCGACGAACTTGCCAGCGCTCTACTGCCGGCCGGATATCCGCGGGTCGAATCCGTCATAGCCGACGTCAGCTTTGATGCGGACACCGATAACAGCCTGTGGCGCAAGCGCTTTCACGCTTCAGCTGATCCCGGTAGGCCCACCCACATCCACATCCGGGTGGATGGTTGGCCGAATCAGCGGTTTGCGCTGTTATTCGTCGACTGGTTGAACGCCACCCCGGGCGTGCGTGCCGAGTATGCGGACGCCAAGCGGGCGAACACGACGCAGCAGTGGTTCGGTGACGCGCACCCGCGGGCCTGGGCATGGGCCGAGGCCACCGGGTGGCCGCAGGTCAGTGAGATGCGCCGGCCGGGGTCGGTGCGCTGAAGTCGGCCGCAGGTACGTCGGTCGCGGGCACTGTGGTCGCGGGCACTGTGGTTGCTGGGACGTCGGTTGCGGGAACGTCGGTCGCCGGAATGTCTCCCGGCGCGAGGGGGCTTCCGGTGGCATTGCTCAACGGCGCGCCGCAGTTCATGGCGCCGTAGTCCGGATCATCCTTGGCCGGCGTCAGCCGAGGAGCGATGAACTGATCGGCCTGGATCAGGATCTCGTCATCCACGAGGATCTCGCAGTGCAGATTCGCCGAGTACGGCCACTGTATGGAGATCCGCATACCGGCCTCTTTCGGGTCGGTCAGGATCCCGGTCGCCTCGAACGTCCGGCCCGGCAGCATGGTCGGATTCGCATTGTTGACCTGGGTGTCGGAGATCCGGAAGCCGATCAGGGCGCCGCGGGCAATGCCGGTGATCCGGGCGCGGTAGGTGATGTTGTGCTGAACGATCTCGTCGGCCGCGGCCACACCCACGGCGGGAAAAACGGCCACCGCGAGCGCCACAGTGGCACCGAGGGTTACCGAGCGTCTCATCCGTCCCACGGGTGACGAGGGTACGCCTACCGCCAGGTCAGGTTCACATCGAGGCCGGACAGCCAGGCGTTCAGATCGTGACCGTGGGCGGCGAGGCCGTCGATTGCTCTGACGGCGGACTGCAGTGCCGCCTCGGCGGTCTCAGGAGTCACCAGACCGCGCGCGTGGGCTTCAAATAACTCATCGACATCGACCAACTCGGTACCGCGTCCGGTCCGGACCACCAGGTCCAGGTAGTGGTCTTCGGTCTCCCAGCGATCCGGGCCGACGCTGATCTGGCCGACATCGAGGTAGAAGTCCTGATCGCGCTCATGGCCCGGGGTGAAGTGGAAGACGTTGGCCCGCAGGCCCAGATCCGGCAGCAGCCACGACTCCAGGTATCCGAATTGGGTCCGCCCGGGCGTGGGCCGGGCCATGTAGAGGCCCCACGGCTCTCGTCGGTACTCGTCGACCGCGCGCACGATCCCCTTGGGATCGGTATTGGTGCGTGCGACGAGATCGAACGTCTCACGCTTAGGCGGGTGGACGGGCGGCGGGTGGACGGGCGGCGGTTGGATGCTCACAGCTTAGAGGGCTGTCCGTAGCCGGGCTTACCCTGTAGCAATGGCCTTCGCTACCGAACACCCCGTGGTCGCCCACTCGGAGCATCGGCCGGTCGAGGACGCGGTGCGCACCGGCCCGAAGTTCGAAGTGGTCAGCGAGTTCGAACCGGCCGGAGACCAGCCCGCCGCGATCGCCGAGTTGGAGCGCCGGATCAGGGCGGGGGAGCGTGACGTCGTATTGCTCGGCGCCACCGGCACCGGGAAATCGGCCACCACCGCGTGGCTCATCGAGAAACTGCAGCGGCCGACGCTGGTGATGGCGCCCAACAAGACGCTCGCCGCACAGCTCGCCAACGAGTTGCGAGAGATGTTGCCCCATAACGCCGTTGAGTACTTCGTGTCGTACTACGACTACTACCAACCCGAGGCGTACATCGCGCAGACCGACACCTACATCGAGAAGGACAGCTCGATCAACGACGATGTGGAGCGGCTACGGCACTCGGCCACCTCCAACCTGCTGTCCCGGCGCGACGTAGTGGTGGTGGCATCGGTCTCGTGTATCTACGGCCTCGGTACGCCGCAGTCCTACCTGGACCGCTCGGTGGAGTTGCAGGTCGGCACCGAGGTGCCGCGCGACGCACTGCTGCGGCTCCTGGTCGACGTGCAGTACAGCCGCAACGACATGTCGTTCACCCGCGGGTCATTCCGGGTCCGCGGCGACACCGTCGAAATCATCCCGTCGTACGAGGAACTGGCCGTCCGCATCGAGTATTTCGGTGACGAGATCGAGGCGCTCTACTACCTGCACCCGCTGACCGGGGATGTGGTGCGCAAAGTGGACTCGCTGCGGATCTTTCCGGCCACCCACTACGTCGCCGGCCCGGAGCGGATGGCGGCGGCCATCTCGACCATCGAGGAGGAACTGGGCGAGCGCCTCGCCGAACTGGAACGCCAGGGCAAACTGCTGGAGGCCCAGCGGCTGCGGATGCGCACCAACTACGACATCGAGATGATGCGTCAGGTCGGATTCTGCTCGGGTATCGAGAACTACTCCCGGCACATCGACGGCCGCGAGGCGGGCTCGGCGCCGTCGACGCTGCTGGACTACTTCCCCGAGGACTTCCTGCTGGTGATCGACGAGTCCCATGTGACCGTCCCGCAGATCGGCGGCATGTACGAGGGCGATATGTCCCGCAAGCGCAACCTTGTCGAGTTCGGGTTCCGGCTGCCCTCGGCGACCGACAACCGCCCGCTGACCTGGGAGGAGTTCAGCTCCCGGGTGGGGCAGACCGTGTATCTGTCGGCCACCCCGGGGCCCTATGAGCTCGCTGCGGCCGGTGGCGAGTTCGTCGAGCAGGTCATCCGCCCGACTGGCCTGGTCGACCCGCAGATCGTGGTCAAACCCACCAAGGGCCAGATCGACGACCTGATCGGTGAGATCCGGGCCCGCGCCGAACGTGACGAGCGGGTCCTGGTCACCACGCTGACCAAGAAGATGGCCGAGGATCTCACCGACTACCTGCTGGAGATGGGCATCCGGGTGCGCTACCTGCACTCCGAGGTGGACACCCTGCGCCGGGTCGAACTCCTGCGCCAACTGCGCCTCGGCGACTACGACGTGCTGATCGGCATCAACCTGCTGCGCGAAGGTCTGGACCTTCCCGAGGTGTCGCTGGTCTCCATCCTTGACGCCGACAAGGAAGGCTTCCTACGGTCGGCCCGCAGTCTCATCCAGACCATCGGACGCGCGGCCCGCAACGTCTCCGGCGAAGTCCACATGTACGCCGACAAGCTCACCGATTCGATGAAACAGGCCATCGAGGAGACCGATCGCCGGCGCGCGAAGCAGGTGGCCTACAACGAAGAGCGCGGGATCGACCCGCAACCGTTGCGCAAGAAGATCAACGACATCCTCGACCAGGTGTATCAGGAGGCCGACGACACCGAATCGGTCGAGATCGCCGGCTCGGGCCGCAACGCGTCACGGGGACGGCGCGCCCAAGGTGAGGCGGGCCGGGCGGTGAGTTCCGGTATCAGCGACGGCCGCGATATCGCCGCGATGCCGCGTGCCGAATTGGCTGCATTGATCAAAGACATGACTGATCAGATGATGGCCGCGGCGCGTGATCTTCAGTTTGAGTTGGCCGCCCGACTTCGTGACGAAATCCACGATCTGAAGAAGGAACTGCGCGGTATGGACGCCGCAGGCCTGAAGTAGCGCGCAGCGACCACATGACGAATTCGACGGCGGCAGCCGGCAGCTGGCGCGAGTTGCTCGGCCGCGAGTACGCCGGTGCCACAACGGTTCTGGCCGGCGGCGTCGCACTGTATGCGATCAATGAGTTCATCACGATAAGTCTGCTGCCGAGCGTCATCACCGATATCGGTGGTGCTCGGCTGTATGCCTGGGTGACCACGGTGTATCTGGTTGCCTCGGTGATCGCGGCGACCACGGTCGGTGCCGTGTTGATGCGATTCGGTCCCCGCTTGTCGTACCTCGGCTCCCTGCTCTCCTTCGCGGCCGGCACCGCGGTGTGTGCGCTCGCGCCCTCAATGGCCATTTTTCTTCTCGGCCGGATGATCCAGGGTCTGGCCGGCGGCGTACTGGCCGGCCTCGGATATGCGGTCATCAGCGCCGCGCTGCCCGAAAAGTTGTGGACCCGAGCGGCGGCCGTGGTCTCAGCAATGTGGGGCGTGGGCACCCTGATCGGTCCGACATCTGGTGGCTTATTCGCCCAATTCGGTTTGTGGCGTTGGGGATTCGCGGTGATCCTGCTCCTGGCCGTGTCGATGGCCCTGCTGGTGCCGATTGCTCTGCCCGCGCGGGCCGACACATCGGGGCCCCGGGTCGGCATCCCGATTCGCTCACTCGGACTGCTTGGCATTGCCGCCCTGGTGGTCAGCATTGCGGCCATCCCTCGCAACGTTGCGCTCACCGTAGGTCTGCTGGTGTTGGCTGTAACGCTGGTGGTGATATTCCTGTTTGTGGATCGGCGTTCGTCAGCACGGGTGCTGCCGCGCAAGGCTTTTGAGCCGGGACCGTTGAAGTGGATTTACCTAACCATGGGCATGCTGATGGCGGCGACGATGGGTGATATGTACGCGCCGCTGTTCGGCCAGCGACTCGGTGGGCTGGCGCCGGCGGCTGCGGGATTCCTGGGCGCGGCCCTGTCGGTCGGCTGGGTGATCGGCGAGATCCGCAGTGCGGCGATCAGCGATCGCGAGATCGCCGCGCGGGTGGTGGCGGCGGCTCCGTTGGTGATGGCGGCAGGACTCGGGTTGGCGGCGCTGGCACAGCGCGACGGCGCCGGACCAGGCCTGGTCGCGGTGTGGGCGATTGCCCTGGGCATCAGTGGTATCGGAATCGGCGCCGCCTGGCCGCACCTGAGCGTCTGGGCCATGGGTTCAGATGGTCGGGCTTCAGATGGTCGGGCTTCTGACGGTCGGGCTTCAGACGGCGGGGGTCCGGAAGCCGGGGAATCAGGGGACGAAACGGGGGAGCAGGCGATCGCCGCGGCCGCCATCAACACCGTCCAGCTGATCTGCGCGGCATTCGGGGCCGGACTGGCCGGAGTCTTGGTGAACCTGCGCGAGACGCCTGACGCCCCGGCGGCCCGGTGGATGTTCGCAGTCTTTGCCGGCCTGGCAGCGGTGGGGTGGTTCGCCTCGTCCCGGGCCGGTGCGCGTCAGCCGGAGTAACCGTCAGAGCACCGGTTGGCAACGGTTCGGTAACCCCACATCTGTCGGCCCGATTGTCGACTTACACGTCTGTAGTTTTGCCTCAGCGCTCAACACAGAAACGGGGACGAACCAATGTCACGGACCACCACTCGCGTGGCGGCGGGCACGGCGATCGCGACCGTTGGTCTGTTCTGGTCCGTACCTCTGATCACCTCGCTCGCAGCGGCCGACAACACGGTCAGCCCGGGCGGTGTTCCGTGCATCAGCATCTTGCAGAATGCGATAACCAGCCCGCCGGACCTGTCGGGCGGGCTGCCGGGCTCCGTGGCCTCGATCTTCAACCCCGGTTCGCCCTCGGTCGGTGTGCCGATTCCGCCGGCCAGCGCCGTCGGCAGCGTGCCGGTTCCGCCGGCCACCATCCCGGGAGCGCCGGGCACGTTGGGCTCAGGCGGCGTCCTGATCCCGCCGGCCTCGGTCCCCGGAGCGCCGGGCACCGCGGTCGTGGGTAGCGTTCCGACACCGCCGGCCGCCGTTCCGGGCACCCCGCCCGCAGCGGTCACCGGAGCGTGGCCCGGGACGCCGGCCGCGGTTCCAGGCACCCCGCCGGGCGTCGGGGCCGCTGCGATTCCGGCGCCACCGGCCGCCGTTCCCGCACCTGCGGCGGCCGTCGGTGCTCCCGTCGCCGCCGCCGCGCCGATCGCTGAGGCATCAGCAGATCTCGGCGGCGCTGACGTCAGCGCCGGAGTTGTCGGCGGCGGTGCACTCGGCGCCGGACTCGAAGGACTTCCCGCGGCCGCCGCCGCGGGTGCGCCTGATGCCGCGATCGCCCAAGCCGGCGGCGCCGCCGCCGGAACGATCGCCGACGCTGCCGCCGGTATCCCCGCGCCGCCGGTCGCCGTTCCCGACCTGCCGGTCGGCGCCCCCTCGGGACTTCCGCCCGGCCCGCCCGCCGCAGTGCCCGGCCTGCCGGTCGAGGGCGGATTTGCCGTGCCGCCCGGCCCGCCTGCCGCGATCCCCGGTGAAGTGGTGACCGACCTGGCCGGCACACCGCCGACTCCGCCACTGATGACGCCCGGCATCCCGGTCGCCGCCGTCGTGGACACCCCGCCCCTGCCGCCGGCTGTGATTCCCGGTGATCCGATCCCGGCGGCGATCGTGACACCGCCCGCACCGG
>Ga0114964_10002115_pt1 | contig 14023 bp, 15 predicted proteins | sample C_131016_MF_Meta_FD_92638 | JGI IMG/M metagenome (GOLD analysis project Ga0114964, IMG submission 92638) | Freshwater microbial communities from Lake Croche, Canada to study carbon cycling - C_131016_MF_MetaG | ecosystem: Environmental > Aquatic > Freshwater > Lake | place: Lake Croche, Canada... | reverse complement strand
GTTGCTGATGGGGAGGCTGGAGAGCTCTACCTCGGTGGGGAGCAGGTGGCGCGAGGCTATTTCAACAGGAAGGAACTGACTCAAGAAAAGTTTGTTCCCGATCCCTTTTCCTCAAGTGCCGGAGCGCGGATGTATCACACGGGGGACTGGTCACGTTTTCTGCCTAATGGCGAGATTGATTTCCTAGGGCGTCGTGACGATCAGATCCAGATTGCAGGGGTGCGAATCGAACTCGGTGAGATCGAAACCGCACTGCTTGCACATCCGTGGGTATCGCAGTCGTGCTGTCGCCCCTTACTGAAAGGTGGCGTTGTGATCGGCGTTACAGCTCATCTAGTGCTAGTATCGGGGTGTTCCCAAGCTGGAATGAGCGAAGAGCTTAAAAAACATTTGCGCGGCATACTCGATCCCAGAGTCATACCCCCTCGCTATGTCGTTCACAGTGCTTTCCCGATGACCCCCCAAGGCAAGCTCGACCGGGCGGCTCTTGATTCAGCAGAGGCAGCAGAGGCAGCAGAGGCAGCAGAGGCAGCAGAGGCAGCAGAGGCAGCAGAGGCAGCAGAGGCAGCAGAGGCAGATGTGATTGCCACTGTATGGCGTAACAATCTTCCCAAGTCGCCAGAGGCTTTTCGGGAAGACCTCAATTTTTTCGAGATTGGGGGGAGTTCACTGGCTGCCGCTTCGCTTCTGGTTGATGTGGAAAAAATCACGGGAAAGCGGCTTCTTCTCTCGGCTTTCGTATTTGAGCCGACCCTTGCAGGTCTCCGCAGGGCTATTTCGGAAAACCAAAACTCACAGGTCGAGTTCGTTGCTTTTAGACAGGGGGGTGATCGCAATCCTATCTTCTTATTATATCATCTTTCAGGTGATGTGAATTTCTATAAGGATCTGGCTGTCGAGTTGGGTGGTGCCCAACCAGTCTACGGAATCCTCTCTCCCGCGTATTTTGATAAGACCAAGGCTCCGGAAAGCATAGAGCTAGCGGCATCAAGAGTTGTCTTGCTTCTCAAGAAGCACTTTAATGGCGCTGTTCCCGCACTCGTGGGATATTCGTGGGCGGGTTGGTTAGCATTTGAGATTGCTCGTCAATGGACCGAACAGGAAGGCGTGCAACCCTTTGTTTGCATACTCGGGATGACCGCACCCTATAAGCGTTTGTCCCGATGGGGGAAGCTTCTTCATATGATCCGATGGTTCCCGGTCTGGCTATGGGATGTGTTGCGTGATGGCAGTGCGTGGCCGCGTCTTCTTTCTGCTCTGCGAAGGTTTGCCACCAAGCCCACATTTGCGGAGGCCCCAAATGTCCAGGAGTGGTCCAAAGACGGTCTCCCGCGTCATCACATCGAGATTGGCAATAAGTATCAGCCTGCCGTGTCGAAACCGATCCGGATCGAATTGATTCGGGAGACTCTCGAGTACAAGAAGCATGCTCATCCGCTTCACTACTACACATCGGAGGAGAAACCCGATGCGGGATGGGCCAAGGTAGCAGGAACCCCTCCACACATCACTTGGATCGATAGCCAGCACCGCGATGTCATGCTGCCTCCGGTCGTTGGTATACTTGCCGCGATGATAAGGAGTGCCTTGGATCGATTTTACGACGAGTGAGATTACCCATTTCCAACAGAATCAAAGTTGCTGTTTGCCAGAAAGGATCTAGGGAGCACTTCTTAGCTGCCAGAGCGCTCCATCGACTAGGAGCGTTGGCCTGCCTGGTGGTGGACTGGTATGCACCGAAGGGGAGGTTTCTAAATGGGCTCTGCGGATTTGCTGCCCGCCGTCTGGGAGGTCGGGGCCGGGCTGCCATGGCCGCAAAGGCAGAAGAAATCCCAGATAATCTCATCAAGGTCAACTGGGTCAACGGGCTGATGGGGTTCAGATACAGGCCTAAGCTGACTCACTCATTGAGAATCGACCTGATCCGTGAGACTCACGAATTTATCAACCGTGGTCACCCAATGCGTCCTTATTCCCAAAGTCACAAGTTTGATTCAGGTTGGCAGCGATGGGCGGGTTATCCTCCAAACATCACGTGGTTGGAGAGCAATCATCAAGATATCGTACTGCCTCCAACAGTGGACAAGCTTGCACTTAAGATCAGGTCGGCAATGGATAGATTTAGCGTCAAGTAATCGGCGCGGTGGTGAATTCCGTAGAGCTGATTAAGAGGGAAACAACCGGATGATCAGAACATAGATGTTACTGCTCTTATCATCGCTTGTGGCTGAGTATGGTATGACCGCCACGCGTCCTTGCTGGCTCAGCTGTTGCTTCGCATGCTGTATGGCGACGCCACTTCTTTTATGAAATGGATCTGCTCTCAAATTGGGGCCCGTGAACACTATGCGATTCCGCGGGTGCTTCAGTGCAATGGCAAGTTGGAGCGGCTTTATACAGATTTCTGGGCAACTGCGGGGTGGAGGATGCTAGGAAAGTTGACGGGTAAGAGCCGACTTGCGACCCGTTATCACTCGGAACTTGCTGGCGCGCCGATTAAGGGATTCAACCTTCGGGCGCTCAAAGCCTCCCGTCAGCGATTCGCCAATCCGTACGACGGCTTTTTGGAAGTCGGACGACAGTTCGGAGAACATGTTGTCAAAGACTTAGAGAAAAGTGGAAAGAGCGTATTAGGCCCCTCGATTGTCTGCCGGTCTTCCCCGACCAGGCATCCGAGTGAAACTCGGACTACCTCCGGTATGACTAAGCTGCGTTCCGACGCACCTTTTCTCGTCTCGGGCTTTGTCTTCTTCAGCTACGACACTGGTTTTCTGGAACCCGCCCGATGGGTAAAGGAACGTGGCGGGAAGACGATCGTCTGCCAGATGGATCCGGCCCGCTATGAGGTCGATCTGGTGCAGGAGGAGGAGAAGCGCTGGCCGGGCTGGGTGGATAACGTCATTGTGGGAAGACTTGCCTGTCTGATCTGTCAGGAGTAGATATTATGTATGAGGCTTTCGGCCGATCAAATCAGTAATCTCAGGAAGACGGTGACTTCGCTGATCAAGGATGTCACAGAAATTCGTGTTTTCGGATCCCGTCTGGACGCTTCTCGAAAGGGGGGTGACTTGGATCTCGTGGTGGAGTCCGAGCAGAGACATGGCATCCTAGATAAAGTGGATTTGAAAATCGCATTGGAGCGGGTTCTTGGCCTGCCCGTGGATGTCCTCTTGGTCTCCCGGAATGGAACGCAATCGGCTTTTGAACGTCTGGCCATGAGTAAGAGCCAGCCACTGCCATGAGCGGGGATCCGCTGTCGCTCGAAAAACAACACCTTGCCGGGTTGCTGGAGGCTGTCCAACGATGTGTTTATTTCCTGGAGGGATTGGACTCCAGACTCTCGTTTCCTCTTAGCGGGGAAGCATTGCGTTCGCGCTGTAAAGACCGCGACTTGTTTGACTCGCTTGCGGCCCTAAACGAGAGGTTTTCCAAACTTCAGGATACCTGTGCCGCCGTGATGCGCCATGCTGCCATTCTGTCAGCCGAGCGTACGGATACGTTTCTTGCCGTGCTCTCTTTCTATGAGAAGGTTGGAGTGATCGATTCGGTGGATGGGTGGCAGAGAATCAGAATGATCAGAAACATAGCTTCGCATGACTATGAGACAAGCTATGACGAAATTGCGGAGCACTTCAACACGCTCCATTCCTCGATTCCTCAACTCCTGACCACGGGGGTTAGATTAGTGGATTTCTGCAAGCAATCATTGGCAATTGCCCCCAATGAGGGTGCCTTCTCCGCGGACTACCAGCAAATCGCCCATCGATATCGGTAGCGGGTTGAAATAGCTGCAAGGCTTGACGTTCCGCGAGACGGGAGATGTCGGTGATCGTGATTAGGTGATGGTGGACAGGGAATGTGGCTCGGCGTCTTCAATCCTTCCTGAGTTCCTGAGTTCCTGATTAATCTACACACGTAGAAATGAAGCCTTGGATCACAAGTCAAATTGGGGCCCGTGAGCATTACGCGATTCCTCGGGTGCTTCACCGCGAGGGGAAGCTCGATTATCTTTACACGGACTTCTGGGCAACTGCGGGGTGGAGGATGCTTGGAATGTTGACGGGCAAGAGCAGTCTTGCGACCCGTTTTCATCCCGAGTTGGCAACCGCGCCGGTTATGGGATTCAATCTCCAAGCACTTAAAGCCTCCCGTCAGCGCTTCACCAATCCGCATGAGGGGTATCTGCAAGTCGGACGACAGTTCGGAGAACATGTCGTCGGCGACTTGGAGAAAAGAGGAAAGAGCCTATTAGGACCCTCGATTGTCTGCCGGTCTTCCCCGACCAGGCATCCGAGTGAAACTCGGACTACCTCCGGTATGACTAAGCTGCGTTCCGACGCACCTTTTCTCGTCTCGGGCTTTGTCTTCTTCGGTTACGACACAGGTTTCCTGGAGCCCGCCCGATGGGTGAAGGCACGGGGAGGGAAGGCGATCGTCTGCCAGATGGATCCTGCGCGCTATGAGGTCGATCTGGTGAAAGAAGAGGAGACCCGATGGCCGGGATGGTCTCGGCGATCGGTCGAAGTGCCCGAGGCCTACTTCCGTCGCCGTGAGGAAGAGTGGGCAGTCGCTGACTTGGTGATGGTGAACTCGGAATGGACGCGGCAGGCACTGATCAGGCAGGGCGTCCCCGAAAGCAAGTTGGTGGTGGTACCGCTTGCTTTCGAGGTAAAAAGTAAAAAGTTAAAAGTTACAGGTAGAAGCGAATCCAACACCCTCGCCCCTCGTCGCACTCTTCGAGTGCTCTTCCTCGGTCAAGTCATCCTCCGCAAAGGCATCCAATACCTGATCGAGGCGGCAAAATTGCTGAAGGACGAGTCGATTCACTTCGATGTCGTCGGCCCGATAGGGATTTCGGAAGAGGCGCTGGAATCAGCTCCCTCCAATATAACCTTTCATGGGTCAGTCACTCGAGATCGGACCCAGGAATTTTACGAGAGGGCCGACATTTTCGTCCTGCCGACCCTCTCCGACGGATTTGCCCTTACCCAACTGGAGGCGATGGCGTACGGACTACCGGTGATCGCCACCCCCAACTGCGGGGAGGTGGTGACGGATGGAGTCGATGGTCTGATCGTGCCGGCTTCGGATTCCAATGCCCTGGCTGAGGGGCTTCAGTTAATCATTCAGGATCCCGAAAAACTGAAGGCGATGAGTGAGGCGACCAAGGCCAAGGTGGAGCAATTCAGCCTCGCAAGGCTGGGGGAGAAACTCTCTGCTTTGGAGCAAAGGCTTTAGGCAAAAGGCGCCTCGGAAGGCGGCTTAATCATTCAAAGCGGTAGGGCTTAGAAGTCCCGAGGCCAGCAGGTCGAGGGATGCCTGGTCGAGGACGACCGGCAGATAAAAGGCTGTTGGGCTGTTAGGTAAAGAGTCGGATTGATCATTGACTTCGAATCCGGAATGTAGAAACATTGCTACATCATGATTACGACCCTTTCCAGTCGCGCATTCAATCAAGATGCCGGGCGTGCAAAAAAGGCCGCTCTTGCTGGCCCTGTCTTCATTACCGATCGGGGCAAGCCGGCCCATGTCCTGCTGACGATCGAGGAGTATCAAAAGGTATCGGGGGGCGGTCAGAACATTCTCGATCTGCTCTCCATGCCAGAAGCGAAGGAGGTTGACTTTACACCTCAAAAGGTACGCGGAAAACTCTTTCGCCCTGCGACGTATTAAGCGATGTATCTGCTTGATACCAATGTGGTTTCCGAACTTCGTAAGCCGAGTAAAGGCAAGAGGGGGGCGATTGACCACAATGTGAGTTTGTGGGCTGCCGGAGTCGCGGTGAAGGCCCTCTATATTTCCTCAATCACAATTCTTGAAATTGAAACCGGTATCCTCCTTGCGGAGAGAAAGGATCGAGTCAAGGGTGCCCTTCTGCGCGGATGGCTTGAAGCTCATGTGCTGACTGCTTTTGCCGGGAGAATTCTGCCGGTTGATCTGGCTGTGGCGAGAAAGTGTGCCGGCCTTCATGTGCCGGATCGTATGGAAGATCGGGATGCACTGATTGCCGCGACGGCCCTTGTGCATGGAATGACGATCGTGACAAGAAATGTTGGTGATTTTGAACCCTCAGGTGCCCCCATGATCAATCCCTGGCTTCATCAATAAAGAGGAATAGACGATTGCTTCAGGCTAATTCTTTCTTCGCAAATCTTAGTGAAACCGCTCGGTACAAGATGGGGCAGTTCAGTCTCGCAAGGTTGGGAGAGAATCTGGAAGGGGTGGAAAGCCTGCTTGTAGCCACATAAAGCTCTCGTCACTCGCCCCTCGTCACTCGACATTTCTATCCATGAAAATCCTCATCCTCATCCAGTGCACGAACCTCGGCGGGATGGAGCAGGCGGCTCTGGAACTTGCCAAAGAGTTAAGGGGACGCGGGCATGAGCCCGAGTTCCTCTCCCTGACGCCGGTCGGTGACCTCGGGCCGGTTCTGGAATCCCACGGAATTCCTGTTTCCGGAATCGAGTATAGAGGGGGCTTTGGCTGGAAGAGCTTTCTTCCTTTGAAAAAGAAACTTCGTGCGATTAACGCCGATGCCCTGATCATGTTCGGGCATAACCTGATGGGGATGCTGGCCCTTGGGGCGTTCTGTAGAAAACGACGCATCCTTACCCTTCATTTTCACCATCAGGGAGTCATGCATCCGCTCTTGTGGAAATTGCTTTATGCGATTGCTGGATGGAGGTTTTCCAAGGTGGTTTTTCCTTCGGCATTCATCCGGGACGAGGCAATCGCTTTGAGTCCGTGGATCCGGAAGAGAAGCCTTATCGTGAGGTATCCGTTTGCCTCCCATCCACCAGTATCACTCGAAGAAAAACGGAATGCGAGAATTGCCCTTGGTATTGCTAAAGGTGGAGCTGTCGTAGGGAACGCCGGTTGGCTGATTCCCCGCAAAAGGTGGGATGTTTTTCTGCGTGTTGCGGAACTGGTCCTGAAATCCCGTCCTGACGCTCAATTTGTCATTGCTGGAGACGGACCCGAACGAACTGGCCTGGAAGCTTTGGCCGCTGAACTCGGGATTTCCGACCGTATTCAATGGATTGGTTGGCAGAGTGACCTCGCTGTTTTCTATCAATCGCTAGACGTTCTGCTCTTCAATTCCGACTGGGATGCCATGGGGCGCACTCCTCTTGAAGCCATGACCTACGGAGTGCCCGTCGTCGCCTCGGTGACACACGGAGGATTGGGAGAGGTCATGGATTCCGAAGAGTATGGGTTTTTCTTGAGGGAGCACGACCTTGAGAAGTTGGCCGGACATATCATCCGTCTCCTGGAAGATCCGGTTCTCGCGGCATCAACCGGGAATGCAGGAAGAATGAAAATAATGGAGGACGGTGACAGTAGGAAATATGCGGAGAGGATGTCATCGCTCCTGAACGAAGGGGCCTGATCATATGCCACGCGTCGCTGCTATCATCGTCAATATGGTCCCCTATCACCATGCGCGCTGGGATACCTGTGCCGTCATGACAGGATCAGAGACTCACTTGGTGGAGTTGAGGGATCAGGATGAGTTCAAGGTGCTGGAATTCACCAAGGATGCCCACTTCCACCGGCACACCCTTTTTCCAAAAACCGATCCGCTGGGTGCTCTTCTCGCGCGGAGGATGGGTGAAAAGTTGGATGAGATTCGCCCCGATGTCGTCTGTGTAAGCGGGTGGGGATTGGAAGTGAGTCTGGCAGCCGTGAAATGGGCCGTCGCACGATCAGTTCCGATCGTGATGCTCTCGGAGAGCAATGAATTTGATGAGGCTCGATCGACCATCAAGGAATGGATCAAGCGCCGCCTAGTCGGGCTCTGCTCTGCGGGACTGGCTGGAGGTTCTCCCCAGGTTGATTACCTCATGAAACTGGGATTACCCCGGGAATGCGTCTTCACGGGATATGATATTATTGATAACAGCTATTTTGAAACGAGTACCAAAGAAGTGCGCAACTCAGGTTTCAAGTTTCAAGTTTCAGGTTTCGCAGTATCAAGTCCTTACTTCTTTGCCTGCGCGCGGTTCGGGAAGAAGAAAAACCTCCCCGGGCTCATCCGCGCGTATTTCCGTTATCGGATCTTAGTGACCGGCAAAGCCCCTCAAAATCATTCAGGTCTAAGGTCTCAGGTTTCATCCTTCACTGGTCCATGGGACCTCGTCATCGCCGGGGAAGGGGAGGAGAGGGTGGAAATTGAACGCACAATCAGGGAGTGCGGGGTCTCCGATCATGTTCACCTTATCGGTGCGAAGGGGTACGCCGATCTTCCATTCTACTATGGCCGTGCGGAAGCCTTCATCCATGCGAGCACGACTGAGCAGTGGGGATTGGTGGTGAATGAAGCAATGGCCTCGGGTCTTCCGGTGCTCGTTAGCAATCGCTGTGGTTGCGCCGCCGATCTCGTGAAGGAGGGAGAGAATGGATGGACCTTCGATCCCACCAACGAAGAACAGATGGCGGACCTGATGTTGAGGATTTCCTCCGATGAAGAGCGCAGAAGGGAGATGGGGATCCGGAGTCGGGAGATTATCGTGGAGTGGGGACCGGAGCGCTTCGCCTCCGGTGTGAAAGCCGCCGTCGAAGCTGCTCTGGCCGCGCCGCGGAAGAAGGCAGGTTTGCTGGATCGACTGATTCTGTGGGCAATGACGAGGAATGGCTAAAATGACCGAGTCGAGGGACGAGGGTCGAGAGTCGAGGGCTATAAAAAGGCAACCAAGCCCGAGGGGTCGGGCGCGGAAGATCCCACTGAGGCGGGACCCGCAAGGGCGGCCCCGCTTGCCGGGCGGCAAGTGCCGTCAATTATTAAGGATTAAGGATAGGGGGGGGAGGGATGAAAACAGTCGATTCCTCTGTTGATTGTCCTTTTTCCATTGACGCATTCAAAGATGTCGTGCATACATGGCATATGAGCACGACACTTAGCATCCGTCTACCGGATGAACTTGCCCGGTGGGTTGAGGAGAAATCACAGGCATCAGGGAGATCCAAGGGGAGCCTCGTTAAGGAAGCGCTGGAGTTGATCCAAGTCAAGGAGGCAAAGCCATTCATGCGGCTGGCGGGGAAAGTGAAGGGGGCGTCTGATCTCTCCTCGCGCAAAGGGTTTTCCAAAGCGTGACCGGCATTGCCGATACGGGCTTCATCGTGGCGTTTTTGAATCGCCGCGACGCCCATCATGCCTGGGCAGTTCAAGTCGCCTCAGAAATCGAGGATCCGCTGGTCACTTGCGAGGCGGTCTTGGCCGAGGCGGCGTTTCATGTGGGATCGTTGACCAGCGTTCTGGAACTCGTGGAGAGTGGATTGCTACGAATCGACTTTGATCTGGATGCCAATCGGAAGAGGCTGGCCGTGCTCGCGAAGCGTTATGAGGATCGAAATCCGGATCTGGCCGATCTTTGCCTGATTTGTATTAGCGAACGCTTTCCAAAACTGCCGGTCATCACGGTCGATGGAGACTTCCGCATCTACCGCAGACACCAGCGAGAGACTATCCCGGTACTGATGCCAGACAGGTGATTCGTATTGAAAGGAGGAAGGATCCCGCGAAGCGGGAGGGTGTGATGGGGGATAGGAGGGGAGGGAAATGATGAACCAAGCCGCTGGGGAGCGGCGGCGGAGTTCACAACGCTACTCAGGGAACGGGTGAAGTCGCTGGAGGAGTATCCCACCATGAGGACTGACTTTCTCGAAGAGATGCGACGTTTCCTTCCCTCGGCGATCTCCGTGCAGACGGTTGAGCAGTCAAGTTATTGGGATTACCTTGTTCGTGCTGTAGGAGAGCTCTGCGAAAAGGCGTTGAAGTAGCTCTCGACTCTTAGCCCTCGTCGCTCGACTTATTCTCATGCACTCCATTTGACGCCACTTCCTCCCGGAAGCCGTGGCGCCCCTAAAGGGGCTCATCGCTTTACTCTGAGTCTTCCGCGCCGCTTGCCAAGCGGCTTGGTTGCCTTTTTCTTATAGCTCTCGACATCTCGTCCCTCGACACTCTTTATGCACACGATCTGCCTACTTGAATCTGTTTCCCGTGCCGACGGGGGAATCTTTGAGGCGGAACTTGCCCTGCAACGGGAACTCCATCTGGGGCAGGGGGTGAACATCGATGTGGTCGGCATGGAGGATCGTTTCAGCTCGGAGGATGCCTCGCGATGGTTGCCGCTAAAACCAAGGGTGATCAAGGTGCGGGGACCGGGGGCATTGGGTTATTCACCGGATCTTTTTCCGGCTCTCGATTCCAAGGCCGACCTGCTCTACGCCGCAACACTTTGGAAATATCCCTCGTGGGCGGCCCTGCAATGGGCCGAGCGGACGGGTAAGTCGATGATTGTGGCTCCGCACGGATCGCTGGATTCCTGGGCGCTTTCAAATGCCGCCTGGAAGAAGAGGATCGCCTCCGTGCTTTTTAAGGGCAGGCAACTCCGCAGGGCGGCCTGCCTGAGAGCCCTCTGCCAATCGGAAGTGGAATCATTCAGAAAATACGGCCTGACCAATCCGATCGCCGTGATCCCGAATGGGGTAGAGTTGCCTGAGGCAGATTTAACGAAACTTGAAACTCGAAACCTGAAACCTGAAATAGGAGGCAGAAAAACACTCCTTTTCTTGGGCCGCATTCATCCCAAGAAAGGGCTGCCGAACTTGATACGCGCCTTCAAAAAAGCCCTCGACTCTAGACTCTTGTCACTCGACTCAGCGCCTTGGCAGCTTGTCATCGCCGGTTGGGATCAGGTTGGGCATGAGAGGGAACTTATGGAGCTCTGTGAAGAGCTTGGCATAAGGGTCGAGCGTCGACAGTCGAGCGTCGAGGGCCAGCAGTCGGATGCAGATATTCTCCTCTGGGGCCCGTCGTTTGGAAAAGACAAAGAGGATCTGCTTTGCTCCGCAGATGCCTTTATCCTGCCTTCCCTCAGCGAGGGACTCCCGATGTCGGTGCTGGAGGCGTGGGCTTATGGGTTGCCGGTGGTGATGACTCCGGAATGTAATCTTCCGGAGGGTTTTGCCGCTGACGCCGCCATCAGGATCGAGACGGATGCCGAGAGTATTGCGTTAGGGTTGGACGCCCTCTTCACGATGAGTGACGAGGATCGTTGCTCCATGGGACAACGCGGCAGGGTACTCGTGAAGGAGCGCTTCACGTGGCAGACCGTGGCCCGTCAAATGCGCGAGGTCTACGACTGGATGCTCGGGGGAGGAGAGGCTCCCAGCTCCGTCATCATGGAGTAATCGGAGGGTTATCACGCCTGCCACACACCATGAAATTTAAACATAACACGTTCAAATATCATGGTCATTGAGGTTCGTGAAACATTGTAAGAGTCAAAAATGTCTGATGCGCCAATCAAAACATCTTGAAGATATATAATAAAACATCATGATGATTCTATGAGGACCACATTAACAATCGATCCGGATGTTGCGGTAAAAGCAAAAAAAGCCGTTCAACTTACCGGAATGCCTTTCAAAAGCTTGATCAACAAAGCCTTGAGGATCGGTATCGATGCGGTGTTGGCGCCCAAGAAATCAAGCCCATACCGAACGCATGGTCATGCCATGGGGCTTCGAAAAGGCCTGTCCTATGACAATATCCAGGAACTTCTAGCCGTAGCGGAAGGGGAGGATTGCCGGTGATCTTCCCCGATGCAAACCTGCTTCTCTATGCCGAGGATACATGCTCCGCCCATCATGAGAAAGCGAGGGAATGGTGGGACGGTTGCCTAAGTGGCGAGGAGTCGGTCAACCTCTGTTGGCCAGTTCTCAACGCCTACCTTCGCATTGCCACAAATCCGCGTCTTCAAGAGAGTCCTCTTCTCATGTATGAGGCGATCCAAAGGGTGGAGAGTTGGCTTGAACAACCATGCGTCAGGTTGGTGGGGCCGACGGATGTGCACTGGGAGATCTTCCAAACTCAAATCCATGAGGCATCCGCGACGGGCAACCTGGTAACCGACGCCCACTTGGCGGCGCTGGCTATGGAACACGCCTCCGTGCTCTACTCAACAGATCGGGACTTTGCCCGGTTCCCAAACCTGAAGTGGGTTAACCCGCTCGAAAAAAGCTGACCAAGCGTTGCGGCCCGCACCTTCGGATCTCAAGTTTCCAGTCTCAGGTCTATTATCATGGATTCTCTCGCCCAACTCCCATTTCCCTTCTACATCTGCGTCTTGGCGCTCGCTGGTTTTTCTTGGAATGCATGGAAGTTTCGGGAGGAGGCGTGGGGGATACCCATGCTGGCGGTTCTTATCACGGTTGGTGCCTGGTATCTCATGGATCCGATTTACAACGGATACCAAGCGTATGTGAACACATTCGGAGAGGGGGTTTTATCAACAGCGTGGTGGGAGGTTCTATTGTTTTTGATTTCGTTGGCTGTGTTCGTCCCGCCCGTTAATAGAAAACTCAACGGCAGACTGTCAGCATCCGGCAGTCAAGTATTCATGGCAATCCGTTCGAACAGAATCGATTCCGATGAATTTCAGGATCAAATCCAGATGCTCTCAAAGTATCTGTTGATCGGGTGGTGTGCCCTGATGGCTGTGGGCCTTTGGAAGATTGATTTTGATTTCATGTCACTCTTCTTTCCCTACCTCGCGGGTGATCTCACCTCTCCGTGGCGGCGTGAACGCCTCGGGGGATCTTTTGATTCCATTCTTGCGTTTGCCGGCTACTTCCAGGTCATGCTGACGGCATTATGGGGAGTGGTTTTGGTGCTGGCCAAACGTCCCAGAATCCAAATGACCGCCGCGTTGGTTTATTTCCTTGCGGAGCCTTTTTATCTTTTCGACCGCACCAGAAATACCATGCTGGCAACACTCTTGCCCGGACTTATGGCGCTGGTGACCCTCCGTATCAGGTCATCTGTGATGATGAAAATCGCCGTACTGGGATCTGCTTTTGCGATGATCAATGTCTGGTTTCTTTTTGTTCTGGAAATCCGAAGCCAGTCGGGATTCATTGCCGATGCTTTTAAGTCAGGGGCTCTGAGTGCGGTGCAAACAGAGGGGGGGCAACAGAAGAAAAAACACGAAGGATTCAACATGTTCGAGGAGCTGGGATATATCAATTATTTCACGGACAAAGGAACCTATAGGCCCAACTGGGGAACCCGGTATTTCGCGGAATTGGTAAACCCGGTTCCGCGTGTTCTCTGGCCAAGTAAGCCGCTGATCGGTGTCGACTACGCCATTGCCCGAGGGATGGCTTATGGAGATATGTTTGCCAAAGCGGGCGGCGTTGTGGCGACGGTTTCCACTGGGATGATTGGTCAGGGGGTCGTCAATTTCGGTCGTCTCCTGGGGCCCATGGCCGCCGCCTTTCTCATGGCAATCTGGGTGGCGGTTCTTGCCCGTCAGGATCTCCTCGGACATGACATTGGTCATCTCCTGCTTTACGCAATCGGTCTCGTCCTGACCTTCAACATGGGCCGTGATATCACCCTGCTCACCATATATCCCTTTCTCTTCGGATGGATCCTGCTGAACTGGTTGAATAGAAACAAAGTCCACCCAGCGCTCGTGCAACCCCATGAGACTCGATCGATACGATAACTCCGATTTCAGCCGCGGGGCCTCGAAGCTCACGGAGCTTCTCTGGTGGGTGGTGCGTTCGCTCCTCTTCGCGCCGTGGTTTCCGATTCCTTCGGCAATCAAGGTTGCCGCTCTTCGTCTCTTCGGTGCGAAGGTAGGTCGAGGCGTAGTGATCCGTTCCCGGGTGAACATCACTTTCCCGTGGCGTCTCGCGATCGCTGATCATGTCTGGATCGGTGAAGAGGTGATGATCCTGAGCCTGGCAACGGTGACGATCGCCGCCCATGTCTGCATCTCCCAGAGAGCCTTTCTCTGCACGGGCTCGCACAAGTTCCGCAGTGACAACTTCGATCTTGTGACCAGGCCGATCACGATCGGAGAGGGCTGCTGGGTGGCGGCCAATGCCTTCATCGGCCCGGGTGTCACGCTGGCCCCGGGCACGCTTTGCTCCGCGGGTGCGGTGGTGTTGCGGAACTCCGGGCCAGGTGATGTGTTAAGTGGCAATCCGGCATCGTCCAGAGTCCGATCCT
>Ga0114964_10002114_pt1 | contig 14029 bp, 8 predicted proteins | sample C_131016_MF_Meta_FD_92638 | JGI IMG/M metagenome (GOLD analysis project Ga0114964, IMG submission 92638) | Freshwater microbial communities from Lake Croche, Canada to study carbon cycling - C_131016_MF_MetaG | ecosystem: Environmental > Aquatic > Freshwater > Lake | place: Lake Croche, Canada... | reverse complement strand
GTCCAGTCGGTCCAGTCGGTCCAGTCGGTCCTGTGGGACCGGTAGTTCCTGTGGGTCCTGTAGTTCCTGTGGGTCCGGTCGGTCCTGTGGGTCCGGTCGGTCCCGTAGAACCGGTAGTTCCTGTGGGTCCAGTCGGTCCAGTGGGTCCTGTGGGTCCTGTCGGTCCTGTGGGTCCTGTGGGTCCAGTTGGTCCGGTGGAACCAGTAGTTCCTGTGGGTCCAGTGGGTCCTGTGGAACCCGTTGGTCCTGTCGGTCCTGTGGAACCTGTTGGTCCTGTAGGACCGGTTGATCCTGTAGTTCCTGTGGGTCCAGTGGGTCCAGTCGGTCCTGTGGGTCCGGTCGATCCGGTAGTTCCTGTGGGTCCAGTTGGTCCTGTATCACCCCTTGGTCCAGTCGGACCGGTTGAACCAGTCAATCCAGTTGGTCCAGTGGTACCAGTAGGTCCTGTTGACCCAGTTGAACCTGTGGGTCCAGTGGGCCCTGTTTCGCCTTTTGGTCCAGTAGGCCCCGTTGAACCGGTAGTTCCAGTAGGGCCTGTTTCACCTTTGGGTCCTGTTGGTCCAGTGGGTCCTGTGGGTCCAGTGGGTCCAGTAGGACCGGTTGTACCAGTAGGTCCAGTGGGTCCTGTAGGTCCAGTGGAACCAGTTAATCCCGTAGGTCCGTGGGGTCCTGTGGGTCCAGTAGAACCGGTGGATCCCGTAGGTCCAGTTGTTCCAGTAGAACCAGTAGGACCCACACCGATAGAATACACATCAAATGTAGATTGACCTAACCAGTTGTTACTTGGGTCTATCATAATTGAATATGATAGATCTGCTGCGGTCGTTGCGGACGTTGCGGACGCTGTTGTCGTTGTGGACGCTGTAGCTGGTGCGGCTGCCAAAGATAAACTCGTAATGTTATTATTACCGCGAGTGTTATACACAATATAGCAAGACCACCGTTGCATGTAAGGCGTTGAGAGATTTAAAGATACATCACTGAAGTAACCACCATTGCCTTCAATGATTTGCGCATTTTGCTCTGGTGTGTTGTATACTCGAAATGACATTACCATCTCTACTGAGCTAAGGTCCGTGGGAGGTGGGATAATCATAATCTGACTACCGGAATTATCCATACGAATAGCACCATTTGCGGTGGACGACTCTGTCATATAATAGTAATTACGCATATCGAAGTCATCATTAATAATCATACACACACTATATGACGTGTTGAACGCGCGTCCGCTAGTAAGTGTGGTTGCGTTGTTACGTTTTCCTCGAAATGTTGCGAAATAGAAATTATTAGTTTGTGTTATATTCAAACCATCATTACGAATCTGAAACGACGAATTTAGTGCGCTTATAGATGCTGATTTAACTAGACCAGCAATTGAGCCCTGTGGTCCTGTCATTCCAGTAGGACCGGTATCACCTTTTTGTCCTGTGGGTCCTGTGGGTCCTGTGGGTCCAGTCGGTCCAGTGGGTCCAGTCGGTCCAGTCGGTCCAGTCGGTCCAGTCGGTCCAGTCGGTCCTGTGGGTCCTGTGGGTCCAGTTGGTCCAGTTGAACCTGTCTGTCCAGTTGGTCCAGTCGGTCCAGTCGGTCCAGTCGGTCCGGTGGGTCCGGTTGAACCTGTCTGTCCCGTGGGTCCAGTGGGTCCAGTCGGTCCAGTCGGTCCAGTGGGTCCTGTGGGTCCAGTGGGTCCAGTGGGTCCTGTGGGTCCAGTTGGGCCAGTTGGGCCAGTTGAACCAGTCTGTCCGGTTGGTCCAGTAGGTCCTGTTTCTCCTTTTGGTCCGGTTGGTCCAGTTGAGCCAGTGAGTCCAGTGGGACCTGTAGGTCCGGTTGGTCCTGTTGGTCCAGATGAACCGGTAGTTCCAGTGGGTCCTGTTTCACCTTTGGGTCCTGTTGGTCCTGTAGGTCCACTTGATCCGGTAGTTCCGGTTGGACCTGTTTCTCCTTTGGGTCCGGTGGGTCCAGATGAACCGGTAGTTCCAGTAGGGCCTGTTTCACCTTTGGGTCCTGTGGGTCCAGTGGGTCCTGTGGGTCCAGTGGGTCCTGTTGAACCAGTTAATCCAGTAGGTCCTGTGGGTCCTGTAGGTCCAGTGGAACCAGTTAATCCCGTCGGTCCGGTAGGTCCACTGGGTCCTGTTGAACCAGTCGGTCCGGTTGAACCAGTCTGTCCAGTTGGTCCAGTCGGACCCACACCGATAGAATACACATCAAATGTAGATTGACCTAACCAGTTGTTACTTGGGTCTATCATAATTGAATATGATAGGTCGGATGTGAACGTTGTGGGCGTTGCGGACGTCGTGGACGTTGTGGACGCTGTGGCTGGAGCGGCCACCAAGGATAAACTCGTAATGTTATTATTACCACGTGTGTTATACACAATATAACAAGACCACCGTTGCATGTAAGGCGTCGAGAGATTTGAAGATACGTCACTGAAGTAACCACCATTGCCTTCAATGATTTGCGCATTTTGTTCGGGTGTGTTGTATATACGAAATGACATTACCATCTCTACTGAGCTAAGGTCTGTAGGAGGTGGAATAATCATAATCTGACTACCGGAATTATCCATACGAATAGCACCGTTTGCGGTAGACGACTCTGTCATATAATAGTAATGACTCATAACGAAGTCATCATTAATAATCATACAAATACTATACGGCATATTGAATTCGAGTCCGCTAGTAAGTGTGGTTGCGTTGTTACGTTTACCACGAAATGTTGCGAAATAGAAATTATTTGTTTGTGATATATTCAACCCTACATTACGAAGCTGAAACGACGAATAACCCGCGCTTATAGTTGATGATTTAACAAGGCCCGCAACTGGACCTTGTGGGCCAGTTATTCCTGTTGGACCTGTGTCACCCTTTTGTCCTGTCGGTCCTGTGGGTCCTGTGGGTCCTGTGGGTCCTGTGGGTCCAGTTGGTCCTGTGGGTCCTGTGGGTCCAGTTGGTCCTGTGGGTCCTGTCGGTCCCGTCGGTCCAGTGGGTCCTGTCGGTCCTGTCGGTCCCGTTGGTCCCGTCGGTCCTGTCGGTCCTGTGGGTCCTGTGGGTCCTGTGGGTCCAGTGGGTCCTGTCGGTCCTGTTGGTCCTGTCGGTCCCGTCGGTCCAGTGGGTCCAGTGGGTCCAGTGGGTCCTGTAGGTCCTGTAGGTCCTGTGGGTCCTGTGGGTCCAGTGGGTCCAGTGGGTCCGGTGTGTCCCGTCGGTCCTGTCGGTCCTGTCGGTCCAGTTGGTCCTGTGGGTCCTGTGGGTCCTGTGGGTCCTGTGGGTCCTGTTGGGCCAGTGGGTCCTGTCGGTCCTGTCGGTCCTGTGGGTCCTGTAGGTCCAGTCGGTCCAGTGGGTCCTGTCGGTCCTGTGGGCCCTGTCGGTCCAGTCGGTCCAGTCGGTCCAGTCGAACCGGTATGTCCAGTTGGTCCTGTTGGTCCAGTGGGTCCTGTTGGTCCAGTGGGTCCAGTGGGTCCTGTCGGTCCAGTCGGTCCAGTGGGTCCAGTCGGTCCAGTGGGTCCTGTTGATCCAGTTTGACCAGTCGGTCCTGTGGGGCCGTCAATACCATCAAGATTTACATTATAAACAACTGATTTCGACGGCCCGTGACTACCCTTTACATTTTGAATATTGTAAATTGTAATAGCCCCATTTATTTTATTATAGTTTAAAATATAACCCTCAAAACAACTATTTGGGTCAGTAGAATCGATTACAACAACGGAATTTCCAGTAATAAATGATAATACTGGGTCTACAGTAAAAGATACACTACCTCCAATGACAGGTGATAAAGATACATCTGATGTTGATTTGGTATTATATCTATCACCGTCCTTTCCGGTTGGGCCCGTTGGCCCGGTAGGACCTGTATAACCAGTGGGTCCATCAATACCATCAAGATTTACATTATAAACAACAGTTCTCGATGGCCCGTGAGTACCCTTGATAAATTGAATATTATAAACAGTGAGTAAACCGCTTGTGTAATTATAGCTTAAAATATAACCCTCAAAATTATTATTTGGGTTAGTTGAATCAACTACAACAATTGAATTTCCGGGAATATAGGCTAATTTCGGATCTACGGTGAAAGTCACACTACCTGCGCTAACTGGTGACAATGAAACAGCGGTTGTTGTTTTTGTATTATATCTATCACCATCTATACCAGTCGGCCCTGTTATACCAGTAGGTCCAGTTCCACCAGTTGGTCCGGTAGAACCAGTAGTTCCGGTTGGGCCAGTTTCACCTATCGGTCCTGTGGGTCCAGTAGGTCCGGATGACCCGGTAGTTCCTGTGGGTCCAGTTTCACCTTTTGGTCCTGTCGGTCCAGTCGGTCCTGATGACCCAGTTGTTCCAGTGGGTCCAGTTTCACCTTTCGGTCCTGTGGGTCCAGTAGGTCCTGATGACCCGGTCGTTCCCGTTGGACCAGTTCCACCTTTCGGTCCAGTAGGTCCTGATGACCCGGTCGTTCCCGTTGGACCAGTTCCACCTGTGGGTCCAGTCGGTCCAGTCGGTCCTGTGGGTCCAGTAGGTCCAGTGGGTCCTGTGGGGCCTGTTGGTCCTGTAGGTCCAGTGAGTCCTGTGGGTCCAGTGGGTCCTGTGGGTCCAGTCGGTCCTGTCGGTCCGGTTGATCCCGTACGTCCGGTTGGTCCAGTAGGTCCTGTAGAACCGGTATTTGCGGCAGTACCATCAGATCCGGTCATACCTGTCGGACCCCTCTGACCAGTGGGACCAACACCAATAGAATACACATCAAATGTGGATTGACCTAACCAGTTATTGCCGGAGTCTGTCATAATTGAATACGATAAATCGGTGGCGGGAGGGGAGGCTGGCGCGGCTGCCAAAGCTAAACTTATAATGTTATTATTACCCCGTGTATTATACACTATATAGCAAGACCACCGTTGCATGTAAGGCGTTGAGAGATTTGAAGATACGTCACTGAAGTAACCACCATTGCCTTCAATAATTTGCGCATTTTGCTCTGGTATATTATATATACGAAACGTCATAACCATCTCTACCGAGCTAAGGTCTGTAGGAGGAGGGATAATCATAATCTGACTACCGGAATTATCCATACGAATCGCCGCATTTGCGGTGGACGACTCTGTCATATAATAGTAATGACTCATATTGAAGTCATCGTTAATAATCATACAAACACTATACGGTGTGTTAAACTCACGTCCACTATTAAGATATCGATTGTTGTTACGTTGTCCGCGAAATGTTGCGAAAAAGAAATTATTGGTTTGTGTTATATTCAATCCGCCATTATGAAGTCGCGACGTTGAACCACCTGGACTAATAAAACCTGACTTAACAAGACCAGCCACAGGTCCTTGTGGTCCGGTTGGACCCGTTGGACCTGTTGGGCCCGTTGGACCGGTTGAACCAGTCGGGCCATCAATACCATCCAAGTTCACATTAAATACAACCGGTGTATCAAGCCATTCATTATAGATTCCTTGAATATTCTGAATACGATATATCGTCATTACACCCGTATTTTTATTGTAGTTTTTAACCGTACCTTCAAAATATCGGTCTCCCGGCCGATCTGAATCTGTTACAATAACGGAGTTGCCAATAATATATGACATATCCGGTTCTAAGTGTAGAGTATACTCATCATAATACTTAAGTTGGGGTAATGTAATCGTTGAAACTGTACGCGTCAAATATCTGTCTCCGTGAGGTCCAGTTACACCAGTAGGTCCTGTTGGACCGGTAGGACCTGATGAACCTGTATGACCGGTGGGACCGGTTGGACCGGTAGGACCAGTTGGACCGGTAGGACCAGTTGGACCGGTAGGACCAGTTGGACCAGTTGGACCAGTTGGACCGGTTGCGCCAGTCGGACCCGACAAACTAAAACTCAAATAATATATCCCTTCGGTAAATTCCGTTGACGGTGGTGATACATTTGCTACCTCGATACTGTAATATTTAATAGTGTTAACATATCCTAATGACGTAACACCTGTATTAACAATTTTAAATGTCATAAACATATTGAAATCTGATACACTTTGTAATTTTAGATAACCATATTTATCACTGGATGCGTATTGATTAATTGTATCCAAAAAGATACTTATATCACTTCCAGAACCATCAGTAATTTCATTTCCAGCGGCATCTTGTGCGAATGTTTTACTATTCAAATAAATGTATTTTGATGTTGTGTAATCTGATGCCGAAAATCGAAATCTTCCAGAATTTGGCGGAGGTAATGAGCCCGACGTTGTAATAATTTTATATTTAAATACATTCATAGCAGTGGATGAATCTCCAACTGCGCCCGTAGGTCCTGTTGGACCAGTGCGTCCGGTGGGACCAGTTGGCCCTACTGGACCAGTATCACCTTTTTGACCTTTATACCTTGCTTTACCATCCATACCGGTCATACCTTGTGGTCCGGTGGGTCCAAATAAACCGGGCATACCTTCATTTAATGACCAACCGTTCCATCCGGTTGGACCGGTTGATCCTGTTGGACCAATTCCACTCATAAATTACTACTATTAATAAATATAATATTTTTGATGTTTGAATAATCTATTTAGTCTGTCTTAGTTAAAATATAATATCTATTTTTAGATTATAATAACGACAGATATATATAATAATAATATATATGTATATTATACTTATTACACTTATTTAATAATTATTTTATTAAATCTAACTAACCTACGAATAAAGATACATATACATTTACATTTACATATACATTTACATATACATTGATAAAAATAGAGAAATGAGCTCCCGTAGTTGTTTTGATTCCCGAACGTTTCATATTTATACAGAACACGATAAGAACACAAAATGCTGTAATGAGGCAAGTGATTATGTTCAAAAGGTGAAATTTGGGGTTATAATGAATGAAGCGTGTGTCAATCGGGCGCGCGCGTTGACAGGCGTTTCGAATGCGAATATCCCTCATAGAGTAGTTACGAGATATCCGAACTACCAGTTACGATATGATGCGTTTGACATTTCTTGTAATAAGATAAAGTCTATTTGAATGTGGTTTAGGTTTGAGTTTGGGTTTGGGGTTAGGTGGTTGAAGCCTGATTATAACAGAAGCGTCGAGAGATACAATAACCACAACAGAAGAATGAAAACACGGAAAGTGCGATGATACCTACAACTTGATATATAGGCATCATTATAACTCTAAATACGGATACAGTAATATTATGTTAGGTTAGGTTAGGTTAGTAAACGTCTATTTGTGTCTGTGTGTGTTGTCTGTATATATGTAAAAAATTGAAATGATTTCTCCGTATTTATATACTTCACAGAGAGTTTATCAGTTCATCAATGTTGTCAATTTCAGTGGAATCTTCTCCTCGGTCTCCGCACGTGGGTGTCGGTGTCGGCGTCGGTGGTGTCGGCGTCGGCGCACCTTTTAAAAAAAGAATACGAAACCCGCGTCTTCGGGAAATATACTCAATAATGTTGGGTCGGGAGGAACTAACGGACAGTGAAGAGCAAATATACGCAGAGATTGAAGATCGGCATATCGAAGAAGATCGGCAGCGCATCGAAGAAGATGCCGCGGAAGAAGAAAGCATTTCGCCCCGTGTGTTATTTCCGTCGTCGCCGCTTTCATCAACTCGGGCGGGAGTTGCGCGTCGTTTGGAGTTTTACTCATCTGGTGATTGGTCACCTATACCACTTATGACGTCGTCGTCCTCGGTCGCGTCGGTCGCGTCGGTCGCGTCGGTCGCGTCGGTCGCGTCGGTCGCGTCGTGGGAGGCAGCGTTGCCAATAATTGTCACAAAGAAACCCGAAGAAGAAAGCGTTGGTGAATGTAACGTTTGCTATGAGTCACTTCCCAATCGTTCAAACCACATCTTTACACGATGTGGGCATTTGTTTTGCGTGAAGTGTCTACTTACGTGGTGGGATACATCATCGACGTGCCCAATGTGTCGGGCTGAAATTCTGGACGCAGTGCCGGTTCCAGCGCCGGTGATAGTTGATGTTTTGTCATCGGACGACGACGGAAACGGGAGAGAGGAAGGCGAAGGTTACGGTCACGACGACGACTACTTCAATGCTGTGCTCGATATGGTTATCGCCACCCGTGCCCGTGATGACGACTTTGTTGGTGGTGGTGGAGTTAATCACCTGCCCGCACGACCGATTCCTATCATCGACCAATACCTTTACACTGACGACGGAATTCATTGGTCTAGTCCAATCACCAACCCCGAGCTTGATGACGATGCCGATGAGGTTCAATTAACACTCAACGAACGCTGGAATATTCGCTTGAATCGCGAGATTGCGTCGACATTGTGGGCGAGGTTGAGGTTTCGCGAGACGCTCTTCACGGATGTCGATTTCTTGGGCGAAACGTTTCACACATTCATTGCGAGACGAAATTGGATCGGACTAGGTCACCTTGATATGGGTAATCACCTGATGTATGAATTCGTGATGAATCGAATGTGTGATTACAACACGCCAGTTGAAACCAACTTCTTCGGACACATTTCGAGTATTGTCGTGGTCGAGATTGATAATCCAACCCCGGCTCCTCCTGCGAACGTTGGTGAAGAAGAATATAGCTGGTGGGAGAACAATCACGAATATGCGTTCGTCGTCAGAGTCTTCAGCCCATCCACATCCGCGCCTTACGGTATGTACAATGTCGACGAAGGCACATTTGAGCCGGCTGAGTTGATGTTTCGTTTCTCGGATATTCGCAGGATGTATTTGATTCAGGCAATGGAGCGGGGTGCTATATAAGTGTCTGTGTGTGTGTGTGTGTGATCATCAAAAATAACTTAAAGAAACGAATTGTGTATATTGTGGGGGGCAGCGCAAGAGAAGAGACAGTGGGCGCAGTGAGAGGGCGTTGTCTTGGATGTGTTGTTCGGACCCATTTTTTTTAATAAAAACGCTCAAAAGAAAATACAAAGGAACCGAAATTGTGAAAATAAAAATACAAAATGTTTGTGTTTGTAATGTTAGCGCGAATCGACTAGCCCGGTTTATGTCGCGTCGCTTAAGCCGACGTATCTCAGGATGCGCAGGTTCGAATCCTGCTTCGCGCATTTTTTGACTTTGTTGTATGTTTGTGTTTTTGCCTTTGTAGCTCAGTAGGTAGAGCGTGTGGCTGTTAACCACAAGGTCATCGGTTCAAACCCGGTCGAGGGCGATTTTTATTTATGATCCTATAAATTAAAATACTTATATTACAATAGGATCGATTTCATATAATATCTGTATACTATATGAAATGGCACGCTCTTTCCGTATAAATCGTAATCATAAAAAACACCAGTCTCGTGGTACTCGGCGTCATATTGGACGCGATAATGGTCGTGTCTCCAACAATGTAGGTGCTGGGATAGGTGCTACTTTAGGGCTCATCGGTTCTCTCGTCGGTGCTGCCGCATTATCTCAAGGATCGGAACTTGATAATCATCATAATCAAAATCAAGGAAACGAACAATCTTCCACTACGACGACGATGTCTGGTGGAAAACGTGGTCGTGTGGATAGAAAAGGAATGCGAAATAATAATAATAATAATAATAATGATAATGATGGTCTACGAAATTGCGCGGAATATATCGTATGTTTTCTGGAAATGTTGAATACAATTAAAATCTATCACTGGTCGACATTATCATATCCAACGCATAAGGCCACCGATAAACTTTACGAGAAATTAAGTGAATTGGTTGATTCGTTTATTGAGATATATATTGGGCATCTTGCGCGTCCTTCTAATAGCGCGGGATCTTCAGAAAGAGGAGGAGTACCTATATTTAAAAAGGGAATTAAATCGATTCCATTCTGTGGGTGTAAATCTCTCGATGAGTTTTGTAAGACACTTGATGGTAACATTTTTTTTATGGAAGAACTCTCTGATAAATTGGACGGTTATACAGATTTAATGAATATTCGCGATGAGATGGTAGGTGAGATCGCACAAGCTCTTTATTTATTGAGGTTGACCTAGGGGGGTACCGCCCCCCAACGGCGGAACTTCGTTCAATGGGGGTACCGCCCCCCAACGGCGGAACTTCGTTCAATCGACCACAGGGGGTACCGCCCCCCAACGGCGGAACTTCGTTCAATCGACCACAGGGGGTACCGCCCCCCAACGGCGGAACTTCGTTCAATCGACCACAGGGGGTGTTCCACCCCCCAACGGCGGAACTTCGTTCAATCGACCACAGGGGGTGTTCCACCCCGACAAAATACGACCCCGGCGCTCCGCCGTAAGACTTGACCGTCGGTAGGAATTGACGGCAGACTTACACATATATGATATATATGATATATGATATATGATATATGGTTTTATTCAATCCAGACGAATCCCCGTCAATTCCTACCTACGGTCAAGTCTTACGGCGGAGCGCCGGGGTCGTAATTTGTGGGGGCTGGACCCCCCTACTGGCTATAGAGCATCGCTACCGCCGTTGGGGGGCGGTACCCCCGGCGGACCCCCCGCAGCATCCACAAAAAAGAAATTTAAGGAAATTCAAGAACCGTTTGGATCTTGATTGATGGGGGGTCTGGGACAATTGTGGTGTGGGGGGTGTGGTGGCGGTTGGTTGTGACTGATTATCGTTTGTGGTCGCGGCTGTTGCGACAATAGATGCGGCTTCTGCGGCATCTTTCAGAGAAATTAACTCCATTTCCATTTGCTCTGTTGAAAGTAGCTTATCGAGTGCGTCGGCTTGATCCGTATTGAATTCTATCACCGCACTGATTAGGTTTCGGATAACGCCCATTTTAAGAAGGGTATTCAAATATGTTTCTATATCTTTGTTGGCGGTGTGATTGTCGATCATATACTCGACGAGTTTTTCAACATTATCTATTGAAATATGTGCGATGGATGCTGAAGATGCGCGTACAATTTCAATTGCGAGGACGACATAAGAGAAAAAGTTATAGAGTGTTATCTTTTTAGAGAAATTCTTGTCTGTAGTTAGTTTAAGTTGAAGTGCTTTGAGAGATTTTGCGCCTGGTGATGGCGGTGGCAACGATGGCGTCAGCCGTCCTGAAAGTGTTAAAGTCGACGGTGACGATAGTGATGGCAGCGACGATGGTAATTGTGCCTGTTGTAACGACAGTGACGACAACGGTGGTGACAACGACGGCGATGACGGCGGTGACTGTTGTCGCTTCAGTGACTGCGTCGGCGGTGTATTTTGCGGCAAATATGTTTCATTCTCGGAGGATTGTGGCACCGACGCCGACATCGACATCGGAACAGAATTATCAGTTAGAGTCTGTGATTGTCGCGGATGATCCTCAATGTCCGCCGCCGTCACCTTCTCATTGATTTCTGTTCCTTCTTCTGGATCAGATAAAACACCATAATCATTTTCGGGGGTTCGTTCTATCAATTCGGTTTTCGTCGTCATTGACAATGACGACGTTATAATACTTCCTCGTTTATTTTTTTTATTTCCCATTTTTCGTAGTATACGGATGTTCTAATATAATAATGGAATAATAAAATTCCTTTATTATACATTGGCGCTCGGTTCTTCATTGCTCCACGCGGCTTTGCCGCATTCCGCAATTCCAAACCTCGCTGCTTCGCCGCTCGATACACGCACACAAATATACCGCCGTAATAATCGAGCGGCGAAGCAGCGAGGTTTGGAGTTGCGGAGTTTCGAGTTTGCGAAGCAACGAGAAACGGAGTAATGAAGAACCGAGCGACCGATCGACCTGTAAAAAAAACGTACCTGATTGTCTTCTTGCGGGTCGGTGGCGCTCGGTTCTTCATTGCTCCACGCGGCTTTGCCGCATTCCGCAATTCCAAACCTCGCTGCTTCGCCGCTCAAAAAAAACGTACCTGATTGTCTTCTTGCGGTCGGTGTCGGTCGGTGTCGGTCGGTGTCGGTCGGTGTTTACTGCTTGCTTCGTTTGGATGCGGCTTCAGCGGCAGCGGCAGCGGCAAGTGAATCCTTGATTTGTTTCACGACGCATTTGCGGTCTGCGCTCTTGTCTGGCTCTGTGAGGAATTTTGCGACTTCTTCGCTGATCTGTTGTGTGAGGATTTTCAGTGAAATTGTTTTGCGGCGGATTGTTTCGGGGTTCAAGATGTTGCGCAGAATGTTGCCCGCAGATGCTGTGATTTGTGCGTGCTGTGTCGGAGTATGAATTGTGTCCTGTGCTTTGTTGTTCCCCCAGTTCGGGAACATCACCACCGGTGTCACGCGCATCTCTTCCTTCGCAAGTGTTTCGCGCCAGTATTTCAGGTCGCCGTATTTCTCGCGCGCCTCGCTGTATTTGAGGGTTTCAGCTTCAGCTTCGGCCGCAGTGGCGTTTTCAGTGTTGGTCCTGAATGTCTCGAGTGTGATGCGTTCAGCTTCTTGTTCGTTGGTCCTGGTCTCGAGCAGCAGGCTCTTGAGTTCCGCCGCAGTCAGTCGGTCACCGACGTCAAGACGCACACGGTATCGCTGAATCGCGCATTTCAGGAGATTGAAATCGCCGGGAGGAAGCTCGTGAAATGTCGCATTCGCGGCCTCAAGATTCTTGAGTGCGTTTTGGACGCGTGAACTTGCGGAGAGGCGGTAGTACGTGCGCGTGTTAAGAGAGCGGCGACGTTTCATTTTGATTGCTGACTGTTTTGCGGCTTGAGAGAAGATTGTGGCGAATGAAGGTATGGCGTCACCGATGCCGCTGGAATTGGCATTGGGTCTTGGTGTGTCGGCCGTATTGAACGGCACTCCGGGTTCGGCATCTTCCATTCGAGGAAGACCGTACATTGCGGTGATGGCGGCGTCGTGGACGGTAGTAGTCATTGTTGTTGTGTCTGGGGGGAGCTGTATTTAGAGTATATCTAGAAAAGTATTTCAATTTTTTCTGATGTGGGTGATGTCCCGAAATATCATCAGAAAAATCCAGATTGACAGTAAACTTTCTATTAAAAAATTGAAATCCTTTTTTTGCTATTTTCGGAATAGTAGCCTTGAGTGACTTATCAGAGACCTAAACAGCAAAATCGAAATCGAAATGGAAGCGAAACGGACTATCATTGTGAAGAAGAAACGACCCGCGGCTGCGGTGGCGGCGGCGAAGACAGGTATTGACAGATTTGACGAATATATAACAAAATCCGGTCTTGAACTGAAAACATACCAGCGTGAAGGTGTTGAGTTCTGCTTGCGACGTGAAAGCGCCGCTGGCAGCGCGGCAAATCGCATCACTGGCGGTATCATCGCCGATGAAATGGGGCTAGGAAAGACAATGATGATGATGGGTCTTATCCTTGCGAACTTGGCGGCGTTTCGACGCACGCTCATTGTAGTGCCAGTGGCGCTTGTGGCACAATGGGTCGCGCAAATCAAGCGCACGATTATCGACACTGGTGTGAAATCCGACCTCGTCGTGTTTGTGTTTCACGGTGCGACTATGAAACGTCGTGTGGTGCTTGAGCAACCTAGCAAGCAGAATGGAGGTGGCGACGAATCTCCAGTCTGGTGCCACAGACCTCCCAATAATGCCAGTGGGCGCGCAATCGATATCGTGATTACGACCTACGGGTGTGTCGCGATGGAAGAGCCGGCCGCGGCGACGAAAGCGGCGGTAAAGGCGTCGACGAAAGCGCCCGTGCTGTCACTACTTACATTCCGTGCCGACCGCGTTATCTTTGATGAAGCCCATCATTTACGAAACAAAATGAGTCGGGTGTTTAAAGGCGCGATGCGGGTCGTTACGGCAGGTGGTGACGTGAATCGACGTCGTCCTAGTGTGTGGTGTGTTACCGGAACTCCTATTCAAAACAAAATATCCGATTTGAAATCATTGTGTTACATCCTAGGATTTCGGATGTGTGATTTGAAATCGGATGAAAAACGAAGATGCATTCGTGATGAATACGTATTACGAAGGACAAAGGTGAGTGTCGGTATGGTTGCTGGGTAGGTTGAGGAGGGGGTGGGAGCGGCCGCGGGAGCGGCAGTGGAGGATTTGACATGTGCTCCGCGTCTCCAATCTCTCGAACATTACAAATCAAATGTTCCTTG
>Ga0114964_10002110_pt1 | contig 14040 bp, 13 predicted proteins | sample C_131016_MF_Meta_FD_92638 | JGI IMG/M metagenome (GOLD analysis project Ga0114964, IMG submission 92638) | Freshwater microbial communities from Lake Croche, Canada to study carbon cycling - C_131016_MF_MetaG | ecosystem: Environmental > Aquatic > Freshwater > Lake | place: Lake Croche, Canada... | reverse complement strand
GACAGGCCAATTAGTCCTAGAGAGGGAAGAGGCGGTATTCTTACGCCCTTAACCTGACTGTCGAGGAGATAGCCAAATGGCCGAGATGCGCCTTAATAAAATAATTGCCGATGCGGGAATCACAAGCCGTCGTGGCGCCGATGAACTTATAGCGGATGGTCGAGTCACCGTCGATGGACGTCCAATCCGTGAACTAGGAGCCAAAATAGACCCAGATAACCATGAAGTAGCAGTTGATGGTGAGACAATCAAAAGATCTTTGACTAAGTCTTATTTAGTACTTCATAAGCCAAAAGGCGTTCTGTCAACGATGTATGACCCTGAAGGTCGACCATCTCTGGCCGATTTTATTGATTTGCGTAAAGAGCGTTTATTCCACGTAGGTCGTCTGGATAAGGATTCTGAAGGCCTAATCCTGCTGACCAATGATGGCGATCTGACGTTTCGTGCCACTCACCCGTCATTTGGGCTCGAAAAGACCTACATTATTGAGTTCGAAGGACGCCTGGAAACAGGGGTAGATAAGGTGCTTTTAAAGGGCGTAGAGCTCGAAGATGGCATGGGTCGGGTACTTAGCTTTAAGCAGCTATCGGCAAACTGGATCGAAGTTAAGATCCACGAAGGCCGGTATCACATCATCCGCCGCCTAATGGAGGCTGTCGGGGTAGAGGTCCTGCGATTGATCCGAACTAACTTTGGGCCGATCTCATTAGGCGACACCCCCGAGGGACGCTGGCGTGACCTCAATGAGCAAGAGTTATTAAATATACAGAAGGCTTTAGATTTAAAGTAATAAATCTATTTATATATATTCATCAAGTATCTATTTCTCTATATATCGATAATATTCAGTGGCAAGTATATATTTATCGACAATTGGGTTGCATTTGAGCGTTGTGTAGTTCGTTCATATCTTTTTATCGACAATACGGATTTTCGGACGCTCAAGCTGCCGATTCTAAGTTGTACATTTGTAGCGGTTTTCTAGATTAATCGTTAAGTAGATTTAACGTTAAACACGTTTCTATTAAAAACGAAAAAAGGGTAGTTCAAGGTACCCTTAACCATGGTTTTAAGAGCTATTCGAGGCGCTACTCAGGTGAGTGTGAATTCAAGCGTGGCTATAGGCGATGGCGTGCGGGAGCTCTTGCCTGCAATGCTCAAAGCTAATGGCCTCGAAGTTGATCATGTGATCTCAGTGCTGATGACGGCAACTCCAGATTTAACCGCTGATTTCCCAGCAGCAGCAGCTCGCGATGTTGGGTTCGCCGGCACTCCTTTGATATGTGCCGTAGAGATCGATGTTCCAGGCGCACTTGATCGGATAATCAGAGTATTGATGCATGTAGAAAGTGATAAAAATAAGGCCGAAATTAGCCATATTTATCTTCATGGCGCTACAGCTCTTCGCAAAGATTTAGCCCAGTAAGGGGCGGTTCGTGAAGTCAAAATCTATTCGTATTGTAGGCGCCGGTCTGATCGGGACCTCTATAGGTCTTGCCCTAAAGGCTGCTGGAGCATCTGTTCAATTTGTAGATGTTGATGCCAAAGCTGAACTTCTAGCTAATGACCTCGTTAAATCTGGAAAATCCGAGAACCCGGACCTCGTAATAATTGCGACACCACCTTCAGCCTTCAAATCCACGATTGAGCGTGAAGCAACTCTCAACCCTAAAGCAATACTTATGGATATTGGCAGTGTTAAGACAAAACCTTTAGTTGAGGTTTCATCTCTAGAAGGACTTTTATCCAGGTTCTGTGGCACGCATCCGATGGCTGGACGTGAAGTTAGTGGGGCAGTATTTGCTCGGGCAGATCTCTTCTTAGATCGCGCCTGGATCATTACACCGACTACGGACACTTCATCGGAAGCCAAAGCGATGGTTCTCGAAGTTATCGCTGCATGCGGAGCACAGGCAGTTGAGATGAGCGCCCAGGATCACGATCAGCGCGTAGCCCTGATATCACATTTACCGCAAACGGTTAGCTCGCTGTTAGCGGCTCAACTTTCCAATTCAAACCCTGAGGCTTTGGAGCTTGCCGGGGGCGGGTTAAGAGATACGGTTCGAATTGCTGGCTCGGATCCAAAATTATGGGGCGAGATCTTGGCTTCCAATGAGGCGGCGTTATTGCCATTATTGATAAGTCTACAAAGTGATCTTTCGGATCTGATTTCAGCCGCCAGCGGACTCGCAAAATGGGAATCCCTTGTGGCCGCGGGCAAGGCCGGAAAGAGTGCGATTCCAGGCAAGCATGGCGGCAAATCTCGCGAATACAGCTACCTGCCAATAGTCATTGATGACCGACCTGGACAACTTGGATCACTTTTCAATGCTTGCGCAAAAGCCGATGTGAATATTGAAGACCTCGCGCTAGAACATTCACCTGGTCAACTAACTGCAGTAATTACTTTAGCAATTGCGCCAGAAGATATTGAGCGGTTGAGTGAGTTCTTAACTAAGGATGGTTGGAACGTTCACTCGATTAGTTAGTGGTAAGTAAAAGATCTATAAGAAGATGAGATTTAGGTAAAGGCTCATGCTGTAAGCCACGTAGAATAGGAATCATTATGGGCATAGTCGTAGCAATAGATGGCCCAAGTGGTTCAGGTAAATCTAGTACCTCAAAATCAATCGCACTTCGCTCAACTTGGGACTACCTAGACACCGGCGCTCCTTATCGAGGTCTTACATGGCTAGCAATCCAAAATGATTTTTCCGAACCTTTTGAAATTTTAAAGGCCCTTAAGTCGGCGCCATTACGTTTCGTAGTCGATCCATTGGAGCCTCGACTTTTTGCCGGAGACATCGAAATCACTGACGCTATTCGCACTGTTGAGATTACTGAAAAAGTTTCGAAGTTTGCAGCAATTCCAGAACTTCGCGCGGAGCTAGTTAAATTACAACGGAAAATTATTGCGGATTCAAAACGCGGAATTGTGGTCGAAGGTCGTGATATCGCAACCGTAGTAGCACCTGACGCTGCATTAAAAATTTACCTAACTGCGGATTTAACTGCACGTGCGGCCCGTCGTGATGCGGAGGAAAACTCGGCACAAGGAATTGAAAACGTCGCACAGTCTTTAAGTAATCGGGACGAGATTGATTCAACTCGAGCCGTTTCACCATTGGTTTTAGCTCCTGATGCAGTAACAATAGATTCGACTTATTTAAGTCTCGAAGAAACCGTAGATCGCATCTGGGAATTGTTAAAACAGCGCGAATTACTTGGTTTACCAGTGGTGGCGATTTTAGGACGACCTAATGTTGGCAAATCAACGCTTATAAATAGATTTATTGGACGCCGCGAAGCTATCGTCGAAGACACTCCTGGAGTTACGCGCGATCGGGTTCAATACGAATGCGAATGGGGCGGTCGTCGTTTTATCATCATGGACACTGGCGGCTGGGAAGCAAAACCAGATGGAATTTCCATTCAAGTTAGTGCCGGTGCAGAACAAGCTATGCAAGAGGCAGATGTGCTTGCGTTCGTGGTTGATGCTCAAGTAGGCGCGTTAGATGAAGATGACATTTTGGTAACTGAACTTCGTAAAGCAAAGAAGCCAACAATACTTATCGCTAATAAAGTAGATGATGAAGGCGCTGAATCTGACGCGTACGCACTCTGGAATTTAGGTTTGGGTGAGCCATATTTTGTTTCGGCGTTACACGGTCGAGGCAGCGGTGACTTGCTTGATCACATAGTTGCTGAACTACCGGAAGTCGGTCGCGCGCAAGTACAAGATGGCTATCGTCGCGTTGCTTTAATTGGGCGCCCAAATGTTGGTAAATCGAGTTTGTTAAATGCATTAGCTGGGGAGACTCGATCAATCGTTGATGACGTTGCCGGCACTACTCGTGATCCAGTTGATGAGTTAATTGAGATCGGTGATCAAGTTTGGCGCTTCATTGATACAGCCGGTTTACGTAAACGAGCTAATCAAGCTAGCGGCACTGACTATTACGCAACACTGCGTACGCAAACCGCGTTAGAGCGATGCGAAGTTGCGGCAGTTGTGCTTGATGCTTCAAATCCAATTTCTGAACAAGATTTACGAATCATCACAATGGTTGAAGAAGCCGGTAAAGCTATGGTGATTGTGATGAATAAATGGGACTTAGTTGATGAAGATCGACGAGATCAACTTGATAAAGAGATAGATCGACACCTTGATCAAGTTGAGTGGGCGCAACGTGTAAATGTTGCAGCCAAGACTGGTTGGCACCGTGACCGGTTAGCCCCAGCACTTCGAACCGCACTAAGTGGTTGGGAGCAACGAGTCCCGACGGCCAAGCTCAATTCATTCTTAGGTGCGCTAATAGGTGCGACTCCACCTCCAGTCCGTGGTGGCAAACAGCCAAAAATTTATTACGCAACACAAGCCGGAATTGCCCCGCCAAAATTCGTCATTTTTTCCAGTGGTTGGATTGAGGCTTCGTACCGCCGATTCATTGAACGCCGCCTGCGCGAAGAGTTCGGTTTCCCGGGTACGCCAGTTATGGTGGCGATCCGAGTCAAGGAACGCGACAACCAGTAATGCTGACGATTCCCAACGCCTTAACTTTTCTGAGGTTTCTCGGAATCCCACTCTTTCTTCATTTGGCGCTAAACCTGCACGCCGACGGTTGGGCTATTGCAGTTTTGGCCATCGGGGGAGCCACTGATTATTTCGATGGCAAGTTGGCTCGAGCTTGGGGCCAAACTTCGCGATTCGGTGAAATTGCTGACCCAACCATTGATCGCCTTTATATTTTGGCAGTCTTAATTGCGCTTTACGCACGTGATGCGATCCCACTCTGGTTAATTGCCGCACTACTTGGCCGAGATCTAATTCTTGGCCTTGTGTCCATTTGGCTGGCGCTGACAAAGCGACCACTTATTGAGGTCACGTATTTAGGCAAGGCTGCAACCTTCAATCTCTTGTATGCCTTCCCATTTTTACTTTTGGCGCTTTCAAAATCATGGTTGGGCACGGTGTCCTTCATCTTGGGGTGGGCCTTTGCTATTTGGGGTACCGCGCTTTATCTGGTCACTGGTTTTTCATATTTCGTAAACGCGATTTCCCGTAATAGGGTTCGCCAGTAACCGATTTTGAACCGTTAGCCAAAAGACAGGGAACTAAATGTCGAATATTCCGGCAGATTTGAAATACACCAAAGAGCACGAGTGGGTTCGCGAATTAGCTAACGGCGGAACAGTTTCTATGGGCATAACTGATTTTGCCCAAGCCGCACTCGGCGACATTGTTTATATACAGTTACCAAAAGTTGGCGAATTGATTGCAAGTGGAAAAGTTTGCGGAGAAGTTGAATCAACAAAAAGCGTCTCTGAGATCTTCGCACCAGTAACTGGCAAAGTAATAGCCGTTAATGAGTCTCTATCTAATTCACCAGAATTAATCAACTCCGATCCATATAACTCGGGCTGGTTACTAGAAATCGAAACATCAGAGTCTGCAATTGATTTGCTCTCAGCGGCGGAATACGGACAAATCACCGCTTGACCTAACCCGTCACTCTAAATAGGGTAAGCCTCCAGTTAAGGATGAAGTTGAAACTAAAACTTCAATCACTTAAATAATGAGAGGGGAGTGGTCATGACTGCAGCTGAAGTAGAGCGCGAAGTAACCACCACGATCTCATTAGGAGTTCGACCTGTTGTTGATGGTCACAAAGATTTAGATTTGTTTGTTTCTAATCTCGACACCGACAATCAAACCGTCGTGAAGCAAGTTTTGGATGCAAGCGAGCCAACTGCACTATTGCTTGTACTTAAAGGCGCTGGCCGCGGAAATAGATTCATGGTAAATCAATCAGGTGCCACAATTGGCCGCGCCTCTGATTGCGATATTTTTCTGGACGACATAACGGTTTCTCGAAAGCATGCCGAAATTTCATTTTACCAAGAGTTTAAGTTTGCAGATGCCGGCAGTCTGAATGGTTCGTATTTAAATAATGAGCGAGTTACAACAGTTGCACTTAATTCCGGCGACGAGATTCAGATCGGCAAATTTCATCTTGTTTTCATTTGCAGTAAGAGCAGCTCGACCAGAAATTCAAATAATTCCAAGTCAGATAACTAAGCAAGAAAGTATCGGAGAATAAAAGATGAGCGTTCCAGCACGGGCATACCTCAGCATCGGTGAAGTTCTAAACAAACTTCGTGGTGATTTTCCGGACATTACTATCTCGAAAATTCGTTTTCTCGAATCTGAAGGTTTGATTGATCCGCAGCGAACCCCATCTGGCTACCGTAAATTCACCGCAGTTGATCTTGACCGTTTGCGTTACGTACTTCTAGCACAGCGCGATCAGTATTTGCCATTGCGAGTCATCAAGGACAATCTCGATGCACTTGATCGCGGTCTACAACCATCAGCAAACGGTGGCGCTGCTGCGCCTCGTCCGCAATTAGGGCTGGCAACTGTTGATGGCGAATTTGCGCCAAGCTCGTTCGGCGAGACCAACGATCTTCGCTTAAGCCGTGAGGAACTGTTGAAGTCATCCGGCATAACTGACGAGCAACTTACTGAGCTTGAATCATTCGGTTTGATTACAGTTCGCGGTCGTCATTACGATGGCGACGCTCTTGCAATTGCACAGGCAGTATCTGAAATGTCATCATTCGGTATAGAACCTCGCCATATGCGTTCCTTTAAGTCTGCAGCCGATCGCGAAATTGGTTTGATCGAGCAAGTGATTACACCACTAGTACGTCAAAAGAGCACCGAATCTAAAGCTCGCGCCGAGGAAGTTACTAAGGAAATTGCCGCACTTTCAATTCGTTTGCATGCCTCATTGGTTCGCAGCGGTTTGTATCGCTTCCGTTAAAATATGCCAATTGAAATGATCCCGATGGAGGTCGTCGGCGTACGCGTCGAGATGCCATCGAATCAACCAATTATTCTGCTTAAGGAAATCGACGGCTCTAGATTTCTGCCCATCTGGGTGGGGGCGGTTGAAGCAACGGCGATAGCTTTCGCTCAGCAAGGGCTCGAACCGCCAAGACCACTCACGCACGATCTAATGGCTCAATTATTTGAGAGATTCGATGCCACCTTAGTTGCGGTTCACATCAACGAACTTCGTGATGGTGTTTTCTATTCGACGCTACAGATGCGCGATTCATTGGCAAACCTAGTTCAACTCTCTGCACGCCCTTCAGATGCCGTGGCCTTGGCACTTCGCACCCACAGCAATATTCTGGCTAGTGCTGATCTGCTGGACTCTGCCGGGATTGAAATTCCCGAAGGTGCAGTTGCCGATGATGGCGAACCAGGTGACCAGACGGTTGAACTTGAGGCCTTCCGGGAGTTTCTGGAGGGCATCAATCCAGAGGATTTCGCCGGTTAACTGAGCGTAAAACTCTAAACCTAAAGTAGAGGTTTTAATCGTGTCGGTCATTGCACCGTTGTAATTCGACTCTTACTCTTAACCCATTAGACCCCACTAATAATCAATCGAAATGAGTTCCCCCTCATGAGTCAGACAGACTTCGAAATCGGCTATCGCGGCGCTACTGCTTGTGCTGCAGCTGGAATTACGTATCGCCAACTTGATTATTGGGCACGCACTGGACTGGTTGAACCAAGTATTCGTAGCGCTGGGGGATCTGGAACTCAACGCCTGTATGGGTTTCGCGACATTCTGGTTCTAAAAATTGTAAAGCGATTACTTGACGCTGGAGTTTCACTGCAAAATATTCGCACCGCGGTTGATCATCTACGCGGTCGCGGTGTTACTGAATTAGAACGCATTACTTTGATGTCAGACGGAGCATCAATTTATGAATGTGCCAGCGCCGATGAAATGTATGACTTGGTACAGGGTGGCCAAGGGGTATTTGGAATTGCAGTTGGCCGAGTTTGGCACGAAGTAGAAGGATCACTTTCAAACCTTCAAGGTGAGGTTAATGGTCAAGTGGTTGGTGGCAAAAGTAACGATGAGTTAGCACAACGTCGGGCGCGCAAAGGAGCTTAAACACCCTTATTCTGCTCACCTTAGAACGCATCTGAAATGCGAAACAGGGGAGCGGCATTGAGCGAGATCCGAAATTTTGAAGATCGTCACATCGGGCCCACACATGCCGATGAGAATTTCATGCTTGATTCGCTCGGATATAAAAGTTTAGAAAGTTTCATTGCAGATGTGGTGCCAGCAAATATTGCAATCAAGGGAACAATTGAAAGCGCCTTAGATGCTGGGAAAAGTGAAGTTGAGGTAATTGCTGAACTTCGCTCAATCGCATCTGAAAATAAAGTCTTCCGTTCATTAATCGGAACAGGTTATTACGGAACTATCGTCCCGCCAGTTGTTAAGCGAAATGTTTTAGAGAATCCGGCTTGGTATACCGCTTACACACCTTACCAACCGGAAATTTCACAAGGTCGACTTGAGGCGCTGTTTGCTTTTCAAACAATGGTTTGCGAATTAACTGCTCTAGATATTTCAAATGCATCAATGCTTGATGAGAGTACTGCAGCAGCTGAAGCGATGACACTTGCGCGCAGAACTTCGAAGCTGAGCGATGAAGCAGTCTTTTTAATTGAAGAGCATGTGCATCCGCAAACTAAAGCAGTTGTTATTACGCGCGCAAAACCACTCGGGATCAAAGTTGTTGAAGTTGACTCCGGCCATTTGGTTCAAGATGGTTACCAGGGTGAATTTTTTGGAATTTTGCTGCAGTATCCAGACACAACTGGTGAAGTAATTGATTATTCCAAGGTAGCTGAATTTGCACACACTAACGGTGCTTTAGTTATCGCAGCTACGGATTTACTCGCACTCACTTTGTTAAAAGCGCCAGGGGAGTGGGGTGCCGATATTGCGGTAGGAACCTCACAGCGATTTGGCGTACCGATGGGATTTGGCGGACCGCATGCGGGTTTCCTTGCCGTACGTGCTGGACTAGAACGTTCGATGCCCGGACGATTAGTAGGGCAAAGTATTGATGCAACTGGCAAACCAGCATTTAGATTGGCTTTGCAAACTCGTGAGCAACATATTCGTCGCGACAAAGCTACTTCGAATATTTGTACCGCTCAAGCTTTGCTTGCCAACATGAGCGCGTTCTACGCAATGTGGCATGGTCCGATTGGTTTGAAAGCGATTGCCGAACGCGTAAATAGTTTTGCAATCAGACTGCAGGCAGCGACAAATTCTCGCAACGGAGTTGTTTTTGACACCGTAACTGTCGATGTCGCTAACGCCGCAGCAACTCATAAGGCGGCCAACGCGAGAGGAATTAACTTTGCCCAAATTTCTGACACCGAAGTGCGAATTTCTTTTGACGAGGAAACGACCGAGGCTACTTTCACTGAAGTCTTAGAAATTTTGGGAGTTTCTGAAAAGCCAGGCCGGGCAATTCCTACTAATTATTTACGAACAAGTAAATATTTAATGCATCCCGTTTTTAATACCAATCATTCAGAGACTGGAATGATGCGTTATCTGCGCAATTTGGCCGACCGAGATTTGGCACTTGATCGCACAATGATTCCGCTGGGCTCGTGCACTATGAAATTAAATTCCGTAACTGAAATGGAAGCGGTAACGTGGCCCGAATTTTCATCGCTGCATCCATTTGCACCAGCTGAGCAGAACCTTGGTTCACGTAAATTGATTAAGCAGCTTTCAGACTGGCTGGTTGCGATCACTGGCTATGATGCAGTTTCGTTGCAGCCAAACGCCGGCAGTCAAGGCGAGTTTGCCGGTTTGCTCGCGATTCGTAATTATCACGACTCTCGAGCCGACCATGCTCGCAATATTTGCTTGATTCCTTCGAGTGCTCATGGAACTAATGCGGCATCGGCAGTTATGGCTGGAATGAAGGTCGTAGTTATTGCGTGCGATGATGAAGGAAACGTCAGTGTTGAGGATATAAAGGCAAAGATTGCTGAACATTCACAAACTCTTGCCGCATTGATGATTACTTACCCATCAACGCATGGTGTGTTTGAGACTGCCGTTTCTGAAATCTGCGCGTTGGTTCACGAAGCTGGCGGTCAGGTTTATGTTGATGGCGCCAATCTGAATGCTCTCGTCGGTGTAGCCCAACCTGGAAAATTTGGCGCAGATGTTTCGCATTTAAATCTACATAAAACTTTCGCAATCCCACATGGCGGCGGGGGACCAGGAGTCGGTCCAGTTATTGCCCGTGCGCATTTAGCGCCCTTCTTGCCCAATCACCCATTAGATCCAACGGCTGGCCCAGCAACCGGGCCTGGTCCAATTTCAGGTGCGCCATTTGGGTCGGCGAGCATTTTGCCAATTTCCTGGGCTTACATTCGATTGCTCGGAGGCTCGGGATTGACCCACGCAACACAAGTTGCGATCTTGTCGGCCAATTACATCGCGGCCAAACTCAAAGACGCTTATCCTGTTTTGTACACTGGCGCTAACGGGCGAGTGGCACACGAATGCATTTTAGATATTCGGGAAATAACCAAGGTCTCGGGTGTCTCAGTTGATGACATCGCCAAACGATTGATGGATTTTGGCTTCCACGCACCGACCATGTCCTTCCCGGTCGCTGGCACCCTCATGATCGAGCCGACTGAATCCGAGGACATGGCCGAGATTCAGCGCTTCATTGCAGCCATGATCGCTATTCGGGTTGAGATTCAAGAGATCATTGATGGCCAGATTTCAGTTGAAGAATCAGCTCTTCATTACGCACCTCATACGGCAATCTCGGTTAGCTCCACCGAATGGGACCGAGCCTACCCACGTGAGAAGGGGGGCTATCCAGCGCCACTAGAAGGCTTCGTAACGGGTGAACTCATTGGCTCTCGAATGAAGTATTGGCCGCCAGTTTCACGAATTGATGGCGCTCATGGCGATCGTAATTTGGTTTGTTCCTGCCCGCCGATTTCAGATTTCGCAGAGTAGATAGACCAGATTCACGCTCAAAAGGGGTAGTGGCTAATTCCTTTTACTTAACATAATGTAACTTATCGGCGTTTAATTGAAAGGGCGGCATAGCTCAAAACAAACCCAAAGCCGAGACCGATCAGCAGCACTAATAACCAAGCAAACTCTCCGATTCGGTCATAGATCGTTGTTGTTGCATTCAAAGCAACCGATCTTCTAATACTGGTAGCGATATTTTCTTTACTCGAATTTAGGATCAAACCATTGGTGTCGATGATTGCTGAAATTCCTACAGTTGAAACGCTGACCGAATATCTGGCATGTTCGATACTTCGGATTCGAGCTATCGACAATTGCTGGGCACTTTCTGAAGTATTTGCAAAGGTTGCACTATTCGTTTGAACTGCAAAAAGGTTGGCCGCTTTGGCAGCACTTTGGACTAATTGGTCATCTATTAACTCAAAGCAGATTATGGGGGCGATTTTCGCTTGGCCAACTCGGTGAATCACTTGTTTCTTACCCGGTGAAAAATCCGCTACTTGGTTGGGCAAATCAGAGAAAAAAGTCAAGGTAGAGCGAAGAGGCATTACTTCGCCAAAAGGGGTCAAGTGCCGTTTCACGTAGATAGTTGTCGCACCAATCTTTGGTTCCCAGAGGATTGAAGCATTCTGCAATTTACCTTTAGAACGCGTAACTGCCCCAAGCAGAATCGGTGTCTTATAACCATCTACCATTTTTGTTATTGCTTGATTTACTTCGGGGTTAGTGAACGGGTCTACATCAACTGAATTTTCTGGCCAGATAATTAAATCCGGATAATTATTGCGAGCCGGAACTTGGCCGGATCCAGCAGTTTTAGCTTTCTCTATTCCGCGAGCGGTTTCCAGTAAATGTCGATAAAAAACTTCGGTTGCTCGTTCATTGAAATCTAATCCGAGTTTTGGAACTGATCCCTGTACCGCTAGAACTTGGAATGTTTGACGTGGGGAGTTATTCGGAAGAATGAATATTCCGCTAAGTGTCAGCAAAATTGCAATAGTCGTAATCGTCAAACCACTTCCCCGTTGCGCCAATTGATATGTGGCTACGCCCAAAAGTAACGTGGCCAACGAAAGAAGTGAAACGCCCCCAACGCTAGCCAGGCGTGCGTATGGAGCATCTACTTGCGAGAAACCAATTCGTAACCAACCAAAGCCACCAAAAGGAAAACGCGCACGCAGTTCTTCAAGCGCTAAGTACCCAACCGGCAGAAAGAAATACCAGTACTCCCCTAATCGTCTCAGTAGAGCTAATGGAAGGTAGAAAAGAACTTGCAGGAGTACTAAGGCCAACCATGGCAGTATTCCAACGTATTTGTTACTCCAAATTAAACCAAAGGCATTGAATGAAAATGAAAAAAGTGCAAAAGAAAGCAGATATTTTCTTGTCTTAACGGTTCCGTGAATTAAAAGAGCTATTGCCAGTGGTGCAGCAAACCATAAACCGAATGGTTTAAAAGCCAATGATAAAAGGAGTCCGCTAAGTAATGAAAATGCGGCAAACAATTATTACCAACCAAGTGCAGAGATCAGTCGGTCAATGCTGGCACCTAGCCCGTACTGATCCTTAATTTGATACAACTTTGATAAATCGGTTGGGGCTTTTGGCATAGACAGATCAACTTTGGGAAGTGGTGCATCGCGAGCTACTCGTACCAACTTTGGCGCAATCTTTAAATAATCAACACCTGCAATTATTTTTTTCGCTAGCGCAGGTGGCAGAGCATCATGCGCTTCGTGTGCAGCAGCTAGTGCATCTTCAACAGTCGCAAAATTATTTGCAATTATTGCGGCGCCTTTCTCGCCAATGCCTTTAACTCCAGGTAACCCGTCGGAAGGATCGCCACGGAACATCGCGAATAAATCGTATCTATCTCCCGGAATCAAATACTTTTCTGCTACGTATTTAATATCAACTAGATCGTGCTGAGAGATTCCTTTAGCAAGATAAACGATTTTGATATCTCGTTTATCGTCAACCATTTGAAAGAGATCACGATCGCCAGTAACAATTCGAATAGGACCCGGTTCAATTTCGGCATAAGTTGCCATGACATCGTCTGCTTCATAGTCATCAACTCCAACAACTGGAATTCCAAACAATTCTAAAATGTCGAGCAAGATAGGAATTTGCGGAGTAAGAGTTTCGGGTTCTTCTTCCTCTTCGCCTTCGGCTTCTAGGCGATTGGCTTTATATTCCGGAAAAATATCTACTCGCCAACTTGGTCGCCAATCGCCATCGAGGCAAGCAACTAATCGGTTAGGTTGGTAGACACCAATCAGTCTCGCAGTCATATCTAAATATCCACGAATCGCATTGACTGGTGTGCCATCGGGGGCTAACAAAGTGTCGGGCATTCCGTAATATGCGCGATACCAAAGTGAAGCGCTGTCGAGCAACATTAAAGTCATAAGTCGCCCAGCATATAACTGACAACTCCCCGATCAAGTCGTTTTACTGCTTCACGACAGGTAGGACGCAATTTTTCACTGGCCCCAGCAATTTGATTCATGAGATCGATCAATTGTTTGGTAGATCGGACAAAATCGCCAACCGACATATCGCTACCTTTGAGCACGTTGTTTAAAGAATTTCCATTCGCCCAACGATAAGAGATATAGCAAAACCCTAAATCAGGCGCTTTCTGAGTCTGTACTTGATGTTTCTCTTCGATCTCTTCTAGTTGACCCCAGAGGTGAGCTATTTCGCCGAGTGCATCAGCGACATTTTGATGTGGAATTTTTGGCGCTAAATCCTCTTGCGATCTAGATTGATAGATCATGCACGAAACAACTGAAATAAGTTCGGCAGCATTCAAGTTATCTAGCAAACCCAAACGAATTGTTTCGGTAAGTAACAGATCTGACTCGGCATAAATCTTTGCCAGAATCTTTCCTTGCGCTAAAGGCTTCTCGCCTTCAATGTAACCAAGTTCATCTAGAACTGCACAGATGCGATCGAAAGTTTTAGCAATAACGTGCGTGCGATTCTCAATTCGGTTAGTAAGACCTTCATTTTCGCGGCGAAGTCTGTTTGCTCTTTCTTGTAGCCTGGCATGTGCCTCACGTTCGTTACAACCATGGCAAGCGTGATTCTTAAGCGCTTTTCGTAAACCATCGATTTCACCTTC
>Ga0114964_10002107_pt1 | contig 14047 bp, 4 predicted proteins | sample C_131016_MF_Meta_FD_92638 | JGI IMG/M metagenome (GOLD analysis project Ga0114964, IMG submission 92638) | Freshwater microbial communities from Lake Croche, Canada to study carbon cycling - C_131016_MF_MetaG | ecosystem: Environmental > Aquatic > Freshwater > Lake | place: Lake Croche, Canada... | reverse complement strand
GGTAGCGCCGCCATCACCGCCAGCACCACCATCGGGAGTCGTGGCGTCACCAGCAGCACCATCACCACCATCGCCGGCACCGCCGGCGTCACCGCCATTGGCGCCGTCACCGCCACTGCCCGCGGTGCCGTCCGTGCCGGTACCCAACGCCACACCGGCATCACCACCGGCGCCCGCCGTGCCGGCGTTACCGCCACTGCCGCCGTCACCGCCACCTCCGCCGGCCCCACCGGCAGTGGTCGCGTCAGTACCGGCCACACCACTGCCACCCGAACCACCCGCACCGGCATTACCGCCGCGCCCGCCCGCGCCACCATTGCCCGAAACAGTGCCACCCGCACCACCGGCACCACCATTACCGCCACTGCCGCCATCGCCGCCGGACTTGCCGCTCGCGCCCGCACCCACACCGTTGTCACCGAGTGTGCCGACCGCACCACTGCCGCCCGCACCACCGTTGCCACCATTGCCGACAGCACCCGCATTGCCACCCGCGCCGCCGTTGCCGCCGGAGGTACCGGGGGCCGCGTTCAGGTCAGCAGCCGCGTCATACCCCGCTCCACCGGCGCCGCCGTTGCCACCGTCAGCGGCCGGGTCACCATCGGTTCCGTCGGTTCCATCGGTTCCGCCCGTGCCTCCGCCGCCCGCGGTACCACCGGTGCCACCCGTACCGACGTTTCCGATGCCACCGCCACTACCGCCAATGCCGCCGTCAGGATTGGCAGCACTTCCCGCCCCACCCTTACCGCCGTCACCCGCCGCGCCGGCATTACCGCCGTTACCGGCGTTACCGCCGGCGCCATTGATGCCGGAAACCCCGCCGTCACCGCCGACGCCGCCGTCGGCGCCGCGTCCGCCGGTGCCGCCACTGCCGCCGTTGCCGCCGTCACCGGCCGGATCGGTGGCGGTGGCATTGGCGCCGTCGGTTCCGTTTCCGCCAGTGCCACCGGCACCGCCGTCACCACCGAGGCCGCCCCTGCCCCCATTGCCGGTTGCCGCGCGAGCCGCGCCGCCAGCACCACCGAGACCACCGTCACCGCCGTCTAAACCATTGATGCCGTTTCCAGCGGCCACGAACATCCGCGCGGCTCCGGCGAAGCCGCTGACGTTACCGGCGCCTGCGCCAGCTCCACCGGAGCCGCCATTGCCACCATTGCCACCATCACCGGAATCAATACCGCCGAGACCGCCGGCACCGCCGGCACCACCCTTGCCGCCGGCGGTGGTCGTACTGGCCGCGCCAGCACCACCGGCTCCGCCGTTACCACCATTGCCCTGAGTCGGGGCGTCCCCGCCGTTGCCGCCGTTTCCGGCAGCGCCCACACCGGTGCCGCTGGCACCCGCACCGCCATTGCCACCGCTGCCCGAGATGGCACCGCCCGCGCCGCCATTGCCGCCATTGCCGCCGGCTCCGTCGGCCGAATCACCAACACCACCGACACCACCGTTTCCGCCATTGCCGACGGCGACCGCATCGCCACCATCACCACCGGCACCACCCGCACCGCCACCGGTGCCACCGGTTCCGCCGACACCACCGTCACCGCCGTTGCCCGACTCGGTGCCGCCGTCGCCGCCACGCCCACCGATACCACCGGCCGCACCCGCACCGCCGGTACCACCATTACCGCCCAGACCGCCGTCGCCGACAACCCCGCCATCACCACCGGCCGCACCATTGCCGCCGACCACGCCGGGCGTCGTCGAATCCGCACCGGCACCGCCGTTACCGGCTTTGCCGCCTGGGGTCGTGGTGCCACTCGAACCAGTAGCGCCCGTGCTGCCACCCGTGCCCCCGGTGCCGGCCGCACCGCCTACGCCACCGACCCCACCGACCCCGGGATCGCCGCTATTGCCGCCGATACCGCCGTTGGGATTTTGGCCGTTGCCGTCTCCGCCGTTACCACCGTCGCCCGGGGTTCCGGAATTACCGCCGGCCCCGCCCGCTCCGCCATTGCCGTTATTGCCGTTGGTGGCGCTACCACCGGCACCGCCGAGTCCGCCGACGCCGCCGTTTCCGGCGACACCGCCATTGCCACCGACGCCGCCGCCGACGGCGCCGTCGGCACCGTTGCCGCCGCGACCGCCGACCGCACCGAGACCTCCGGCGCCACCATTGCCGCCGTTACCCGACGCCGATCCGGCTGCTCCGCCCGCACCGCCGCGCCCGCCGGAACCACCGGTTTGCCCTGCGGTGCCGTTCCCGCCCGGCGAAGTCCCATCGGTGCCCTCGAGACCAGCCGCGCCATTACCGCCGACACCACCATTGCCGCCGTTGCCACCACCGCTGGCACCGCTGTTGCCCGCGGAGCCATTGTTGTTGAACGCGAACAGAATTCGGCCCGTACCAGACTGCCCGGCCGCCCCGCCGACGCCGTTGGTACCACCATTGCCACCAGCGCCACCGGCGCCACCAGCCTCGCCCGGGTTAACCCCGCCGGCACCAGCCGCACCATTGCCACCGTTACCGCCACCACCGACACCACCATTGCCGGCATTGCCGCCACGGCCAAACACCAGGGAGCCGTCACCACCGTTGCCGCCGACACCACCGGTGCCGCCATTGCCGCCATCGGTTCCCGATTGGCCGGGCAACACCCCGTCAACACCATTGGAGCCACCACCACCGCCACCTGCGCCACCATTGCCGCCAGCACCGACGATCGACAACAAACCGGTGCTACCGCCGTTGCCACCCGTGCCACCGACCCCCGAGTTGGCACTACCGCCGGTGCCGCCCTCGCCACCGTCACCGAGCACTAAACCGCCGGTTCCACCGGCCCCACCACCACCGCCGTTTTTACCGGCCCCACCGCCACCGCCGTCACCGCCGAGGCCCCACAGGGTCAGGACGCCGGCACCACCGCCGGCCCCACCGTTACCGCCAGTGCCGGCGACGCCACTACCGCCGACCCCCCCAGCACCACCGAAACCGACCAGTGACGCCACCGCACTATTGCCGCCGACCCCGCCGCTACCGCCGCTGATCCCACCGCTGCCGCCGACCCCGCCCGCACCACCGGCGTTGAGTACCGACAACGCCGCGGCATCGCCACCCGCACCGGCATTACCGCCGTTGCCGGCCGAGCCGCCATTGCCGCCAGCGCCACCCGCGCCGCCAACGCCGAACACCGACAACAAGGCTGCGTTACCACCAGCGCCACCATTGCCGCCCGAACCGGTACCGCCGTTGCCGCCGGCACCACCGGTACCGCCGGTACCCCACAGCGCCAGCAATCCAGAGTTACCGGCGGCGCCACCATTGCCGCCCGAACCGGTGCCCGCACCCACACCACCGGCGCCGCCATTGCCGCCCCGGCCACTGAGGATCCCGGCATTCCCCGCAGCTCCGCCCGCACCACCACTACCGCCACCGGCATTGCCCGAACCACCCGCACCACCGGAACCAGCGGTGCCGAACACCGATAGGAATCCGGTGTTTCCGCCCACCCCACCAGCACCGCCTGCCACGCCGACCGAGACCGCGAGAGCTCCCGCACCGCCGTTGCCGCCATCGCCGAAGAACAACCCACCGTGGCCGCCCGCACCGCCGGCACCACCGTTGACGCCCGCCCCACCACTGCCGCCGAAACCGAACCAGCCCGCCGAACCACCGGTACCGCCGTTGTATCCGCTGCCACCATTACCGATCAGGCCTGCGTTACCGCCGTTGCAGACACCACTGGTGCAGTTGGTCGCGTTGAAGTTGTAGCCGTTGCCCAGCAGGATGCCCGCGTTCGGGTTCTCGGCCGTGCCGTCACCGATGAACAACCGCAGGATGCTGCCCGGCTGCCACGAACCCACCGCCGAGGCGCCCGGGGAGGCCACTGCCGACCCGATCAACCGAGTGGGCGGTTCACCGCTGGTGACGGTCGCCGCCGGAGCCACCGTGCGCGCCGCACCACCCAGCTCACGACGCGTGTACGCCAGAGCCGTCCACTCCAACGGCGCGACCCCCGGATCGCCGCTATCACCACCGGCACCCAACCACGCCAGCACGCCGGCACCCACGCCGCGGACACCACCGGACGCCGCCGCAGCACGCGGAGCCGTCCGCATCACCGGCCCCGTCGTCGCCGTCGTCGCCTCAGGCGATGAATCCGACGAGGAACGCCCCGACGACGGGGTGACCACAGAACCGGAAACCACCCCGACAACAGCATCCGAGGGCGCGGTTACGGGCGTCGCATCAAGACGGGTGCCGCGATGCACACCGGCAGGCACCGACACCGCCGAACCCGGTTGCGGCCGAGGACCATTCGCTATCCGCGATTCCGCGGTCTCCGACCCACCATCGCCCTGTGAGCCCGCCGGCCTACCAGGGACGGGTCCCGTCACCGTTGAGCCACCACGGGACCGCGCCGCACCCCGCGAGGGCGCCCTCGTCGATGCTGGCGACGAGCCCGCCCGTGAATCCGCTGTATTTGAACCGGTCGAACCCGCAGAACCTGTCGTATCAGCAAACGCCACAGGAATAGCGACGACCGCCGAGCCCACACCCAACGCGACGGCCAATGCGCCCACGCGGCCGACGTATCGCGCACAGCTCGAATTCACTGAACCCAAATCCGCCACCGGAGTCGACGGACGACCGTATTCAATGGTCCGCACCCACGCCCTGGCCGAGCGTCGGATGCGGCCTACCGAGCGGCCGTTTGCGTCAGGAACTGGCCTTGAAGCGGGCGTGGAAGATGACAAAGAAACCCCTCAGAAAACGTTTGCCGTTAACGTGCCTCAGCAAACTACCCAGCCGGAGCCCTCTGGGCCATCCGTGAAACTACCTAATTACGAACATGTCACCGCATAATGAAGCCATGCCCACGGAGCGAGATCTGGTGGGTCGGCAGGCTGAATTAGCCCAGCTCAGCCGCGTGCTGACCGAGAATGCCAAGCGTGCTGTGGTGGTGTGCGGCGAACCCGGGGTCGGCAAGACAGCGCTGATCGAGCAGCTGTGTGCATCCGCGACGACCTCTGGCTGGCAGGTGGTTCGAGTCCTGGGGGCACAGGCCGAGGAGTCCTACACGTTGGGCGGGCTGAACCAGTTGGTGTTCGGCCTGAAGACGTCTCTGGCCGGGTTGGACGAGCGGGACCGGATAGTGCTGACACCGGTGCTCGGCGGCGATCCGGAATCCTCGGTGTCGGTATTGCCGATGGTCGCGGCGGTGCTGAACCTGTTGTCAGTCGCGGCCCAGACCCGGCCGTTACTGATGGTGGCTGATGACGTGCACTGGCTGGACGGCGTCAGTGCGGAAGTCCTGGGTGCTGTCGGGCGACGACTGGCCGATCCTCGGGTGCGAATCGTGGCCGGGCGTCGGGCACTGCCGGAGTCGATGTTCTCGCATGCTGGGTGGAATGAATTACCGCTTGGTCCGCTGAGCGCCGAGGATTCCGCGAATCTGCTGGAGCTCACGGGGGTGTCCCTGACGGCCGCGACCCGGGCGGCGATCCTGACGGCGTCGGCCGGCAATCCGTTGGCCTTGGCCGAACTTCCGCGCAGCGCCGCGCAGTTCGACTACCGCGGCGAGGCCACGCCGCTGACCGAGCGTCTGGTCGCGGTGTTCGGCAATCGACTCAACCAACTCAGCCCGGATGTGCGCGCCGAGTTGTTGCGATCAGCGCTGGACGGCATTACCGGCAACGCGATGTCGGCAAATAGTGCCCGGTATGTGATGCGCAACGTCGACGCTGCCGTTGTCGCGGGGCTTCTGATCGTGAATCCGCTGGGGCATTCCGTGTTTCGCCACCCGCTTGTTCGGGCTGCCGTCATTCATCAGGCCACCCCTCCTGAACGTTGCGATGCCCACCGCCACCTCGCCGGACTGTACGACGACGTGCTCGTGCGCCGTGCCTCCCATTTGGCCGCGGCGACCACCGAACCTGACCAGGAAGTAGCCAACCTGCTCGTCCACGCGGCCCGGCTGTCCGGACGTCGAGGAGGGTTGGGGATCTCCGCCGAGTGGCTGCGCCGAGCCGCAGACCTGAGCACCGACCCCGATCAACGGGCTGAATTAATCGCCGACGCGATCTTCATCGCTGCCCGGGCGGGCCGACTCAGCGAGCTGCACGATGTTCTCGAAACCATAGGGACCGGCCCCTCAGACCGGGCACTCGCGGTGTTGGCCGATTCCTACCGAGCGTTTCACACCGACGGCGAGGTGATCTCAACCCACCGGCGGCTGGTGGATGCCCTGACTCGCGCCGACACCCTGGACGACCGGACCGTGAACCGGCTGGCCAACCTGCTGTTGTCGATTACGAACTTCTCCGGCGACACCGGGCACCAGCAGCAGACCACCAAAGCCTTGCTACCGCTGGGGGCGCGGCTGAATCCGGTGGTCATGATGTATCGGACGGACCTCGATGACATCGCCCACACCGCACAGACCGTCCGCTCGATGCTGACGCAGTACACCGAATGGCTACCGCGGATGACTGCACCGCAGGTGATTCTGCTGTCCTTCCCGGCCTACTGCGTCGATGCCATGACCGACTTTCGCGCTCCGCTCCAGCAGGCCTTCGCCAAACTCAGCGAGCACGGCGCATCCATCGATGCGATCGAGTGCGGTCGCGTGGTGATGCTGGACCTGATCGCCGCCGGGCAGTGGGAGCAGGCTGAGCAGGTTGGGGCGACGTGTCTGGAGATGTCGAAGCAGCCGCAGGGCAGCGCGTTGGTTCGTCATGAACTCCTGGCCGACCTCGGCTTGCTGGCCGCGTGCCGTGGTGACCTGGACGTCGCGCGGCGGTACGCCGCTGAGGTGACCGCGTGGTCACAGCCGCGAGGCCTGAACCTACTGCTCGATATCGCGCGGCGAATCGCCGTGCGGGTTGCGCTTGCCGAGGCTGACTACGAGGCGGCCTATCGGGCGGCAATCGCCATCAGCCCACCGGGGCAATTCCCACCGCACAATGTTGAGGTGGGTGAGGACATGCTCGACCTTGTCACGGCAGCAACACGTGCCGGACACACCGGGGAAGCCTCCACGCATGTGGCGGAGGCGGTGCGCCTGCGTATCGGCGACTACTCACCGCGGGTGGCGGCTCTGAACCTGGCGGTGCAGGCAATGATCGCACCCGACTCTGAGCCCGACGAGCTTTACCGATCCGCGCTAACTCACCCCGGTATCGCCGAGTTCCCATTCGATCACGCCAGAATCGCTCTGGCACAGGGCATGTGGCTGCGACGATCACGGCGCCCCACAGAGGCTGGAACCGTGTTGGAGCTGGCTGCCGAAACTTTCGACCGCCTCGGCGCGCGGCCGTGGGCAGAGAGGGCACGCGCCGAATTCCGAGCGGCCGCCGCGGCTACCAATCAATCGCCGGGCGAATTCTCCGTACTCAGCGCGCAGGAGCTGCGGACCGCCGAGTTGGCCGCCAACGGCCAGACGACCAAACAGATTGCCGAACAACTCAGCCTCTCACCGCGCACCGTCGACGCACACCTGTCCCGGGCGTTCCGGAAGCTAGGAATCACCAGGCGGGCGGCGCTCAGTCAGGCTCTGCTCCAGCATGATTCGGAACTCAGGGCCGCCGTGAAGGGCGACGCGCAGTAGCCGAACCGCACGACAGTTACCAGTCACCGCCCCGCGAAGTGCAACTTTCCGCGATACTGCAGCAGCAGTGCGACCGTCGCCGTCCAACCGGTCTGGTGACTTGCGCCCAGTCCGCGGCCGGTGTCTCCATCGAAGTACTCGTAGAACGGCACCAGGTCCCGCCAGTGCGGATCGTTCTGGAAGTGCTCGTTGTCGCCGAATACGGCGCGCCGGCCGTGTTCGTCACGAACCATCAGACCCGTCAGTCGCCGAGCCATCCGATCTCCCACGGAAGCCAGCGAGGCGGTCCCGGTCGGATCCGCCGGGTCCGGTACGACGAACGCGTCGCCGAGGAACCGCGCGTAGGAATTGAGCGCTTGGACGAACAGGAAGTTCGTCGGCAGCCACACCGGGCCGCGCCAATTGGAGTTCCCACCGAACATGCGATTGCGCGATTCGGCCGGCGCATAGTCGACGACGTGGTCCTGGCCCTTCACTCGGTAGGTGTAGGGATGCTCCCGGTGATCAGCAGACATAGAACGAATTCCATTGGGCGACAGAAACTGTTCGGGATCCAGCACCCGGTTCAGGATTGCTGCCAACCGATCCTGATGGACGACCCCAAGCATGTAGTGCGATCCATCTCCCCCGGTGAGTTCAAGGTCGACGTCGCGGTCGGTGTGCTCATAGGCGCGGGACAGTTCATCGAGATACCGCTTGATCGTTCGTACCGCGTCAGTCGCGGTCACCGGGATCGCAAACCCGGCGAATAGTGGGACTACGCCTTGCATGGAGAACACTTCGAGCGAGCGACTCGTGCCGTCGGGCAACTCGATGACGTCATGGTAGAAACCGGTCTTCTCATTCCAAAAGCTGACGTGGCCGCTGCCCTTCTCCAACGCGTTGGCTATCAGCCAGGCGTCCCACACCCAACGGCCGAACATGCGCAGATACCCGGGGTCCGCCGCGGACAGTTCGATGGTCATCTCAAGAAGGTGGATGGTCAGCGCTGCCATCCAGGCGGTGCCGTCCACCTGGGCGAGGGTTCCGCCGGTAGGCAGAGGATGGTCGCGGTCGAAGACGCCAATATTGTCCATACCGAGGAAGCCACCGCCGAACACCCCGCGGTTGGACGCATCCTTCTGGTTCAACCACCACATCGCGCCCAGGGTCGCTGACCGGTAGACCATGGCCAAAAAGTCGCGGTCTCCGGTTCCGGTGCGGGCCCGGTCCAGTTGGTAGACCTGCCAGCCGGCCCAGGCGTGCACCGGTGGATTGGTATCGCCGAACGACCACTCGTACGCCGGGATCTGCCCGTGCGGATGCTGCGCGGTGGACTGCTGCAGAACCAGCACCTGCTCTTTGGCGTATTCCGGGTCGATCAGCGCCATCGCCACACAGTGGAAAGCCAGATCCCAGGCCGCGAACCATGGGTACTCCCAGGCATCCGGCATGAGAATCACGTCGCTGATCGCGAAATGTTGCCAATCGGTGTTTCGGCCGGTCCAGCGGGCCTCCGGTGGGACTGGTTGACCCGGGTCACCCTTGAGCCAACGCCGCACCCGATAGCTGTAGAACTGCTTGCACCACAGCAGCCCGGCCAATGCCTGGCGCTGCACCAATCGCTCATCGGCGCTGAGATCCACCGCGGCGAGATTCCCATAGAACTCGTCGGCTTCGGCCTTGCGGACGGCCAGCACGGTGTCGGCGTCGTCAAAGGGCAGGGCAAGCTCCGCTGGCGCGAAACGTACTGTCACCGTGCAGCTTTCGCCCGGACCCAGTTCGGCGGCGACGTGTGCGGCAACCTTGCTGCCCTCGGTCGCACTGACGGCCGAAACGTCCCCGTGTACGACGTAGTCGTTAATCCCGTCTTTGGGGCACGAGGAGTCATTCGCCGATCCGAACAGCAATCGGTTGTTGGTCTCGTTCTCGCAGAACACCAGATCTGGAACGTCACCGGTAGAGGACGTCACCGAGAACCAGCGCTCCCCCAGTTCCGGATGCCGGGTCGTGGCAACACCATTGCGGCACTGGGTGATTCGCGGCGCAGTCTCACCAGACTCCCACGACCAGGTGTTGCGATACCACAGTTGTGGCAACACATGAATCGTCGCTGGAACAGGCCCGCGGTTGGTCACTGTGATGCGGCAGAAGAAGTCCTCCGGGGATGCCTTGGCATATTCCACCGAGACGTCGAAATACCGCTGAGCAAGCCACTCTTCGCGCAACGCATCGAACAGCTCGTACTCGCCGACGTCCTGGCCGCGGCTTTGGTTCACACGCAGCAGATCGGCATAGGGAAACGCCGCCTGCGGATACTTGTAGACCATGGACGCGTAGGCATGGGTGGGCAGGTTGTCGGTGTAGAACCAGTAGTCCTTGACGTCCTCGCCGTGGTTGCCCTGCTCGTTGGACAGCCCGTAGGGCCGTTCCTTGAGAATCTCGTCGCGGCCGTTCCATAGCGCGATGCCCATGCAGAGGATCTGATCCCGGTCGCACCAGCCGGCGAGACCGTCCTCGTTCCATCGGTAGGCGCGGCTTCGGGCATGGTCGAACGGAAAGTACGACCACGCGTCGCCGTTGGCGCTGTAGTCCTCACGGACCGTGCCCCATGCCCGCTCACTCAGGTAGGTGCCCCACCGCCGCCAGTCCGAGGACCCTGCCTTGACCTCATCGAGGCGGTCCTGTTCGGCGTTGCTCACGCTGCCGCGGTCACGATTCCTTTTCGTTGTGGCCGCCAAATTCGCTGCGCATCGCCGAGAGCACCTTGGCGGTGAAATCGCCCAGGTCGCGGGACTCGAAGCGCTGGTAGAGCGCTGTGGTGATGACCGAGGCCGGGACGCCCTCGTCGACGGCGGCGAGCACCGTCCAGCGTCCTTCGCCGGAATCCGAGACCCGTCCGCTGTACTCCGCCAGTTCCGGCGATCGGGCCAGGGCCGACGCAGTGAGGTCGACGAGCCAGGACCCGACCACCGATCCGCGCCGCCACAGTTCAGCGACCTCGGCCACGTCGATCTCGTACTGATAGGCCCAGGGATCACGCATGGGTGCGGTCTCGGCGTCAGCGGTGCGGCCGACGCTGCCGGCGTTGGCGTGTTTGATGATGCTCAGACCCTCGCCGATCGCGGCCATCATGCCGTACTCGATCCCGTTGTGAACCATCTTCACGAAGTGGCCGGCACCATTGGGGCCGCAGTGCAGATACCCCTCTTCGGCGGTGCCGTCGGTGCGGGTACGGCCGGGCGTCCGCCCGACGTCGCCCATCCCCGGGGAGATGGTCTTGAATATCGGGTCCAGTCGGGTCACAACCTCGGTCTCGCCGCCGATCATCAGGCAGTAGCCCCGGTCCAGCCCCCACACCCCACCGCTGGTGCCGCAGTCGACGTAGTGAATCTTCTTTTCGGCCAGGTGCTTTGCCCGGGTGATGTCATCGCGGTAATAGGAGTTGCCGCCGTCGATCAAGGTGTCGTCGGCATCCAGCAGTGGAATCAACTCATCGATGATCTTGTCCACGATCGCCGCGGGAAGCATCAGCCAGATCGCGCGCGGCCTGTCCATCTTGGCCACCAGGTCCTGTAGCGAGCTGGCACCGGTGGCGCCCTCGGCCTCGAGAGCCTTCACCGCATCGGGGTCGACGTCGTAGACGACGCAGCGATGTCCGTCTCGCATCAGCCTGCGGACCAGGTTGGCCCCCATTCGGCCGAGTCCCACCATGCCGAGTTGCATCGGTTTGTCAGTTGCCATTTCCGCCTTCGCTTTCTCCGGGATGTCGCACCGTAGCCCCCTAATGCAAAATCTAGTTGTGCGGAAGGCAAACAAATTGGCTTTCACCGGCTTAGCTGGAAACTCAACGAAAACCTGCTCGCACGGCGTGGTCGTGTTGACGGCCAAGTTGCTGGCCCGATAGGTTTGATGATTAAGCACAAATCGAGGGGGTGCGGCGATGTCGATCGGCAAATGCGCTGCCCACCTGGGTGCCGCCGCGGTCGCGGTCGGCTTGTCGCTGGCTGTTCCCCAGGGTGTCGCACTGGCGGACGACGCCGCGGCCGGTCCCACCGAACCAGCGGCCACCGAAAGTGCCACCCCGGCGCCTTCGAAAAATTCGACGCCGCGCCGGTCGGTGCGCGGCGCCGAAACCGCGGGCAGGGTTGCCGCAGACCATCGCTCCCCGGTCGCGGCGAGCAGGCCGGCAGCCGCCCGAGCGGTCACAGCGCCGGCCGCGGTCCGGCCGACAGCCAAGCCGAACCGCACCCGCCCGGCATCCCCCGACACAACTTCCGTGAGACCGCCCGCCAATGACGGTCAGGTTCCGACGCCGGGCGCCCCGGCCGGGCCCGATCAAATAGGGCCCGGTCAAACAGGGCCTGATCAAACAGGGTCCGATCAAGCACACAGCGCTCCGACGGCGGTGACACCGTCGAGTTCGACAACCATCGCTGCTACCGAAAACCCCACGGAACCAACCCTTTTCCGACGCGCACCTCGCGCGGCCGCGGCCGTGGGCGCGCTGAAACTACCCGTGACCGGTGCTGCCACCACGTCGGCGAACGACCTCCTGTCGGAACTGCTGTCCCCGATCCAGAGTTTCGTCGAGGGAATCGCGCTACTGGTGCGGCGCACCTTCTTCAACCAGGCACCGTCGATGAGTCCGGTTCAGATCACCGGACAGAGCCAAGGACTGATCACCGGCGATTTGGGCGCGGTCGACCCCGAAGCGGATCCGATCCTCTTCAGCATCACCAGCAATCCCCAGCACGGAAGCGTGGCGATTGGTTCAGGCGGCAGTTACACCTACACCCCCGGCGAGGACTTCACCGGCACCGACACCTTCATCGTCGCCGCCACGGACACCGGCTTTCATATCAACCTGCTCGACCTCTTCCGCGCCCCGAGCTCGTCGGCGAATGTCGTGGTCAGGCAGGGTGCCGCGGCCGCGGCATCGCTACTGCAGTTCCAGTTCTTCTACGGCAGCGGATCGCAGTACTGGTCGCCCGCGGCGCGCAGTTCGCTGGAGGCAGCCGCAAGCGCGATCGCGTCACACATCGTGCTGAGCGCTCCGGTTATCGTCACTTTCGACGTCACCGGGGAGCGCAACCTGCTGTCTGCGACGCTGGCTACGGCCGGCAGCGATTTCATCAGCGCCGACCCCGGTTTCCTGCCTACGATCGTGCAGAACAAGATCCTCACCGGCGTCGACTCCAACGGTGCGAAGGCCGATGGCGAGATCACCTGGAACTTCGCCCAGCCCTGGGTCACCGGCGACTCGGTGGCGTACGGCCAATACGACCTCCAGTCGGTGGCGATGCACGAACTGCTGCACACCGTCGGATTTCTGTCCTATGTAGACGCGCCCGGAGCGAACGGCGGAACGAGTTGGACGGTGTTCGACAGCTTCCTGGTCAACTCCTCCGGTACCAAGCTGATCGGTAGCGACTTCACCTGGAACACCGCCTACGACGCGAATCTGACGGGTGGCAGTGGCGGCGTTTTCTTCGGCGGGCCCGACGCCGTTGCGGCCTACGGGCGACTCGTTCCGCTGTACACACCGAGCCCCTGGGCGTCAGGGAGTTCACTGTCGCACCTCAACGATCGCGTCTTCGCCGGCGGTAACCGGAAGCTGATGAACGCACAGGTCGGTTCAGGCCTGGGCATCCGGGTCATCAGCGCGACCGAACTCGGCGTCCTTGCCGACCTCGGCTACATCGTCACGCCGTAACCCGACCTGAGCAGTCGGGTTTTCTAGCCTGAGCGTGTCTTTCCTGCCCAATCAGACCGGACCGGACGTTAGGCTGCGCTGCATCTTTCGAAACAGGCCACAGGGGGAAAATCGGTATGGAAGCTTCGCGGTTCGTCGGCCGGGTGGGTGGATTAGCCGTTGCCCTCGGCATCGGCGCGGCGGCGTTCGTTGGAGCAGCGGTGGCCTCAGCTGATACCCCCGACTCAGGGTCGTCGGCCGAGGCCGTACGTGACCCGGCCGCACGTGCACCTCGGGTCACAGGGCGCAGTTTCGCGAGCACTAGCAAACGACCGTTAGCGAAGGCGCCGCAGAAAGTCCGTCCTGTCACGGCGACGCGGGAGGCAACGCCGACAGGGTTGGCCCCACCGGTCGCGGCATTGGTCTCACCGACATCGGTCTCGCCGGCAACGGTCACGCCAGTATTGGTCTCACCGACATCGGTCTCAGCGGCATCGACGGCCACCAGTCGCCGGCGGGCGTCGACGTCCGCCCACTCGTCATCGCCACAGGCAGCGGTGACGACCGCGAGCGCGGTGTTCGGCGCCAGCCCCATTTCCGTCGACCCGACGGTCGTCTGGAACGAGGGCGTCCTCAGCGGCACCCTCAACGCAACCTCCGATGAGCCGCTGAGCTACAGCGTGGTCTCACGGCCCAGCGGCGGCGGCAAGCTCGGCGGCGGTCCGCTGCTGCCGCTGACGAACTTCGGTCAGAACGGCGAGTTCACCTACGTGCCCTATGCCAGCACGCTGACCGATCCCACCCAGACCGAGACCTTCACGAT
>Ga0114964_10002105_pt1 | contig 14052 bp, 10 predicted proteins | sample C_131016_MF_Meta_FD_92638 | JGI IMG/M metagenome (GOLD analysis project Ga0114964, IMG submission 92638) | Freshwater microbial communities from Lake Croche, Canada to study carbon cycling - C_131016_MF_MetaG | ecosystem: Environmental > Aquatic > Freshwater > Lake | place: Lake Croche, Canada... | reverse complement strand
CAGATACTACGTCTGCTGCAGTGCCTCCGTTAATTGAAATATTGTCGATGTAGTAGTCATCGCCCGCTGCAATTGCTGAAGCACCCGTGTAAGAAACGTCTGTGCCCTCTTTATCAACATAGTTAGGGAAAATTGCCAAAATGTTAAATTCAGGGTGTGGACCATCGGTGAATGCATAGTGCCAATTCGCATTGTTATCGAAATTGAAGATGAGATGGTTCCAACCCGGTGCAGCTTCTTGAACCATCGTTGAAGCCCATAGCCCGACTTTTTCCAGCTTGAGTGTTACTGGTGAAGGAACCGAGCTACCTGAGTAGTAATCAAGCGTGATGCTCGGATGATCACTGTTTGTGTACGCATAGGCTGTTGAGCCTGGGAGGAGAAGATTAACTCCTGACCATGCGTCTCCATTCTTAGTGAACTTAAATGCCTGCCCACTGTCGTTGCCCGCTGGAGCAGCTGCAACAGCGGCGGTGCCAGCGAGATTCGAAAATGCAGCAGCAGCAGCACCGAGTGAGTCATTGGATTCAAAATTCATGTAGACAGGACTTGCAGTCGCAGCATGCGCTGATGTACCTGCTGCCAATGTGCCACCCAAAGCGAGCGCCACGGAACTGGCAACTGTGACGAGCTTGCGCCCCCACTGAGTTGTTTCTGACATTATCTTTCCTTCCATAAGGGGCCTATGAAAGTGACTGCAGCGTGATCGCATGAGCACATAAAAATGTGCATGCACACGACAGCAACTAAAGTCACCAGTTCACGTGCGCACACACGTTTCCTTGAGATTAACCGTAAGCAAACATTTGTGAAAGCGCTATCAGTAATAAATGTATCCTGAGACCAAATCGTTATCTTTGAAAAGCAAAATCCCTTTATTTGTTGGGTTTTCCTAATTTCGCTCCCCAGGTCGCTGTGAATCCAATTCACGAGATTGGTCAGTGCAGGGTTACCCCACGGTCCCAGACGTCACCTTCGGCAAACGTTGCCCCTTAATGACAGCGCGTTTGGTCGCCTAAGTAGATGGGTAGACATTCGCCATGACAACTTCACTAGTATCAAGTTCACAAGCAATCCTCGTGAGCGGAGCTCGAACATTACATGACACTGCCCCCAATGAATCAAAACGTGACGTTGGCCGAAATTGCTGAAATTGCTGGGGTCAGTCCTGCCACGGTGTCGCGAGTGCTTAACGGTGACGAGCGAGTTGCCGAACATCGCGTCGAAAGTGTGAATCGCGCCGTGCGCGAACTTGGCTATACGCCAAGTCGTGCTGCTCGATCATTGGCAACTGGTAAGACCGGATTAATTGCCACCATCATTGATTCAAATTTAGAAGTCTTTACAGATCCGTTTTGGGGAATCGTAACCACAGCGATTAGCCGCACGCTGCAGCAATCAAATCTGCAAGCGTTGCTGATGGCGACACCCTTAAATAAGGCAGACAACATGCTTGCGTCCTCACTTAGTTCACAGCAAGTTGACGGCGCGATTTTCTTCCAACTTCACGACGATAGCTTCGTCGCCGAGTTGTACAAGCAAGGTCTGCCATGCGTAGTTGTTGGCACTCCAAAAAATGCAACAAGCATTCCATTTGTTGATGTCGATAATGCTGCAGGCGCACGTATGGCAACAGAGCATCTCATCACGCGCGGTGCCAAGAACATTGCGACGATAACCGGCGACATGTCGCTCAGTGCTGGCAAACTCCGTTACGAAGGTTATGAATCGGCAATCAATGGCCTTGGCCGCGCAGTCGACACTCGACTCGTTGCGCACGGAAACTTTTCACACGAAAGTGGAATCGAAGCAATGGAAGAGCTTCTCGATTCCGGTGTGCCATTCGATGCAGTTTTTGTTGCCAACGATTTAATGGCGCTTGGTGCGATGTCGGTGCTACACGACCACGAGATCAAGATTCCTGAACAGGTCGCAGTCATTGGGTTCGACGACATGTTTGCTGCGCGACTCGGTCGGCAAAAACTCTCAACAATCCGTCAAGACATTGAAGGTCTAGGTAGCACTGCGGCATCGATGATGGCCGAAATGGTTGAGGGCCGCCGCCCTGCATCGCGAATGCTGCAAACCGAATTGGTCCAACGCGAAACCACTTAGGCGCATTCCTTGCGTCGATCTGCGAGCGAATTCTCGTAAGAACGCTGGAAAAAATTGCAACTAGTGCTTGATGACCCGGCCATATCCCTTGTAAGTGCTGACTCGCAGGTAATCAATTTTCATCGTCGCTGGGTCAGTGGGGTTAACACCTTGAACGTAATTTCCACCCATTGCGAGATTGAAAATGACAAAGTTTTCGTGATCGAATACCCATTCGTATCCAGCCCCGACAACGTCATTCTTCGTGAGTTCGTAATAGACCTGACCATCGACCAACCATTGAATTGAATCGGGAAGCCAATTCACTGCAAAGGTGTGCCATTCACCAGCATATGAATCACCAACAGGTGCAAATGATGAACCGCTCATGCCCATGTAGATATCTGGTCCGTTGCTGTGAACAGTTCCGTGCACGCTCGACTTGTCATTATTTTGTTCCATGATGTCGAGCTCGCCACAATCGGGCCAACCTAGAGAACCAATGTCATTGCCGAGCAACCAAAATGCTGGCCATGTACCCGAACCTTCCGGAAGCCACATGCGCGCTTCGATATGTCCGTACAAGAAACCAACTTTGTCCTCTGTCTTAATGCGAGCACTGTAGAACGAAGGGCATCCTACAAAGACATCACCAGGATTGCAGTTGCCGCGTAATGGGTCTGCATCTGAAACTGGCGTTGCCTGGATCGCTAAGTTACCAGATCCATCGAGCGCACTGTTAGTCGTTGAATCGGTGTAATACTCAAATTCCGAATTGCCCCAGCCACCGTTATCGCCAAGGTCGTATCTCCAGACATTTCCATCAATTGCACTGCCTGCGGTTCCATTGAACTCTTGTGACCAAATGACACCCTTTGCGGCATTCTGTCCGCCGGAGTCAGTTGATCCCCAAGAAATTTCTACGCGTCGTGCAGTTGCTGATTTTGGATTCTTCGCTGGAATGTGATTCGGACTTAAGACAATGGTGGCCGTCACGCCATGGCGTACGAGATACGTACGTACTTCCTTAGCGCGCGCTAAAGACAATGAACGGTTGTTGCGATTTGTGACACCTGTTTGGACATAGCCCACGAGGGTGATTCGCGTTTGTTTCTTCAAAGTTGGTAGCAGGCGGTAAAGCTTGCCACGTGATTGAGGTCCCAGGACAGCCGAACTGCTTGTGAAATACACAGTGCGATTGGAAATTGAGGCTGGGTTGAAAGCCTTGTTCGCGGAGGATTGGTGCGTCAATGCGGTCGCGGCCTGGGTGCCTGGTGCAATGAGGCAGGCGACGGACAAAAAAACTGCCGTTGCCGAAATTCTCAAGCGCATGGGTTCTCCTGGGTCGTGAAAGCGATTTCTTGATGGTACTCCAGAATTAATGGTCCTGCGTTCGATCGTTGACAAGATTGGAAGGAAAATACACCTGAAATTTGCCATTTAGTAACTTTTGGATAACGAAAATGCCTTTTTATGACATTCGGTGTGCATGTTTTCATCAATCGGTTAAAACTGAGGTGTTCATTGTGAAAGGGCTTTCACGGCTTCGCCACCAAGGGCGCATTGAATTGGTTCGAGGGCGATATCGCACAATATCGCCTTCGAACCGCAATTTTTGGACAAGGAGCACTTCATGCGAAACCGTAAAGTTCAGACTCGTCTTGCGGTAGCAGCGCTTGCCATTGGACTCGCCATGAGTACTTTGACACCTGCATACGCAACACAGACCATCACGATCTGGACGTACGGAGATGTGATTGATACGGATTTGGTTCATACATATGAAGCATCACATCCTGGCATTCGCATCAATGCGATTAACCAAGGTAGTCCGGCCGCAGTAAAGCAGAAGTTCCAGCTGTACAAGACATCCAAGTCTGTTGCCGATGTCATCGTTTATGAAACGGATGATTCCGGTTACTTCCGTCATTATGGTGGCTCACTTTTTAAGAACCTTAAGAACTACCCTGGCGAGGCAAGCCTGAGCCAGTACTACTTACCATGGCGTTGGAACCAAGGTGTCGCTGAGAACGGCAACGTTATTGGTTTGCCGACCGACGTCGGCGGCATGGCCGTTGCTTATCGCACCGACTTGTTTAAGGCTGCCAAGCTACCAACCGCACCAGCAGCAGTTGCTGCGCAGTGGAGTGGCACAAATAACGTGGTTGCATGGTCTAACTTCGTCAAGGTTGGCAAGAAGTTCATGTCAGCTCCTGCCACAAAAAACAACAAGAAGATCAAGGGCTTTATCGATAGTTCAGGAACAATTTTTAAAGCTGCATTGAATCAGGGTACAAAAAAGTTTTATTCAGGTTCGCAGGCCGACCTGACAAATAGCCAATTGAAGACCGCGTTCACAATTGCGACCAATGCTGCAACGGCAACGCCAACAATTGGGGCTCGAATCAACCCATACGGTGGTAGCGACTGGACACCGGGTTTGAGTAACGGTGCGTTCGCCGTAACGCTTGCACCTGCATGGCAGCTTGACTACATCATTCACCGTGCGCCGGCATCGCGCGGAAAGTGGAACATCACCTCGGCTCCAGGTAATGGTGGCAATGTTGGTGGAAGCCAACTAGCAATTCCGAGTTTCGCTCAGCATGCATCACAGGCATGGGACTTCATCTCTTGGTATGAATCACCTTACGAGCAATTGCAGATGTTCAAGAAGCGTCGCCTCTTCCCAACAGCTTCGGTGCTTTATGACAAGAGCAAGACGTGTGTCGGCGTGAGCACTGGTTCAGGCGCTTCACGCACTCCTGCGCTCTCAGCGTCAGACTGTGGATACATCCTGAAGTTCAAAGATCCGTTCTTCAATAACGCCGCTGTTGGTTCTATTTATGCAAAGTCTGCTTTAAGTTTGTATTCAATTCCCTCGGGACCACTTGAGCGAGCTTTCACGGATGCTTACCAAAATCAAATTGCTCGCGTGGAAGCTAAGAAGGCGAAGTTCACGCCAGGCTCGCATGATTCGAAGGATGCCTGGAATAAGGCGGTCTCCGATTCCATGGTCATTTTGCGACGCGGTTAAAGTCGGTTGCAAAAATGACGAGCCTAACTGCGGGCGGGACTGCGCCGAAATCACATCGGCGTAAGCCCAACCGTGTGCAATTCAAGTCGGATCACCCCGGCGGGAAAGTTAAGTACAACAAAGCTGAATCCCGATGGGCGTATTTGTTCATCTCGCCGTTCTATTTGGTGTTCCTAATTTTTGGTCTGGCGCCGATTTTATTTTCGGTGGTCGTTGCGTTCTTTAATTGGAACCCAATGGATAACTCGCATCCATATGTTGGAATGCAGAATTTCCATGACCTGGTTGCGGATCCCATCTTTTGGCTCTCAGTACGCAATACCTTCAGTATCTGGTTCTTTGCGACGATCCCACAAATGTTTATGGCTATGGGTATCGCCAGTATCTTGCGAAGCCCAAAGCTCAGGGGTCGCGTGTTTTGGCAATCAATGTTATTGCTGCCGAATATCACGTCGGCAATTGCGATCGCAGTGGTCTTTGGCCAAATGTTTGGCCGCGACTTCGGCATTATCAATATTTTGTTGAGTCATATTGGCCGAGGACCGATTGACTGGATTGAAGGTTCGGTCACGAGTCACATTGCAATTGCAAGCATGATCACTTGGCGCTGGGTCGGATATAACTCGTTGATCTTTTTAGCTGCGATGAATGCAATTTCACGTGATCTTTACGAATCAGCAGATCTCGACGGAGCGAATAAGTTCCAGCAGTTCCGTTTCGTCACACTTCCGCAACTAAAAAACACAATTACCTTCATGGTGATTGTGGGAACGATCGGCGGTCTCCAAGTTTTTGCCGAACCTGCAACATTGGGTGGTAACTATGACGGTGGCGATAGCCAACAGTTCTCGACTCTGACACTGTATTTATTCAAGCAAGTTGCTGTTAACGGAACTTACGGATATGCCGCCGCAATTGGAATTGGCATCACTGTGCTTGTCGTCATCATCTCCGGTATCAACTTCTTCATTACCCGTCGAATTGCAGGTGACGGTTCCAAATGAGTTCGGTGACAAGTTCAAGTATCGCGCCTAAGCGCCGCCGCGGACGTTACTTCCGCGGGCTATCACCATTCAGTTACTGCGTGTTGCTGTTCATCGCATTCCTCTCGTTCTTCCCGTTCTATTGGATGTTTGTTGTTGCATCAAATGGGCAGGATGTTATTGCTAAGGTTCCACCAGCAATCGTTCCTGGACATAATTTCATGACGGAATTTCATGCAGTGCTTGATGTTGTTCCATTCGGACGCACAATGTTCAATACCTTGGCAATCGCCTTGGTCATCGCGTTTGCGCAAGTGTTCCTTAGCGCACTTGCCGGCTTCGCATTCGCAAAATTGCGCTTTCCTGGGCAGAAGTTCCTAGTGGTGTTCGTTGTTGGAACCATGATGTTGCCAAGTCAGTTGGGCCTTGTCCCATTGTTTATGTTGATGAACAAACTGAATTGGATTAATGATTTTAAGGCGTTGATTGTTCCTGCGATTGTGACTGCATTCGGCGTCTTTTGGATGCGCCAGGTTGTTGACGCACAAATTCCAAATGAGCTTCTTGAGGCAGCACGCATTGATGGTGCGGGAATTATGCGTATCTTCCGAAGCATTGTTGTCCCAGTGATTTTGCCGAGTGCATTCGTTCTAGGTTTGTTCAGTTTCTTGGCTACATGGAACGACTACTTGTGGCCATTGCTCATTTTGAACAGCCCAGACCACTACACGGTCCAGGTGGCGTTGACTCAGTTAAATACCCAGGCGTATGGAGTTGACTACAACATCGTGATGGCTGGATCGTTTATGGCGACAGCGCCGCTTGTGTTGCTCTTTGTATTTGTTGGTCGCCGTCTCGTGGCTGGCGTTATGGATGGAGCGGTAAAGGGATGATTGAAAAATTTCCTGCAGACTTTGAATGGGGAGTCGCCACTTCATCGTTTCAAATTGAAGGCGCCGCCCATGTTGACGGCCGAGGCACAAGTATTTGGGATACCTTTTGCGCAGCACCTGGCAAAGTAGTCAACGGCGAGAACGGCGATGTTGCCTGTGATCACTATCACCGTTATCCCGAAGACATTGCGTTGATGAAGGAATTGGGCATTACGTCCTATCGCTTCTCGCTTGCGTGGCCACGCATGTTCCCCAATGGGGATACTCAACCGGAACAACGTGGGTTTGATTTCTACAATCGACTTATCGATGCTCTGATTGCGGCAGGAATTGAACCTGTTATCACGTTGTATCACTGGGATTTGCCGCAGCGCCTTGAAGACAAAGGCGGCTGGGGAACACGCGACATAGTTCCAGCGTTTGTTCATTATGCCGAAAGCGCAGTAGCCGCATTTGGTGATCGAGTTAATAAGTGGATCACCCTTAATGAACCTTGGTGTACTTCGTGGCTTGGCTACCTGAGCGGAGTGCATGCGCCGGGTCGTCAGGATCTTGAATTAGCTGTTGCAGCTGCGCATCATTCAGCATTGGCACACGGTGAGGCAACTCGGGCGATCAAGGCCATTAAGCCAGACGCATTGGTAGGCATCGCGTGCAATATGACGACTTATCGAGTTGGTGACGAGTCCAACAGTGAACTGACTGATCTGCGTACATTAATGGACGGACAACTTAATCGTTGGTGGATCGACGCCGCGATGTACGGAGTTTATCCTGCTGAACTCGTTGAATTTTATGGCGACAACTTGTCGAAAGTTCTTTTGCCAGGAGATATGGCAGCGCTGAAATGCGATACCGATTTCCTAGGCGTTAACTACTACAGCGATTCGTTTATTAATTCACCAAAGGAAGACTCCAAGCCAGCGGGTGTGCCAGGTAGTCCTCACCCATTCCCACAAGTTTTTGATGGAACTTCACCTGCGCCGCACACCGAAATGGGCTGGCCAATTACGCCGGATGGTCTCTTTGACCTCCTTAAACGAATTAAAGATTCGTGGCCAATGATCAACAGCATTGCTATCACCGAGAATGGTGTTGCATTTGGCGATGGGCCTGATGCCCATGGAGACATCAATGACACTCGTCGCGTTGAGTATCTAGAAACCCACCTCAAATCTGTTGGCAAGGCCATCGAACGCGGAGTTCCTGTGGATTCTTACTTTGCCTGGTCATTCATGGACAACTTTGAATGGGCGGAAGGATATGCGAAACGCTTCGGACTGGTTTATGTTGATTTTGACACTTTGACTCGCACGCCAAAAGCAAGCGCCCGTGCTTACCAAAGTTTAATTGCGCAACATTGTGAAATGAGTTCTACCGAACTCGCTGTTTAGTTTTCAGGCTCTTTGAAAGGAACGTTGTCATGAATTTAAAGACCGCCAAAAACTTAACGTTCGGCGTAATCGGAGTAGCTCTATGCGCACTCGGATTTGTGGCTCCTTCGCAAGCGACAGTCTCTTGGGTGTCAATGCCAGCCATTGCAGTAATCAAGGCTGTTGCAAACGACAGTGCGATTACCTACTACTCAACTGGCGCAGCGAATCTAAGTCAAGGAACCCTTGTCTCGGTAACTGGCATCGGTAGCGATGGCGGGTCAACGTGGTTCAATCGCAGCAATGTGCGCATTACATCGGCGACCAAGACAACTTTTACAGTCGATTTCACAAACGGCCCCCAGGTGCCAATTACAGGCGTTTCTTTTGCAGGTTCGGGATCCGGTGAGTCCGCGACCTACACCACTTCGCGCGCGCACGAATTCCAAGTTGGTGACCGGGTGACCGTGAGCGGGCTTGCCCCTGACGTATTGAATTTGGATCCCGCTGGTGTTGCCATCACATCGGTAACCGACACAACTTTCACAGTTCCATCGAGTGCTCCGACAGATTCACAGATTGATGCTGCGAACAGCATGGATGAAGCTGCAAACCTTATTTTGAATAACCCGGTCACGAATGTCGTGCTTACTGGAACAGGTGCGAATGAAATTGCGACCTATACAACGCTTGAACCTCATGGATTGTCAGTCAACGATCTGGTTGCAGTCAATGGTTTGTCTCCTGCATCCGCAAATATATTAGGCAATAAAGCCAAAGCAATTTTGAGTGTTCCCACCTCAACGACCTTTACAGTGTCATCGTCGGTAACTGCACGGGGCTTCACTTTCAACAGAACCGCAAGCGCGTTTTCATCTGTCTACTTACCTGCATCATTAACAAGTAATCCAGCGGGTTCGGCAGCTGCTGCCTTTTCCTGGAACAACTTCCACGTAGTGCCAAGTGCAGGACTTTTTGAAACGTATCACCGCGAATATCAGTCTGGCTACGACACTATTTACACCGCGTCACCAAGCCAGCACAGCGTTGCGTATGCAGCTGTTGATCCGACAAATTCGGCTAACTCATTGAAGTCAGTTACTTTCCGATATAGCGGTCCAGGTTCCCAAGTAGGAAAGAAAATTGCCTTCAAATTCTTTGCCCTTAGTGGACGAGATCAATCTGACATTTCAAGCCATTTCTCAACCACTGATGGTGGCGCGGAACATATCTTGACGGTGGTGAGTGATGGACACAGTGGAGCAAAGGCCGAGTTCACTGTTACTCGTGACGATACGCCGTTCGCGGACGCTGATGGAAATGGTGACATTTTGAACGCGGGCTTTGTTGCTGGTAATTCAATTCTTAGCGACCTGGCAGTTCATTGGGAACGTCTTGGCTTTGGCCCAATCGTGAAGCTCGTTGGCACGTCATACTCACCTCTTGGTAATTGTGACCCAGCGACAAGTGGGTTGACAATTCGTCTTTGTTCCCAGACTGGTTTCCGCGATGAAACATTTGACTGGAGTGTGGCTAATCGAGCTTGGTTCCAACAGGACAATCAATTCGACTACTCGCAGGCTTGGGCTAAGAGTTACGCGGCTGGTGAAACCTTGGATTTAAAATTCCACGTGATAGACATTTGGGGCAATCCGATTGCTGGCCACAATGTGCAATTTAATATCACCGGCGGCAAGGACCTGAAATGGGCAAAGGACAGCATCAAGACGGCAACTAATTCAGATGGATATGTAACCTTCGTGACGCGCAACTTGAATACAGCCAAGCAAGTAAATGCTCACGTTGACTACAACCCTGATACTGGACAGGCGACTGTTGGTATCTTGTCGTTCCAGCCGCAGGTTGCGTTAGTTCCGGCTAACCCGGGTCCTGAATGTGATGACTTGATGTGGTTCCAGATGCATGGTGGCGCACCTATCGCAGATGCATCTGCAACATTTAAATTGCAGCGCATTGGTAGCGTGAACTTTGCGCCAGTTTTACCATCCGCATTGAGTTCGATTGCTACAACTGACACAACATCGGATTCAACGCCAGTAACCGCTGTTTCGGGCAATGGCACTTTAATGACTTACACCGCGGTTAACGATTTCACGGTTGGTGAAAGTGTGGCTGTTCGTGGGAATGTACCTTCAGCGTTGAACACGACGACAGCTGGATTGGTGGTCACGGAAGCGACCCCAACATCGTTTACGTTGGCCTGTTCACAGGCGATGTCACCATGCAACGCAACGACCGCAACGACGTTCGGCAAGGCAATGCGAGCTGGTGCTGCAGTTCCAACTGCACTCGCGCTGGATATCGATGGCACAAGTCGAACAGATGTGATTTCTGGACAATTTAATTTGTTGAGCCCGATTAATACGTTCTCCTATGTTGGTCTTCGCAAGCGCAAAATCAGCCAGGCCCAGTTGCTATATGATCCAAACGTCACCGTGACTGCTACTAATGGTGGCTTGAGTGCTGTTGTGAATCCAGCGCAAAAGCTTGCAGGTTACACAGATTTCACAGATTCATCTTCGTTTAGCAGCAAGCTGGTATTCGGGGCACCTTGCTATAGCGGTGTATGTATCCAGGATCTTGCCTTCATGGCAACAAAGCCGGGTGACACAACGTGGACAATTGCGCTTGGCGCTTGGAAGCGGACGTTCACTATGCATTATGGGGATCTGCCAGATGCTAGCCGCGCACGTTCTGTGATAGCGACATCGAGCAATATCATCGCAATTCCGAACGTAACTCAAACCTCATCATTCACTGTGGTCGATCGCAACGGTAATGCATACGCGAATCGTAACGTCACGGTTTCGGTCTCGGGTGTGGGGACGCTCACGTCTGCTGCACAAGTTACGACTGATTTAAATGGCCGGGTGACAGTAACCACCACGTCGGCAACGGCTGGTGACCAGATCGTCACGGTGACTGCTGATACAAATGGAACGCAGATGGCAGACGGTTCGTATAGTCGCTTTAATGCAACGCTGGGTGCCACAGTTACAATTCCTGCTGGAAGTTCTAGTGCATCAACTACGATTCACTTTGGACGAATCCTTGTGAACTCAGTGGCTGCGAAGAAGGCAGGTGCAACCATTGAAGTGTGGAATGCGTCGGGTAAAACACTTTCCGTGAAGATTGATGGCAAGAAAGTGTTCACCAAAAAACTTTCCAAAGCAAAGCAGTCAGTTGTTGTACCACTTGTTAAAGGTGCTCACACGCTTGTCATCACCATTCCAGGAATGACACCGAGTCAAACTGTGAAGGTAACTGCAAGCTAGTCACTTGCAAGTACTTAGATAGTCGCGGTGTCAATAACGAAGCGGTAGCGAACGTCGCTGTTCACTACGCGGTCGTAGGCTGCATCGATTTCATCAGCTGAAATTACTTCGACAACGCTAGTGATGTTGTGGGTTCCACAGAAATCAAGCATGTCTTGTGTTTCCTTGATGCTGCCAATGGCAGATCCAGCAACACTGCGCTGGCGTCCCATTAATTCACCGGCATCAATGCTGTATGGCTTGCCAGGTGCCCCAACCACAACGAGTGATCCGTGTGCACGCAGCGTATTGATGTATGGGTGCAGGTCGATGTCGGCAGAAACGGTATTGATGATCAAATCAAATGTGTTGCGCAGGTCTGAAAGTGCAGACGCATCTGCAGTGTGCACGAAATGTGTCGCACCAAGCTTTCGTGAATCATCGTGCTTATTCGCACTGTGGCTAAGGACAGTTACTTCAGCACCCATGGCCGCAGCAATCTGTACAGCCATGTGGCCAAGTCCGCCAAGGCCCATCACGGCAACCTTTTTGCCGGGACCTGCGTTCCAATTCATCAGTGGTGCATATGTTGTCACACCAGCACATAGCAGCGGCGCAGTCCCAGCACGATCTAAATGTGTGGGTACATGAAGGGCATAGTCTGCCTTCACAACGATGTTCTTCGAGTAACCACCATAAGTTGGGGTTAAATCGTCACGCTCGTATCCGTTGTAAGTCCAAGTAGCGCCATTTAAGCACCAGTGGCTTTGACCAGACAGGCAGTATTCGCATTCGCCACATGAATCGACGTAGCAACCCACACCCGCAATGTCGCCAATTTTAAAGTCAGTTACATCCGTACCGATAGCGGTTACTGTGCCAACAATCTCATGACCAGGCACCATTGGGAAAATTGCTGTTCCCCATTCTTCACGTACCTGGTGAATATCTGAATGACAAATACCAGCAAACTCGACATCGATTGAGATATCTTGCGTACCAACTTCGCGACGTTCAAATTCCCAAGCCTCAAGTGATCCGTTGGCTGTCATTGCTGCGAAACCGCGAGTAGTAGTCATGAAGTCTCCTGAAAAATGTGATGGATGAGTTACGTAGTTAATTCGCTTGGCTGGTGGGGCTGCCACTTGATTGTACCGATAAGAACCATGCCAATAATCAGCGCAATTTGCACGGCAATTGCTACCGGCGACGTGATGAATTTAGTGATTAGTTCACCGAGTGAAGTTGCTTTCAACACGGTAGCCCCGGTTACGTACGAGGTGTAGCTGACCGTTCGCCCGACAGCAAATGCCGCAAGCAGTGGTCGCAATGGGATGGTGCGCATAACACCGGCGGCTTCAAATAGTTGTGCCGACGAAAGCGGTGAAATGACAAAGAGCGCCAGTAGCGCGCCAGTATGTCCTTTGGACTTCGTTAAATGTGTACCAGCGTTTTCCATATTCGTTACCCAGCCTTTGGGTAACCGATCGCGATACTTACGGAAGTACCAGGCCAAAACGCCTCGGCCTGCTGTCGCAGCGAGCACACCAGTAATGATGAGAACAGGTGCGTTCATGTGATGGTTGAGCGAAAAGAAAACGAGTACCGACCAGGTAGGTGGAGCGAAAGCTGGAACAACATTGCACAGAAATATGACTGCGGCGGCAATCACATATTCATTCACGCTTAGAACTCTACGCCCTCAAATTCCAAGAGCTTATGCTTCAACGGCAAGCCGAATCCGTAGTTACCCAACTCGCCGCCAGTTTTCACAATGCGATGACAAGGGATAATTGGCGCAATCAAATTTGTTGCGCAGGCAGTTCCGGCGGCGCGTATAGCGCGGGGACGACCAGCGGCCTCGGCGAGCTCGGCGTAACTCCACACTGTGCCGCCACGCACTTTACGAAGCGACTTCCAACATTCCTGCATGAATTCGCCACCTGGCTGACGGACCTTGAGCGAATCAAAGGCATTCATTTGTCCATCAAGCCAGTTGTTGACTACTGCAGTGACACCGGCAAGTTTGGCGTCCTTAGTGAAGCTCACTACAGGAATTTTTCCGTTTGCCTTTGTGATCAAAGTTGGCAAATTACTGAAGGCCGCACCTATGACAACTGGGCTCTTGGTGACGTCCACAATTGTGGCCATTGGTCCCCATGGGGTCTTGATTTCGTATCCCAGATATTCAGTCATGTTGCTCAGGTTATTGGCTACGAAGTGCGCATGTGAGTGGTTTAGGTAAGGTCGATTTATGAGTTTGAACGAGCGCATCACCGAGCTTGCTGAGCGCGCGTTATCAGTGCCGGCTGTGAGTCGTCTCGATCCAGACCGAGTTGACTTTGCTGAGATTGTGTCGGCCCACCAGGTGGCGATGGATGAAGGCCGCAATGGGTATTT
>Ga0114964_10002104_pt1 | contig 14058 bp, 6 predicted proteins | sample C_131016_MF_Meta_FD_92638 | JGI IMG/M metagenome (GOLD analysis project Ga0114964, IMG submission 92638) | Freshwater microbial communities from Lake Croche, Canada to study carbon cycling - C_131016_MF_MetaG | ecosystem: Environmental > Aquatic > Freshwater > Lake | place: Lake Croche, Canada... | reverse complement strand
CCATATTGTCCTGCAATAGCTTGACCTAAATCGGCAGTACCATTAAATGAATTTCCGTATATACTTCTAGCTGTTTGTAATTGTGTTGTAGTGCTTGCATTACCTGCTAAAGATGCTGTAATTGTTCCTGCACTAAAATTACCACTACCATCTCTTCTCACAATTGTATTAGAAATATTATTTGAAGTTATACTAGTAGCTATATTTGAAATTGTTGAAGAACTTATTCCTCCTACAGTATTGACTATAGGTGCTGCTGCTGTACCTCCTAAATCTCCTGCTAATTGTACAATACCCTTCGCAATGGTTGTGGCATCGGTTGCAGAATTTGTAATTCTTGCTCTTACAAAGGCAGCAGTTGCTATCTCTGTTCCAATAGATGCATCTGAAGGAGTTGGTGCAATGGGAGTTCCAGTTAACTTAGGTGATTCAATAGTTTTACCAATTAAAGTCTCTGTACCTGCTAAAGTTGCAAGGGTACCAGTTGTTGGTAATGTTATACTTGTTGCCGCTGTACTTATTAAGGTAGTACTAAAACTACCTGAAGTGGTGAAATCACTTGCAGTGGTAATATTTCCTCCTAAGGTGATTGTTTTTCCTGAATTATTTACTCCTGTTCCACCATATTGTCCTGAAATAGGTCCAGTTAAATCGGCAGTACCATTAAAATTATTACCATATATACTTCTAGCTGTTTGTAATTGTGTTGTGGTACTTGCATTACCCGCTAAATTACCAGTTACATTACCTGTTACATCTCCAGTTAATGCTGCGGTAATAGTACTTGCACTAAAATTACCACTCGCATCTCTTTTAACTAATGTAGAAGCTACATTGTTAGAAGTTGCAGAAGCGATAGTGCTAGCAATGTTAGTGATTGTTGAAGAACTTACTCCTCCAATACTATTAGATGAACTTGATATTCTTGAATTTACAAAAGCTGCTGTAGCCACCTCTGTTCCGTTAGCCGCATCGATTGGTGAAGTGGCTGTAGGAGCTCCTGTTAAAGAAGGTGAAAAAATTACAGGTGTTACAATTGTTTTATTAGTTAAAGTCTCTGAACCTGCTAAAGTTGCAATAGTTCCTGTAGTTGGCAAGGTAACAGTTGTTGGAGCTGTACTTACTAAGGTAGTACTAAAATTACCTGAAGTTGTAAATCCACTTGCAGTAGTAATATTACCACCTAAGGTGATTGTTTTTCCTGTATTGTCAACTCCTGTTCCACCATACTGTCCTGTAATAGCTTGTGCTAAATTTCCAGTACCATCAAATGAATTTCCATATATACTTCTTGCAGTTTGTAATTGCGTCGTGGTACTTGCATTACCCGCTAAATTACCTGTAACATTACCTACAACGTTACCAGTTACATTACCCGTTAATGCTGCAGTAATAGTACTTGCACTAAAATTACCACTACCATCTCTTTTAACTAATGTAGAAGCTACATTATTAGAAGTTGCAGAAGCTATAGTGCTAGCTATATTAGTGATGGTTGAAGAGCTTACTCCTCCTATACTATTAGATGAACTTGTTATTCTTGAATTTACAAAAGCTGCAGTAGCCACCTCTGTTCCGTTAGCCGCATCTGTTGGTGTAGTGGCTGTTGGCGATCCTGTTAAAGAAGGAGATGAAATAGTAGGCGTTACAATTGTTTTATTAGTTAAAGGCTCTGTACCTGCTAAAGTTGCAATAGTTCCTGTAGTTGGCAAGGTAACAGTTGTTGGAGCTGTACTTACTAAGGTAGTACTAAAATTACCTGAAGTTGTAAATGCACTTGCAGTAGTAATATTACCCCCTAAGGTTATTGTTTTTCCTGTATTGTCAACTCCTGTTCCACCATACTGTCCTGTAATAGGTCCAGTTAAATCGGCAGTTCCATTAAACGAATTACCATATATACTTCTTGCAGTTTGTAATTGTGTTGTAGTACTTGCATTACCCGCTAAATTACCCGTAACATTACCTACAACGTTACCAGTTAAATTACCCGTAACATTTCCAGTTAATGATGAAGTAATTATACCTGCACTAAAATTACCACTGCCGTCTCTTTGAACCAAAGTGTTAGGTGTATTCGTAGAAGTAGCTGATGCTACTCTTGAATTAATTGTTGTGATCGTTGAAGAACTTACTCCACCTACACTATTTACTACTGGTAATAGTGCAGTACCCCCTAAATCATTTGTTAACTTTAAAATACCCTTCGTATCTGCTGACGCGTCAGAAGCCTGATTACTTGTAATCTTAGAATTAACAAAGGCTGTAGTCGCTACCTCTGTTCCATTAGATGTATTATCTGGCGTAGTGGCTGTTGGCGTTCCTGTTAATGAAGGTGATGAAATAATAGGTGAGACAATTGTTTTATTACTCAAAGTTTCCGCACCTGTTAAAGTAGTAAGTGTGCCAGTAGTTGGCAAAGTAATATTTGTTACCCCTGTACTATTTAAAGTAGTACTAAAATTACCTGCAGTAATAAAATCTGCAGTAGTTGAAATATTACCACCTAGGCTGATAGTTTTTGTTCCATTATTTACTCCAGTTCCACCAAACTCACCTGTAATAGCTGCTGCTAATGGCGCAGTTCCATCGAAATTATTTCCATATATACTTCTAGCCGTTTGTAATTTTGTTGTAGTGCTTGCATTACCAGATAAAGTAGCAGTAATAGTGCCTGCACTAAAATTTCCACTGTTATCTCTTTTCACTAAAGTGTTAGGTGTATTATTTGCAGTAGCAGATGCTATATCACTAGCAATTGCAGTGATTGTTGAAGAGCTTACCCCTCCTATACTATTTGATGAAGTAGTAATTCTTGAATTAACAAAAGCGGCTGTAGCTACTTCTGTTCCATTAGCTGCATCTGTTGGCGTAGTGGCTGTAGGAGTTCCAGTTAAGGAAGGTGAAGAAATAGTGGGTGTTACAATTGTTTTATTAGTCAAAGTTTCAGTACCTGCTAATGTTGCAATAGTTCCAGTGGTTGGCAAGGTAACAGTTGTTGGCGCTGTACTTACTAAGGTTGTACTAAAACTACCCGCAGTGGTAAATGCACTTGCTGTGTTAATATTACCACCTAAAGTGATTGTTTTACCAGTATTATTTACACCAGTTCCTCCATACTGTCCTGTAATAGCTGAAGTTAATGGTGCAGTTCCATCAAAATCATTTCCATATATACTTCTAGGATTAACTAATTGTGTACTTGTACTTGCATTACCTGTTAGATTAGCTGTAATTGTACCAGCACTAAAATTACCACTGTTATCTCTTTTCACTAAAGTGCTAGGCGTATTGGTAGAAGTAGCAGAAGCGATATCACTAGCAATAGTTGTAATGGTTGAAGAACTTACTCCTCCTACACTATTTACTTTTGGTAGAAGACCTGTACCCCCTAAATCTCCAGCTAATTGAACAATACCTTTTGAATTTACTGATGCATCAGGTGCTTGACCACTTGCAACTTTAGTAAGCACAAAAGCTGCAGTGGCAATTTCAGTTCCACTCGCCGCATCTGCTGGAGTAGTTGCTGTCGGTGTTCCAGTTAAAGAAGGTGATGCAATTGTTTTATTTGTTAAAGTCTCCGCACCTGTTAAAGTTGCAAGCGTACCAGTTGTTGGTAAAGTAACATTTGTTTCACCTATACTTGTTAAAGTAGTACTGAAATTACCAGCAGTTGTAAAAGTATTTGCTGTTACAATATTACCTCCTAAGGTTATTGTTTTACCAGAATTATTTACGCCTGTTCCTCCAAACTCAGCTGTAATAGCTGAAGTTAATGGTGCAGTTCCATCAAAATTATTACCATATATACTTCTTGCGGTTTGTAATTTTGTAGTGGTACTTGCATTACCAGCTAAATTACCAGTAACATTTCCCGTTACATTACCTGTAACATTTCCTGTTAATGATGCAGTAATTGTACCCGCGTTAAAATTACCACTCACATCTCTTTGAACTATAGTGCTTGGTGTATTATTTGAAGTAGCAGATGCTACTTTTGAATTTATAGTAGTTATTGTAGCAGCACTAACCCCTCCTACACTATTTACAGTTGGCGCATCTGCTGTGCCACCTAAATCATTGGTTAATTTTAATATACCCTTATCACTTGAACTCGCATCTACCACCTTAGTTGATAAACTAGCTTGCACAAAGGCAGTTGTTGCTATCTGTGTAGTATTTGTACCATTTGCAGCAGTTGGTGCATTAGGTATTCCTGTTAAAGTGGGCGATACTAAATTTGCTTTTAAGTCTAAAGCATTTTGCGTTGCATTACTAATGGGCTTATCTACATCTGAAGTATTATTAATATTTGTAATTCTTGAACTAATTCTTGTTGAATCATATAATATTTTAGCTCTTAGAACCGATGCACTATCTAATAAAGACCTGTTTAAAGTCGTAGAATCTGATTTTAATTTAGCAGCCGAATACAATCCCAGTGCTACCCAATCTGAATTATTTAATGTTAGTGATGTTGAAGAAGAAATTAATTTATAAATAGAATCAACCGCTTGCACATATACCAACATACCTAATTTTCTCCTTGGAGGAGTTATCTCATTACGATCACTAATAGTAGGCATCACCATATATCCTCCCTTACCTAAACTGTCTAAGTGCGTAGGGTTAGTGGCGCCACTTGCTGGCGAAATAAAATCCAATAACTTAATCTGTGCATTTGTCACAGAGTAAGTCAATTGAAAAATTAGATATAATAGTACTACTTTTCTCATTTGCTTATAATTGGCTTATAATTAGTGTTACATTATCAGTTCCGCTATTTTTCTGTACATAGATGTCATAACTTACCGTATACCCAAGTGCATTAACAAAATCTCTTGTGATTACATCAAATGCAGCAATACTCTCAAAACCCCCAGCTTTAATACTATTAATCGTACCTGACGCATTATGAGGAACCGCGTAATAAGCATATTTAACTGGTCCTGCACCACCTGGCCCGGCAATGGTAAATTCAGTAGTTTTAAGTTTTGAACTAGAATAATCCCTACTACCTCCTACCATCGCAAGAATGTCTGCATCAGTTATAGACGCTGAAGAATGTGTGGTCATTCCCCAATACCTATAAGAAATAGGTGTTATAGTAACACTAGCACTTATTGAACTTGCTAATTTCATGCCTGTGGGATCATCTACCCCGAGATTATTTTGTTTGACAACAGTACCTGCTCCATAATTATAAACAACTTCATAAGTTGTTGGTGCTGACAATATTCCTAAATTATCAGTGACAATAGGGGTACCTGTATTTCTAGTTAGTTCAACAGTATTTTTTTTATAATAAATTGAAGTAACATTCCCTACGTCATTTTGAATATAGGTTGGAACAAATGTTAGTGTTCCCAAATTAGTACCAATTTCAATATTACCACTATAGCCCATGCTTAATGAAAGAGAAGGACCTGAATAGGTTGGAGAAATTGCCTTAGTTACAATATCAAAAATAACTTGATCTATAGTCTTGCCCTTTGAGAGTATTTTATCACCATTATTATACTTTCCAAATGTTTTTCCCGAACCCATATTAAGTGTAATGTCTGAAGTGAATACGTTTGAACTTAGGGCTATTGCATCAATTCTGTTTGACAATGAGGCAGTATCTACTTTCTTTAAAAGATATTTATAAGCGGTATCTGCATCTATTTTTAATGCATTATTTACAAATGTGGATTGTTCTAAAATATCTAATCGACGAGATAAATAAGCTGTATCCCTTTTAAACCTTGAACTTAACATATTTGCAGTATCTCTCTTTGCTAATAAATAACTAGTATCTGTTATATTTAATTTAGTTGTAGCAAGGTCTCCAGATCCAGTAACCAATTTTTCAATTCTTCTACTTAGTGAAACTGTATCTCTATTAAAACGACTATTTAACCAAGCAGCAGTATCTGCAGCATTAACTTTTAAATCTATTCTTCTAGATAAACTACTGGTATCATCCTTATTTAATTTAAGCGCTACATCACTATTTGTTTCAGCATTTTTATTATATAAATCATTTATTTTTCTTAAATAATCAAATAACATAGCAGAAGTATCAGACACATTCAATTTACTTATAGAGAATTTCATGATACTGTCATCTATATTACGCCCCTTTACAATTAAATTATTGTCAATTTTTACATTACCCTTTGCTAATAAGGAATCGGTAACTGTTAATTTACTTTTAGCAAGTATACTTTGGTCAATTCTTGCACCACCCCTCACAATTAATGAATCATTCAAGGTGGTTACTTTATTGACAGTTAAATTAGTATCAATTAATACATTCCCTTTTACTCTTAATGAATCATTAATAGTTAATAAAGAATCAAACCTAACCTTACCTTTTACAAACAATGAATCATTCAAGGTGGTTACTTTATTAACAGTTAAATTAGTATCAATTAATACATTCCCTTTTACTCTTAATGAATCATTAATAGTTAATAAAGAATCAAACCTTACCTTACCTTTCACATACAATGAATCATTCAAAGATGTGACTTTATCTACATTTAAATTTTTATCTATTTGTACATTACCTCTTGCTAAAATAGAGTCTGAAACATATAGCTTACTCTTTGCTAAAATACTTTGATCAATTCTTGCACCTTTTGATACAATTAATGAGTCATTAAACTGCAATGCAGTACTTAAATTTAATCTTCCTAGAACAGTCAGATTACTATCTATTAATACATTTCCTTTTACTCTTAATGAATCATTTATAGTAAGTAGTGAATCAAATCTAGCCTGGCCTTTCACATACAATGAATCATTTAAACTAGTTACTTTGCCTACATTTAAATTATTATCAATTTTTACATTGCCTTTTGCTAACACAGAGTCTGAAACGTATAATTTACTCTTTGCTAAAATACTCTGTTCTATCCTTGCTCCTTTTGATACAATCAATGAATCATTAAATTGTAAGCCAGAGTTTAATATCAAATTCCCTTTAATTTCTAAATCTTTCCCAACTGTTAAATTAGTATCAATTAATACATTCCCTTTTACTCTTAATGAATCATTAATAGTTAATAAAGAATCAAACCTAGCCTGGCCTTTCACATACAATGAATCATTTAAAGAGGTTACTTTACCTACATTTAAATTATTATCAATTTTTACATTCCCTTTTGCTAAAACAGAGTCGGATACATATAATTTACTCTTTGCTAAAATACTCTGCTCAATTCTTGCTCCTTTTTGAACAACCAAGGAATCATTAAAGTCCAGACCTCTATTTAAAATTAAATTTCCTTTTATCTCTAAATCCTTTCCTACTGTTAAATTCGTATCTATTAATACATTTCCTTTTACTCTTAATGAATCATTAATAGTAACTACCGAGTCTAATTTTACTAGCCCTTTGACATATAAACTTGAATCTATTTTAGCCAGCCCTTTAACATATAAACTGGAATCAATTCTTGCATTTAAAGTATTCACTTTTAAATTAATTCTATTTGATAATGAGGCTGTGTCTCTTTCAAATCTTCTATTTAACATAGCTGCGGTGTCTGCAATTTTTAATTTTGCACCAGCCGAAGTATCGAGGGTTGAACTAAGTTTATTACTTAAATCACTAATCTGACCACTAATAACCGATTTTACAAACTTAGTGCTCGCAACAGTACTGTCATTACTTGCGGTATCAACAGTAGGTGTTTTAGGACTTCCTAAGAATGTTGGAGAAAGTAAAAATTTATTAATTAATGTATCTAAACTTTCACTAGTTACTAAAGTTCCTTTTAGAGGCAAATTAAGACTAGTGGGTCCTACTGTATTAAATTTTAAACTACCTAAACCTTGTATTTCAAAATTTCTACCTAATGTGATTGTTTTACCAGGATTACTAACCCCTGTTCCTCCATTAGCACCAGCTAATATCCCAGCAATTGTAGTTGCTGAATCAGCAACAATTGCTTTAAAGGCTGTAAATGCATAGGGTACTGCCCACATTTGAGATGTTCCCATATCCACATACTCTTTTGCAAGATCCCAACCTGGTGTTGGTAAAGAAGGAGCAATTGCAATTTTTAAATTAAGGAAATAGATATCATATCTCCAATTAAGATTTGCGAAACTTGTAACTCCTGAAGTACGAACACCATTTCCAACAACTAATGTAAAAATTCCATCATCGTTTGAAACAACTTGATGTGTTTCTGTGTAAACAGATTCACCATTAATCGTAGATTGATGAATTTCAACTTTAGCATAAATAGTTCTAGTAGCAGCTGCATTTCCACTAGCATCTCTAGCAACAGCCTGAAAAAGGATACCGTTGGGCTGTGTTTGTGCGATTAGATTCTGAAAAGAAAATAATAAACCGAAGAAAAATAATATTTTAAATATTCTATTCATTAAATGATTAATTCTTTAGAATTTTAAATGTTTGTAATATAGAACTTGATGCTATTTGAATAAAATAATACCCAGAAGACAAGGAAGTCATATCCAGCTTGTAGCCAGATAAAAAAGCATCTTGATTTACCTCTTTTACCAAAGTAGGTTGACCTGTATTATTAAATACAACAACCGTAAATTTATTATCACTTTGTAATACATTAAGAAACTTGATATTAGCGAAATTAACAACTGGGTTAGGTGTAATTTTTATACTCAACTTGATATAATCCAAATCAACAAAACAACTAGCAAAAAATTCTCCCTTTTTACTAGCCCAAAATTTTGTAATATTATTAGATACTTTAAAGCAATTGTCACCCGTAATTAACACAGGCGTACTGTAACCAGAAACTTTTGACATACCTCCAATCGAGCCAATAGAATAACTCATGCTAATTTGAGAAAAAGCATTTATGGTAAACTGAAAAAACAATATGAAAAATACTAGTCTCAAATGTATTCTTTGTTGATTATTAATTTACTTTCTTCTTTTCTGTTTGTAATTAAACTAGAAAAATCATCGTTGGATTTAAATCCCGATGCATCAATCAAGGAGTGAATGGGCAATTGAGCATTTAATGGATTAGTAAATTCATTCCAAAAATGATTAAACCTGTATTTTTCACATAATTCATTAAAATCCAAACCATAGCTTTTAACTGTGATTTGGTTTAGAGTATGGCATTCTATATTTAAAATATTAGCCATATGAGATTCACTAGCAGATTTATGTAAATAATACCTGTTGGTGAAAAAATGATGATCAAATAGGACTTTGATTCGATTTTCATTTTTGATTAAATTACGTATGTAAAATAACCTTAATGCATTTAGTACTTTCATAGTTGTCAATTAAAAAATTTGGGAGTGTAAGATTCATCTTTTTAAAATAATTGACAAATAGGAAGTGAAAATAGTAAAAGTACGACGAAACAAATATGAGTCACTATAAATGTATGGATTACATATATTTATTTATTTATATATTATGTGAAAATATAAGAAATATCAGACAAAGAAATAACCATTTAACATTAGTTAAATAATAGTAAAATTCTGAAGATTAAAATTGAAGCAATAAGGATACTTAGAATGCTAAAAGGACAGACTAAGTAAGTATAGTATCTATTAAATCGGAAGGATTTCCACCATGGAATTTCTTAAATGGCTTGTATAAATGTTGCCTGGAAGAAAAACCCACCTCTTTTGCCAGGGCGTCAATAGTAAAATTTTCAAATTTGGGATTGTGAATAATGTCTACAAAATATTCTACCCTATGCTTATTGACCAAATCACTGAAAGTCATATTGTACTTATAATATACAAATTTGTATAAATCATTACTTCCCACATTTAAAACTTTGGCAAAATTTTCTAAGGAAGCATCAGGATTAGTAAAATAAAAGTTTGTAAAAAAGTTATTAATAAAATCAAGATCATTAATAATTAAATCAATATTTCTACTGAAATTATCCCCGAATGAAATTTTCAAAGAAGACTTATTTAAAAAATTGGGGCGATATAGTATGGTTAATATGATACCGATATATATAAAAAAACTAATTGAATAACTAACTTCATCCAACTTTAAGAAGTTAAATGGTACATACAATAAAACCACAAAAATCATGATGATGAATATAACTGAAGTCCAAATCTTTATTTTATCAAAATAAATATTATTTAAACCAAATTTATTAATGATTTTATATAAGAAAAAAATAAAAGTTGAAATGAAAGAAAATATTAATAAAACCCTTATAACCGATAAGTATAAAGGAAGCTGAAGACTAGCACTTTTAACAATTACAAGTGTTTGTCCTCTTAATGAATTTATATATTCTGGATTAAATAAACTTCCATAATAAAAAGCGATAATAGTAAATGTAGTTAATGAAATAGTTAGTAAAATTACATGAATCCTATACTTTAAAAAATATAAATTACTAAATACATTTAAAAAAGCTGAAACTAGTAATGCCTTACAAATGATGATGTGTAAAATATATTTCGTAGAATTTAAATCAAAACTGTGAACCAAAGAAACATAACCCACAATGGATGTGATCAATAAAAAAAGAAACTTCAAAATTAATGGTCTTTTAAACCTGATTAATATATCAAAGAAAGTAACTGCTGAAATTAGAAAGACCGAAAAAAACAATTTTTCAAAAAATGTATTCATATTTAAAAAGATAGAATATAATCTACCTTCTCGAAATTAGAGAATAGTAATGAAAATAATAGATAAATGTCTTAGAAATAGTATTAAACTTTCAAAAAATGTTGAAAAATAAATTTATATATATTATATATAATTATAATATAAATGAAATTTAGTTTAATTAGCTATTATAAAGTGTAAATCCTGTTTAATTCCCCCACTGTCATATTTAATATACAATTGGGCAGAGTTAAGTTCAGCAATTTTGTATTTGTAAGATTTTTTAATTTTGCTGGTGATACTATCCATACCATTTGTTGAAATAATAGTTAAATCTGTAATGGTTGGCATTAACCAACTTCCTGCATTCCCATCACTATCATAATACGAACCATCACTTTTAAATGTTTTGGTATATCTCTTTTGAGCAGTAGTTAAAACTAAACTTACCCCATTATTGGTCATGGAATCTATTTTCCAAGCATGTTGTATATTTTGAAAACCTCCAGTACCCGCTAATAAGTTTTTTTGGAAATCTAAATCAGAGACGACCGTTTGTTTGGCACAAGAAAACTGTTGTAATATAATAATAGCAAATAAAGCTACTAGTATAGTATTTTTAAAGTGTTTGTTATATTTAAAAATCAATCTCATAGTTCCTATTTAAATAATTTTCTTGCATAAAAGAATCCAAAATTAACAAAACTATCTTTTGATCCATTTGGACTATTTCTAAACTGTCCTGGACTCACTGGTCTTGAAGTAGGGTTTGAAAAATAGGCTGCTGCATCTCCGTCAGTTTTTGTTTTTGCTAAAAGTTTAGCCAAATTTGGATATTCATCTGGACCCACATCATCCAAATAGTCAGATAAACTTTGATGATAAGTAAAGAATACCCCAACACTATTAAATCTTGAAAATTGATATTTCAATTTTAAATTTAAAAAATATCCCATTGCCATTGTCGAATATGCCTTTTTAGTACTATCCAAAAATTGACCACCAGTGCCTAATGTATTTAAATTATAAAGTTTCCCTTTAAACATACCTGTTGGAGTAAATGATACAAAATCAAATCCAGCACCAATAGAAGGTCTAAACTTACGTGCTTTGGTATATAGTCGATTATCTACAAAATCAAAATTCAGTGAAGGCGAAATGCCTAATATGGAAGTAATAAAACTCATACCTCTTGCAATCTGTTCATTATTAGAAGAGTTCGCATCTGAATTACTAAGCTTAGAACTCATAATAGTTAAACCAGCACTTAAATTAGAATACATTGTGTAATTGATATTTACTCCAAACAAAATATTCATTTCGTTATTTAATAAACTTGGATTACTAATAGTTCCAGTAAAAATAGTACCCCCAGCTAATAAAGCTAATTCAATTCTACTTTTTTGCGGTGCTTCAATTTTTTGAAATTGATTTTTAACTGAATCTAATTCTTTGGGCTTAGGAGCAACTGTATCTTTTTTTAGTTTAAGTGAATCAACAAACAGTTTATGTTTTCTATAATCAAGTAAATAAGCTTGATATCCAATTTTAACATCTGGAACTATTTCATTATTGGAACCTAAAATTCCTTTTATATTATAATACCCTATTCTCTTTTGTGCAGCTATCGTTTTAGTAATATCTAATTTAGTGGTAGTTCCATTTACATCTTGTGGATTAAAAGTCAAAAGGGTATCCGCCCTATCCATTGTACTGTCTTTTTTGAAATAGACATAATTTATGGTTGCTTTGCTATAGTTAAGTTTTTTATTAGCAACTAGTATAATACTTTTTAATTGATCCTTAATTGTGATGGTATCTTGAAACTCGTTAGAATTTTCTCCATTCTTTATTGAATAAACATGAGCAGAGTTTAACTCTTTGGGCAAACTTAAAAATGGCTCAAATTCTAATTTTGGAGAACTATAATTAATACTTTGATCGTAAAATCCTCTACTAATCTTATCTTTTTCTACACTGCCCCAATAATTATTACCTACTTTAAATATTTTTTCTGATCCATAAATTCCAAAATTAGCAGAATGTACAATTGTATCTGAAATATTATCAATTAAAAAATTCTTTACAAAACTATTGTTTTCTATTTTTGAATTATACCTAGTATACACTTGATCTGCTCTGCCATAAATATAATTGGTAGAAATATTATAATTTTTAAAACCAAATACCAAATTATTTGCAAAAGTATTATTGGTTATTTCAATATCAACATGATCACTTTTTAAATCTTCAAAATAAATACCGGAATTGTTTCCTGTAAATAAATTATTAATTACTTTGAAACTTATTGAAGCCGAGTCGGTATTAAAATTAAAAGGTGGATTTAAAACTTGTAAAACTGATATTTTACCAATATTATTTGTGAAAATATTATCTGAAATTTCAACATTATCTCTTTTCCATCCAAAATCAAAAAGTAAAGGCATTTGCAAACCTCTAAAAATTGTGTTATTGATAACTATCTTACTAGAATCAATATTTTTAATGACAAGCCCTACCCCTTCAAAATTTTTCTTGCCAAAAAATTCAATATTATTTTGAACTCCTTTAATGGTCACATTCCCTTCGCATACAATTAAACCTGCGTCAATTAATTCAATTTTGGCACCAGCAGCTACCTCTAAAGTACCCTTTACACGAATTACTTCTTTGATGACATGTGCCCCAGTAGCTATTTTCAAATTGGTATAATTACCCGCTAATGTATCCTGCGCTTTGGCAACATTCATTAGGAATAAAATTGAATAAATAAATAGTATTATCCTCCTTTGCATTAATCTGTTATTTTATAAATGATAGGAGGAGATGTTCTAGTAGATCCGTCAATTAATGACATATTAATATTGTCAAAAATTAATAAATCGTTCTTTTTTAAACTTCCGAGTATCTTTTGAGTGGTTGACTGAAATAATTCACCATAATTATTAGTACTTTCTTCTTCCTTACCATTATGAATTTTCACTACTTTATAGCTATTTATTCTTCCAGGGAAATATTTTAAATTATTGATTTCCAAATTCGCCTCTAATCTTTCTGAGGCAAGCAAGTCTTTAACACTTATACTATAGGTATTTAAATTGTCCCCTTTCACTCTTACTAAAGGATCTGGTAAAGGATTTACAACAATTCTCTTGTCAAATAATAATTTTTTTTGTTCTTTTCTTAAATCATAAAACTTTAACAGATATTCGCCTGTTTTAGAAAAAGTGATTTTAAAATCTTTCCCAACTTGAGTAATTTTTGTCTTTGGTATCACCTCAAAAGTAAAATCCTTATCCATTGCAAAATTAAAATCGGTAATAAAAGTTGTATTGAGGCCAATGAATATATTTTCGGTATGCAATGAATTGATAATACTTTTAAAAAGTTCATCAAAAATTTCATCTGTCTTTGCCACGGCTTTTTGGTCATCTGCTAATATTTGTTCTGGCTTATACTCTTTAACT
>Ga0114964_10002103_pt1 | contig 14065 bp, 12 predicted proteins | sample C_131016_MF_Meta_FD_92638 | JGI IMG/M metagenome (GOLD analysis project Ga0114964, IMG submission 92638) | Freshwater microbial communities from Lake Croche, Canada to study carbon cycling - C_131016_MF_MetaG | ecosystem: Environmental > Aquatic > Freshwater > Lake | place: Lake Croche, Canada... | reverse complement strand
TGAGGTACCCGCTGATCACGAAGAAGATATCCACTCCGATGAATCCTCCCGGTATCACCCACGGGAAGGCATGGTAGATCACCACCCCAAGCACCGCCACGGCCCTCAACCCGTCAATGTCAGAACGGTACTTCGGCGATGTCATGAAGCTTATTTCTTCACCGCAAAGACGAATCCGCTCCTGCAAGTAATTAGGTAGCAGAGAGCACTTGTCGGTAGCAATGGGGGAATAATTTTCCACAACTCCCGGGAGACCTCTCCGATGTCCTCGATCACAATCCACCCCCCCTGACGAACTTTAGCCAATGCAAATGCCAATGTGGCAAGATTAGCATTCGGAGCATGGAGACCGTCGTCGATCACAAGATCCAGCTCTCCTGGAATACTTTTGGCAAGTGATTGCAAAGTCGCTGTATCGGTCTGATCTACATGATGAGTGGTTATCATCTCTTCCTGGAAAAGAACTCTTTCATCCACATCAGCGCCAAAAATCGCTGCTCCTGGGAGATATTCTCGGAAGGCGCGCAGAGAGTTTCCTGGCGTCCACGAGTAACCCATATTGGAAACGACATCCGTGTTCGTAGTCCCTAAGCCGATCTCCAGCATCGTCTGTACGGGCACTATATCCTTCAGCACTGCCGCATAGACAAGATGATAGTTGTGATTGCCCGCCTTGTCGCATCCGTATGCGTCAAAAACTTCTTTGAGTTTCAAGGATTCATTATGTGCATTGAATAACTTGCAAAACTCTTCTGCGGAAAGACACTCTGGCGATCTCGCCCCCGAGCCTTCCGACAAACTCTTTAGTAGTGGGAATACTTGATTAGCTGACAAAAGGGTGAGGTTGAATATCGTTTTTTCCAACCCGTCAACATAACCCGATGTATTGGGTGCATAGAGAGAAAGTCTTCCGATGAATTCCCTCTCCCGCCGGTACAGTAATGCCCGAAGCCCACAACGGGCGCTATTTACTGCGGTCCAGAATGAATGGTGAAGACTTTTCATAAGAGTTTTTTTGAATTGGATGAATATACTAAATTTTGTGGCACCATAGTCTCAATGCAGCGCCAACGGGTAGCAGTTAATCAACGAGAATTTGTGCTGCCATGTCCCTGGCCTCAGCGAGAATTTCCCCAGAAAACGATCCCATACGACTCCCAATGCTTCCCGACACACCTATCATGTCGGCTGCCTCGTTGAGAAAAAGGAACTCCTTCGCATGACTCTCAAGATCGTCATAGAAAGCCCGCTCCAGCACATAACCTAACCCGTCCCTCACCCGCTCATGGGTGTGCAGGAGCACCGTGCGGTAAAAATCCCTCTCCACCCGATAGCAGCGTGTGTCGACCCATCCGCCCGGTGCCGCGGCCACCCAACTCCACGGGACTCTGCACTGGTACTTCAGAAAGGCTGCCAAGGAACTCCCGGATCTGAACCTATATAAAGGAGCTATTTTGCGCCGCATTAAGTTGAAGCGATCATCAGCCGGGGCTTCTGAAACAAAGAAAGCTCCACGTCCATTCCCATCCAAAAGTTTTGCAGCATTACGGCAGAAAAGTTTTCCTGTTACTTTTATGAATTCAGATTCGGATCGCAGGATTTCGCTTCGATCCAGCGCCTGTCGGATCATATCCCCCTCTCCAAAGCCTTTTCCCTGAACGATGCTCCTGGGCGACGAATCTACCTGCACAAATTCGAACCTCTTGCCATGCACCGAGGCAATCTCACCAAGCAATTCATGCCTGATAGGAGTATCACAGTTTTTTGCAAAAACGATCGAGGAGATGGTAGTCTCCGTGCACCACGCAAGAAATCCCTCCATATACGTCGCGACTCGTTCTCCAATGTCGGCGAGCGCTACGTAGGGTGTCTTTCCCGGATTCAGTGTGGCCGTGATGAGGAGCGGAGGTAGTTTATGCAAAACGGTAAACAATGGATTGATCCTGGAATGATGTTGCACTCAATATTCGATTAGAAATCTCAGAAATAACTAATTTCTACTTACCAAGTTCGTTGGCTTTAATGGCATCAATAAGGCGCCTAGTTCTCTGCTCTCTCGCATTCGTATTGAGATGCCAAGGAGTGTCATAAAAAGATTCCTTCGAGAAGATCACATCTTTTCGGCAGTCGATCAGTTCAACTCCCAACAATCCGAGGTCACATTTGATATCTTCCTCAATACTTCCCCAGTGTGGGTTGGCAGGATCCTTAAGATGACTTGGCGCGTGAACAACGACCACCTTGACTCCTTCAGCCCTCATATCCATAAGAAATTTGGATAATAGCAATTTCATGTGCGATGAGATGAATCCTTTCCCTTGTTCGGCGGATGCAAATCCCTGCCCCTTATACCTGCAACCCTCGTTATGGAGAATACCCCCCCTGTCATCTATATTCGATTGCGCATAGACGATGCCGTCATAGTTCCCTTGCTCTTCATAAAATCGCTTTAATACAGCATCCTCGTTATCCAGGGATTTTTCCCGTTTAGTTACAATGGGAGAGTGCATTGCTTGAAGGGCTTTGGTCTGAAGAATTTCGAGAGCCATATCGAGCGTTCCACCTTTGAGAATTGCCTTTGCTTTTTCTTCGAAGGTGAGCCGATCGATCCAGTCTGGATTCCATGCAATACTTGTCCGGAGGGCCCACATATCCCAATCAGAGGTTTTTTTGTAAAAAGAGTCCTCAAGCATCAAAACCAGAAAATCACCCGGTCTCACAACCTTGCGTACTTCATCCAGAATCCACTCCGGGCGCAATGCGGCATGCAAGCCGTAATTGTAACACGCCCTCCCGAGTTCACGTTCCATCAATGTCGCATCGACCCCGAACCAAACGGCCGACCCACCCACCACGATGATTCGTGGAGATGGAAGCTTCTTCACCTGACTCTTTTTGACGATCATCAGTTCTCTGAGCCAGAATTCGGATGCTATCGGAGCACGGACAAACCAGAGCACGACAAACCAGATAGCCCCCAATAAAAGCGCTAAAGCTATGATTTTGAAAAACGTGCTCCTCATACCTCTCAGAACTGGAAATAGAGAAACTCCGAGGGCTTGCCATTGAGCATCGCAAGAACGGCAATTCCGAGAAGCAAACCTGGAATCACCCATCCCGTCCATGCGACCGGATTCCATCGGATACTGATTGGACAGCGATTTGCCGAATCCGGCTTCGCCTTTCCATACTCAGTGTATCCCGTGATTTCCTGAGCATTTGGGAAAAACCAGACAATCAAAAGACATGCATAGACAAACCAATAGAGCTCAAGATGAGCATGGGATTTCCATGTCACGGGGTTCATTCCAGCCATCCCCGAGAGCATCCTGAAAGCCGTGGACAAATCCTGCGATCGAAAGAATACCCAACCAACCAGAATGCAGAAATATGTGAGTGCAACGGAAAATAGCAAGACGATCGGTTTTAACCGAGGAGAGGCATTAAGACGGAAGAACATCCTAAACCCATGATTGACCATCAGATAAACGCCATGAAGAGCCCCCCAGATAATGAAAGTCCACCCTGCACCATGCCATAGTCCCCCTACTAGCATGGTTACAAAGATATTGAGGTATCGTCTCAAACTCCCCTTCCGATTTCCGCCGAGAGGAATGTAGAGGTAATCGCGCAGAAACGTCGAGAGTGTGATATGCCACCGTCTCCAGAATTCGATGATACTTGTGGACTTGTAAGGAGAGTTAAAATTGACCGGCAGACGTATGTTAAAAAAGAGCGAGATACCCACCGCCATGTCACAGTATCCAGAAAAATCGAAATAGAGCTGGAGAGAATAGGCAATCACTGCCGCCCATGCCTCTGCCATGAGTGGAACATACCCTAAATGGGCACTTTCGAACACTGGGGTGGCCCATCCGGAAAGATTGTCAGCCAGAAGTACTTTCTTGGCCAGACCGACGGAGAGAATTACCAATCCGGTAGCGCAGTTATTCCATTCGACCCGAGTCACCTCTAAAGAACGGAACTGAGGGATCATGCCGGCATGGTGGAGGATAGGTCCGGCTATCAGATGCGGAAAATAGGTGACGAACAGGAGATAGTCCGTAAATCCAGATTCCGTGACTTTTCCTTGGCGGCAGTCCGTCAGATAGGCAATTTGAGTAAAGGTAAAAAAGGAAATCCCAAGAGGAAGAATGATTTGTCCGAATGTCAACCCGCAGGAAAAAACGGCATTGAGGTTTCCACATAGGAATCCCGCGTATTTATAATAAGCCAGCACCCCCAGATTCAGGAATATAGCGATCCCAAGAAGGACACCTTTGTATCCGGAAGAGGTTCGGAGAATTAGACTCCCGAACAAGTAGTTTCCAACGACAGATGAAACGAGAAGCCAAAGATAGCGATGGTTCCAATCCCCAAAAAAGAGGAGTGAAGCGACGCAAAGCCATAGAATTCCGAATCTAGATCCAAGTCGTCCAATCAAAAAAAATCCCCCGACAGTCAGGGGAAGGAAGACCAAAAGAAATCCAAACGTGTTGAAAAGCATCGATGATAATGGTTATTTTTTTGACCCCAAATGTGGCTGTGATTCAGCTCCGTCACTGCTTATGAACAGGATGTTATTCATAACAACTCCCGATTGCTCGAGCCGATGCACACCTAAAAAAGCATCAGCCCGACTTAGATAGGAATCGATGTTTTCTGCAAGATTATCGCTACTCCATCCCTTCGGAATATTACCACTATATCCGTTCATTGTGGGAATCCCCAACTCTTGAGCCAACAGCATTGCATCCAACTCCCGCTCGAAAGCATCCCATTTTTTTCGCTCCTGTCCCGACTGGATAAGCACGAGAATCTTATTGGAAATCTCTTGAACGGGTATCTTTTCCAATACCCTTCTTTTCAAGACAGCAATTCTGCTGATCCAATCATTTTCGGAAACCCTTGATTTCACAATGTTCGCCGACTCGAACACCGTCCATAGAATCAATGCGATCCCTATGCTCATGACGGGAATGCCACGCCTCTCATGGACCAACCAATCAATCCATGATCCGGTGATCAAAGATGCGGGAAACATCAAGATAAGTACAATTCTGGAAACTAAGCGGACGGCGGAGAATGCCGGAAATTTTGTTAGCACCATGTAAACCGCACTCCCGCCTATGGAAAGTGTAACGACCATCAGAATTGCCAAACTCCATTTTGCCACGGGAATCACTTCATTGTCATTCCATGACTTAGGCCAAATCCCGATAAGGCACGCCAAAATCACTATTAGGCCGGGAAAGAGATTCTGTTCCCACCACATCGGCAATCCCGGGAGATGTGAATGATCACGCCACCACACATTCGAATGGAAGGCCAAAAGATATCCCCGTAGTTGAGGCAATCCCGCGGTAATCTCTCCCCACCCCCGCTTGAATCCGTAAAGTTTCGATGCTTCAAGATTTGGCCAGACTCCCCAGAGCACGACTGCTAGTGACATCACCGATAGAAGTAAGAGTAGTATGACCTCGGTCTTACTCCAGGTCGCAGGCAAGAGATTTCTGATCAGACAGGCCGGGCGGGCTTTTTGGCTCCTGAATTGCCGAGCCATCCAACCAATTATCCAAGCTCCCATGAGTAGAAGAAGGAATAGCCCGAGATAAAAGGACATTGCTGTCTGAATTGCCAAGACCAATGCCGTCATACCCAATACAACCGGCCGCCGTTTCTCGAGATAGCTCTGCAAACAAAGAATCCCCAGAGGAACCGTACAACGCCAGGCTAGCTGGATGTGCCCGAACTGGGCCGTGCAGGGAAGTGAAAAGGCGAATAGGAATGCCCCGATTCCCGCCCCAAGATCTCTCAATCCTAATTTTCTGAAGACCCAGTAAGCTGTCAAAAAATTCAGAAGGTTTCCGAGCGCAAACCACACGCAGAGAGCATCGTTGGATGTCACTCCCGCAAACCTCAATCCTGCGTACAGAAACCCCGTCAGGGTATGAGGATCCGAAAATCCGATCGTTGCGGGGTATGGGTAGAAAAACGGTGCATTCAGAAGGCTCCCTTCCGTTCCAGCCAACCAACGGTAGAAATGCTCCAGCACATAGAGGTTGAATCTCGAGTCACCGCTATTACCAGGCACAAAGCCCCCAGTGCAAACCGGTGCTAAGATAAATATCCATCCTGCGCCAAGAAACACCAATCCCCACCATGGAACCCTTTCCCAAGACTGCTTGTGTTTAGTCATACTTTTCGATCACTTCTTCCCAGAAATGGCGGTCATACCGCGTCCATGCATGGCATCCGAATGGTAATTTACCTTTCGTTTGCTCCAAGCTCCATCTAGGTGAAACCTCAAAAGCAAACGAGAGTGCAGCCTCCGATGGGGCAACCTGAAATGAGGGATCGAACTTGGGCGCCTCAATAGCCCAGAATACATCCTCATTGTAGGGGAACCGAAGCAACTCATCCTCCACCGAATGTTGCCGAGCAAGGGGATTGATTCTATGAAGTCCCGATACGCTTTGGTAGAGACCAGGCTCCATGGACTCGAACGGAGGCTTCCATGCATAGTGACCCCATCGCGGGTAAATTGATCCAGCAATGACCGACTGCCTCAGAACTCGACGATACGACGCAACCTTCCGTAGCGACAGCCCACCGTTCCCTACCCGCCAGAGACTGGAGGTGTAATCCTCGGAGAACCCCTTGAACCATGGAGCCGCGAGATAGTCCCATCCCCTATCTATCCACTCATTCAAATTGCTGCTGAAGATCAGACAATCGAGCTGGGCTATAAGGATATAGTCATAGCACTTGAACCTCTCGTAGAAGCGACTCGACTTGAGCAACCGATTATAGCCCTCAATTCCTGAGAAAAACTTATCAGGAAATCGTTCCGTCGATTCGCCAGCCTTCAGAACCGATGAAAGATCCAGTGATTCAGGCGCCACAAAGCTAATCCCGTATCTGCTCAGATGCTTTCTGATCGAGGCGAGCGAGACCTCTTCATCGGCCGTCAATTCCGACCGATACATCGGAACAACAATCTGGGAAGTCAAAGGGCAAGTAGTCACGGATCTTTTATGCGCCATCGATCAGCGTGTCAGCTCTTCACAATAGGCGGTTGCATCCTCCAGCGTCATCACCCTGATGCGATCCTCCAGATGATAGCCGGTGCCCGTTGGTTTCACGACGATGAGCTCATTGAGTTTCAGGTCATCGCGCGCGATGGAAAGCGACTTTGTCATTCTGGGCGCATCGGAAACCTTGAACTCAAACCCAATTCTCCTACCTCCGTTCTGAATGAATAAATCTAGCTCTGCCCCACCCTGGGTCCCCCAGAACCAGGCATCCACTCTCGGCAGCTTCCAGAGAATCTGTTCCAGCGCAAACCCTTCCCAACTAGCTCCCAGTTTCGGATGACCCAGCAGGGCATCATGACTTCCGATTCCGAGCAGAGCATGGAGCAAGCCGCTGTCTCTCACGTAGAGCTTTGGACTTCTGACCAGTCGCTTGCCCAGATTCTCAAACCATGGGCGCAACATCCTTATCATAAAGGCCCCCTCAAGCAGTTCGAGGTGGCGTTGGATTGTTTTATAAGATTCACCAAGAGATCGTCCTATCTCCGAAGCATTGAGAGTCTGACCATGATAATGAGCCGTCATCTGCCAAAGCCTTCCCAGACTTGATGGCGTCGCTCCCAGCCCGAGCGACCCAAAATCCTTCTCTACAAATGTCCTGATGAAATCTCTCCTCCAAGCATGGCTGAGGGATTCTTCAGCCGCGAGAAACGACCTTGGAAATCCACCCCGCTCCCACAGCTTCCCCTGCTCTCCCACCCCCACCTCATCAAGAGAGAACCCTTGAAGGTCAACGAAGGAGACCCTGCCCGCAAGAGACTCGGTGACGCCCTTCACCAAAAAAGGTGATGCACTACCCAGCAGAAGAAACTTTGCCGGAGAATCCGGCCGATCCATTAACACCCGTAGAATAGGGAATAGCTCTGGCCTACGCTGAACCTCATCCAGCACCACCAATCCCCTCAGTGACTCCAGAGCCAACATCGGATTCACCAGTGCTGCGGCATCCTCGGGGTTCTCTAGGTCGAAGATCCTTGCGCCCTTTTCCTGGGCAACCTGCCTAGCCAGAGTCGTCTTACCGCACTGGCGAGGCCCAAGCAACGCCACCCCCGGAGAATGAATCAGCCCCTGATTCAGGGAATCCCGAATGCTCGACCTCGAAATCATTCGAGTAATATAGATACGCCAAGGCTATTATACAAGAAAGAATGCTAACCTTACCACCATCTAACGCCCTCTAGAGCGGTTTCGGTTTTATTGGCTCTTCGCTATTTTCTGTGCGTGGATGGTAAGATCATACTCCGAGAGGCAGAGGGTTATTTCACCACTAAGAAAACAGCCAAGGACTTGCAAAGTTTTCTAAAAAAGGGCTGATGACAGCCTATTAGGCTGGAGGTTGAGGGCTGTTAGCGAAATGCACGATCACAATGGCATGGATGCAGTGCCGAAGGTACTGCGGGAAGGAAGGCCTTGCGACTCACTCTCGCAAGCCAGCTTGCAGGGATGATCCGCCAGGCATTCCAGCTCCGATCCTCGGAGCTCATTCCATTTGTTCCCCCGGTCTTACTTGGATCACCCTTGGATCCCCCTTAGTGGTTCAAATTCCCTGCGGATGTCGATGCTTTAACCACTCCAAACAGCGAGGAACCGAAAGATTCCTCTGACGAGCCATCGAATCATCCTAAAAGCCGGTCATGCTTTCGGAAAAAAACGCACGCCAGGAAGTGCTTCAAAGTGACGATCCTGAGTCCATAAGTCCCCCTCCACACTCAAAGAGGATGCATAGACAAGCGCGTCGGCCATGGCCAACTTGTGCTGGCATGCTATTTTCGCAGCTGCGTCTGCAATAATATCATCGACAGGCATCTGCTCGAACTTGGAAAGAACACAGACTGCCATTTCATGCCCATCCTCTCCCCTATAAGTGAGTGTATAGCGACCCACCTCATATCGAACAATCGCAGGGATGAAAAGTTGTTCGGCATGAAGGGCCGGCTCAAATAAGCCGGCGCGATCTGATCCTGCCAAAAGCTAAATCCACCCAGAACTGTCAAGAACGACCCTCATGGTAAAAAACGCTCCTCTTAAGATCGAATTGTCGCATCATCTACCACCATTCCGTTCAATAACCCACGGATTTGATCGATCGATGGCTCTTTTACCAACCTTAAACCAGAGGGCTCTGAAATTGCTTGAAGCCTCATTCCAGATATGATTCCCAGCTTCTGGCGAGCCTCTTTGGGAATCACTATTTGATATTTTGATGAAACAGTAACAGCTACCATCTTGATATAGTAAAGCGCCCTTCGATTGATATCAAGACGCTTTCAAGAGAGGTCACTTTACCACCTTTAACACCTCTACTACCTTTAGCACTTTTTCTACCTTATCATTGTTCCCAGGACTCGGCGGGAGAGAATGCCATACATTTTGAGCTGCGTGTCGTCAGTATGTATAATTTTGGCAACTAGCTATTTTCTATGGGGAATCACGGACAGAGCATAAAGGCCAAGAGGTTGTACCACTAAGTGAACAGCCAAGGACCAGCCAAGCTTACCGAAAAGGCGACTGAAAGCTGATTGGTCTGGAGAAGCAGGCATCAGACCGGTTATCACCGACCGTGGGTTGAGGAGATGGATGGTCCCCTCAAGCTGGCTTGAAGGGACACCACCATCCCTGCAACCTGTCCAAGAGACTCATGCTCATGGGCCAATGCCTGTTAATCACGCACTCCTTGGATCCCACCTTAGATAGTTCTTGGATTGTCCTCTGTGGTGCAAATTCACCTTTTCGTCGTCTCTAGCCACCTCCTTGTTGAGGAGTATCCCTTCTGGCTTACCCACTTAAAACAGCGAAGAGCCGTAATTTTTGACTCTAAACCCCCTAATTTTTACTTCAGCCCCTCCAAAGGATCGACTAACTGTTCAAAACCACTCTTGATAAAATCCTTCATATTTCGTGTGTAGAAGATCTTAACCCCATGTTGCATGAGCGTTGCGGCAAGAACGGCGTCATGGGTCCGCTGATAGGGGAAATCTCCTTGTTTGAGTTGGCTCACGACTGAACCCCAACACTCCACGACATAACCGCAGTGAAGGAATCCCAGCCCCTCCCTCAGCAGTTCAATATGAGCGGCTGCCTGGACGGCATTCAGTGGCAACCTGAGAACCCTCGGATTGCGCAGAGCCCGATAGAGCTCTAGATACACCTGATCAGCAACGATCCATTGATCAGGAGCGGATACAGCCTGGCTTAGGAAGGATTTGCAGATCTCATGTTCCGGGCAATCCTCGTTGGCCGCGTAGATCAGAATATTCGTATCGAAGCTAGAGAGCATCGTCTTCATAGATCACCTGCTTGAGATCGCCAGCGGAGACCAAAATCTCACCCCCTTTGAATGTAGGAAGATTGATTTTACGAGCAGGCTTCTGGGGCTTCATCTCAAGGAAACGCTCGACGGCCCGGCGGATCAGCTCACTTACGGGACGATCCTCCTGCTCAGCTACCTCCCGGAGCTTTGCCATCAACGGATTCGGGAAGAGGATTTGCATCTTTTGCATGGATCCATCTATCGCATGGATAATGCCTCCAGTCAAGTTGATAGCCCATCATCGGCTTACTCCCTCGACCTGCGTCACGACAGTTCGAAATCCGCATAGTCCCGGTAAAATCCCAAAGATCCGCTCCATTGCATGCAACATGCTTCCATCAATGGGGATCGGCTCTTCGGGATAGTCAACCCATTGGAGATTTAAATCGATTAACGGCTTGAGGGCCGCAGTCCTAGCCCAGAACATTGTGCCGACAGGGAAGTTCATCGAGGCATCTGACTGAGGGGAGTCTAAACCCATTTTCTCCAGAAGTTGCTTCCCGTAGCTGTAATTTCCCTCCCACCCAAAGCACCCCGGATCATCGGGATAGATAATCCCAATCGAGGGATCAGAAGTCATTTTATCCAAAATGACATCCATCATTCCTCCAACCTTCCCAACAAGCCCCTTCTCCAAAAACTCCACCCAGTTCTGGAGATAATCATCATGGGCATGAGGTGACTTCTTGGAATGCAGATGACCGACGATCTCATAGTCGCTGAATAGCTTTAGACCAAATCCCGTCAGAAAAGGGCCTATGTCCCGGCCGCGATTCGGAAATACTGCCAACTCGCAACAAGTCATTCTATTCTTCGCCAACATCACTTTCACTCTCACTTTTCCCTCCTCACTCGTTGTGCTGATGAAGAGATCTGTCTTAGTCCGTGATGCCTTGATCTTGCGCAACAACTCCTCGATACCCTCGGTGTAATGAAGATGTAGATGCAGCGCCGCGCGAATTTCTGAATTCTTCTTTCCTACTTTTCCACTTTTAACCTTTAACCATTCTGCCGCAACTTCCCCCATCGCCTCAGCCATCCAAGGGCCATCTGGTTTTCCTTGCTGGATGAAATCGACCATGGGATCCACCTGCAAACCCTTATGATGATCCCTGTAGACGCCTGGGTGAAATCCGGGGCATGGCTTCCTAGGCTTCCATCCTGATCTCCAGGCCGCCAGATAGTCGCGGATGGGACGATCACCCGTGACTTCGATTTGAGGGTAAGCGTACCGAGTATCCAAGAAACCAGTTTCCTTGATTTCAGAGCACTGCTTTTTTTCTTCTGCCAGCAGACTCCTTGCATCCACGGCGAGTCGCTTGAGTTCTGAAATGAACCCCTCCGAACCGGCACTCTCCAAGACTCGCAAGCGACGATCGTCCTCAATTCCGGCTAAGGCTACTGCTTTTGCCCTGATCCCTTCACTCGGGAAGAGCTGAAGCGTCGAGTCCCGACAGGATTTCTGTAAACGCTCAACCAGCCTCAGTGTCGGGAGAAATTCCGGAATGTAGTGCAAAATGGGGATTTCAAGTTCCCAGACATTAGGTAATACCTCTCCGCATTCAAGGGATGCCGCCATCACACTTTCCAACTCGGAGAGTTTGCGAAGAGACTTTATCTCCTCAGACACCACGGCGCCGAGATCTCCGCGCTCCAGCGGACCGATCGTGACTACATCCCTCCAGACACGGATTTTACGAGGATTCTCATGGAGATAGACGACTACAATATTGAATTCAGACTTCAGTTCCTCAACCAAGCTACCGAGTGACCGACCAGCCAGAGATGCCCGGGCGTCATCTGTGATCAGCACCAGAGACTTCTTAGAGGGATCGATCTTTGCGACCTGCAGCTCCAGATCAGTCTTAAGCAGGTACTGCTTACCTAGATTGAAGAGGTGATAATGAAGCCTGGGCAACTTCTCCCAGAGGCCGGTCGGCCCTTGACGACGAGAGCAATAGATAACCTCCTCCTTGCGACTGAACCCCTTATGAAAGGGGTTTATAAAAGAGAAGAAACCGACAACGATGCTGAATGGGGATTGCATCATTCGTTCTCTTTCGGAGGCCACCGATAATTGAAGTCCTTCTTCTTTTGATTCAGATTAGGGTTATAGGCAGGGTCATTTTTCAGAAGAGCCCCCCACCGGTCCTGCATCCACTGGTGATCTTTTTGGTAATCCCGGGAGTACCGCCTCAAGACTTCCTTGAGAGAGAACCTCGAACTATGATCTGTGAACTTGGCCTTTGGAGTCCAGAGGGTTCGATAGCCCGCATCTCCTAATCTCAGGCAGAGATCGACATCCAAGAAGTTGGAGCTGAGATTTTTAATATCGAAGCCACCCACCTTAAGAAACTTCTCCCGTTCTACGACTAGGCATTTTCCAGAAACAGCACTGTAGTTTTGTAAGAGAGTGAGCCGCCCCATGTATCCCCAGCTATCTCCGGGCCAATGATGGAATGCATTCGTACAAATCCTCTCTTCATCCAAGATTAGGCCCGCCGATCTTACCCTTCCATCAGCGTAATAAATCCCCCCACCTACAGCTCCGATATCTCTCCTCATAGCGTTGGAAGACATTTCCAGAACCCATCCCTCACTTTTGCACTCAAGAGAGTCCGAAAGAAAACAGATCACTTTTTCCTCCACGCCAGAAATCATCAGATTTAACGACTCCGCAGCAGTCATTCCAGCCGGAAGCTCCACCAAAGACACTCCTTCCGGGAGAATGCATTTTTGTAATTTTTGGTGCCCATCAGATGAGATCGGCAGGATAGCCACTCTGAGGGAAACATCTGGAGCAGTCTTCTGAAGCGAAGCGATACACCTCTTCAGGGCAACCTCATTCCCATCTGAGCTGACAAGATAAAGAATATCTGATGGCGTAATAGGAGTATCGTAAACTACCAAAAAACCCCCCCAACCACCCTCCTCTACATGGCAATCAGGAGTACTTCCTGTTAGATAATCAGACAGGGCTTTTTTCCCTGCCTCAATGGCGTATGGCTTAGCACCCGCGGAGGAAGCAGTGCTCCCCTCATGGCACCTCCAATGATAAAGCAGCTTGGGTATATGATGGATTTCAGAAGGTTTTATCTTTTTTACATATCTCAGCGTTAGATCGTAATCCTGAGCGCCTTCATATCCTGCTCGAAATCCTCCAATTTCCCTGAGCAGATCTGATCTGTAGGCTGTTAAATGCGAAATTACATTACATGATAGGAATAGGTCTTGGTTCCAATCTGGCTTAAGATTCGGGAAGTATCGCTTACCATCCGATGATATCTTGTCCTCATCTGAATAAATCATTTTTACGTCCGGATGTGATTGGATTACATCGGCGAACTCTTGAAGCGCATTTGAAGGGATCAGATCATCATGATCCATCAGCATGATCCAATCCCCCGTTGCCATCTCCAACGCGGAATTAGATGCATGAGAGATATGTCCGTTTACTTCCCGAAAGCAAACTTTGATCCGTGAGTCGCGCCTTGAATACTCATCAAGAAGTTCTCGGACTTCCGGAACTGTGGAGGCATCGTCAGCAATGCAGAGTTGCCAATCGGAATATGATTGAACTAGCACTGATTCAATCGCTTCCTTCAACCAGACATCATGCGGGTTGTAGGTGGGTAGCAAAATCGATATTTTCATTTAAGTT
>Ga0114964_10002102_pt1 | contig 14068 bp, 13 predicted proteins | sample C_131016_MF_Meta_FD_92638 | JGI IMG/M metagenome (GOLD analysis project Ga0114964, IMG submission 92638) | Freshwater microbial communities from Lake Croche, Canada to study carbon cycling - C_131016_MF_MetaG | ecosystem: Environmental > Aquatic > Freshwater > Lake | place: Lake Croche, Canada... | reverse complement strand
TTACATCGAAGTGTTTTATAATCGAAAACGTCGTCACAGTTATCTTAATCAGATGAGCCCGATGGCGTTTGAAAAGCTACAAATTGGAAGTTAAGAAACGTCTACGAAAGTCGGGGAAGTCCAATTATCGTTCAATTATGCAAGAAAGTCAAAATTGCGGTTTTAGCAAAGACCAACATAATAGAGCGAAAAGGAAGCTCAAGATTCAGTCACCTCGTTCAGGCTGCGGTAAGGGCTCTGTTATGTTTTGGGATCTCCCACCACATAAGAATCTCATAGATGGCATACATAGCGGTCTAAAAGAAGCGCCACATATGCCACCTATCGTTGGAGTTCATCAGCTTACGGTCTGTGGCAAAAAATTCGGGTGTTCGCAAAGATTTTGAGCCTTTTAACGATAAGCTTTTGACTAGACAACCCAATAAGTAAATTCGTTCAATCTTTGCAGGCAAAATCACTAAAAATGCAACGCACTTAAAATATCGAACTGAAGAGATTCAGGCTGGAAGATGCCAAATATAAGATCTGAAACTTAAGATTAAGCCACTTAAAGTCTCAAGCTCATTTTTTAAATTTAGGAAAGAATCTGAGAATGCATAGCGCTAGAAAAGCGTTGAAATGATGACCCCATCCATCATTTTAAATAAAACTAAACACATGAGTTTGCAATCGACGCTTCAAACGCAATAGCAGGCAGAGGCTTACCAAAGTAATACCCTTGGAAGCGATGGCAGCCGTCATCAAGAAGAATTTGCATTTGGTTTTCGGTCTCCACCCCTTCTGCAATCACTTTTAAATCTAAGTTTTGCGTCATAGAAATAATCGTGCGAACAATCTGTTGATCGTTTTTGTTGAACTCAATATCACGCACAAATGAATGATCAATCTTGAGTTGCTCAATCGGCAATCTTTTAAGATATTGCAAAGAAGAATATCCCGTCCCAAAATCATCGAGTTCGAATTGAATGCCAATGGCATTTAATTTGTTCATGCTTGAAATCAATATCTCGATGTTTTCGTAAAATGCAGTTTCAGTCAGTTCCAGCTTGAGCAAAGCAGGGTCGATACCATGCTGTTTAACAATATACTTTATATTACTGACAAAATCCTTTTCCTGGAATTGTTTACTACTAATATTGACTGCAAGTGTTAGGCCTCGCATTTGAGGGATTACTTCCCAAGCCTTTAATTGTTTGCAGGCAGCCTCTAATACCCACTGCCCTATTGGTACAATCAAGCCATTTTCTTCAGCTATTTCAATAAAGTAACCTGGCGCAACCAAGCCAAGCGCTGGATGATTCCAGCGAATCAGGGCTTCAGCACCTAATGGCTTTTGCTTATCATCGACTTGCACTTGAAAAAACAATTCGAACTGCGAAAGCTCAATCGCGTTTCTTATTTCACGCTCAAGTTGCACATATTGGTTAATGTCGTCTTGCATCTTCTCTTCGAAGAAACAAATCCTGTTTCGCCCTTTCGTTTTTGCTTGATACATGGCAATATCGGCTTGTTTTAATACCATATCAGTAGAGGTTTTTTCACCACCCAAAATCGTGACCCCAATGCTGGCTGTAATGCTGTAGTGATGTTTGTCCAGCTGAAATGGCGTATCAAAAGTCGTCATTACTTTCGTGGCAAATTCTTGGGCCCTAGAGGCGCATTCAATTTTAGTTCCAGTTAAATTAGTAATGAGGATAAAAAACTCATCTCCGCCAAAACGCGCTACGAGATCCTTTTTTCGAATGCAAGGAACCAATCGAGTGGCTAGTTGCTCGATTAGCAAGTCACCTAGATGATGTCCAAGCGTATCATTCAAATTTTTAAAATGATCCAAATCAATCATTAGCAAAGCAGCGCGACGTCTATTGCCCGACATTGCCTCGATCTCTTGAACAAACCTATCAAAAAATAAACGACGATTGGGTAGCTGCGTTAAGGGATCATAATAAGACAGATTAGCAAACTTATCTTTAGCCGCCCTGCCCTTGGTAATTTCATTCATTGTCGCCACATAATTCGTCACATTACCTGAGTTATCGGTCACCACAGCAATACTTAAATATTGGGAATAAACTTCACCATTTTTGCGGCGATTCCAAATTTTACCTTCCCACTTTCCGTGACAATTCAAGCTTTGCCACATTTGCTTGTAAAACGCCTGATCGTGCCTGCCAGAATTCAGTATATTCGGCTTCTTATCTAACACTTCTTCTAAAAGATAGCCTGTAATGTCAGTAAAAGATTGATTCACTTGAACGATAGACAGATTTGCATCAGTAATCAACATCCCTTCTTGCGAGTGAAAAATGGACGCAATAATGCCTAGCTCTTTATTTTCAATGGCCAATGCTGCATTTTGGGCAAGAAGTGCCTGATTAGAGGATTCAAGCCATGCCATTAACTTCTCCATGTTGGGGGGGGTATTTAATGCGTCCAATACTAGGGCCTTATTTACGTCATCTGACTGTCATAATTCAGACACAATTATAACATAATTAGAACTACTTAATGAACGCATCCTGAATCGCCACTAACTTTTGTAGACACCACTCAGCCGTTTTTCTGAATTGATTTTCATAGTCTATCGGAGATAGTAATTTGACGTTAATGAGTCTTAACAAGCCTTCCACATCAATAGCTGCATGCTTTGAATCTTGCTCAAATGAATAATGGAAGAGCTTTAAGCATTTTGCTAATGATCTGCACAATCATTAAACCATTTTGCAACGTCCTTTATTCTGTCGGCTTCAAACTGGTTAATTTTTTCAATGAATGATCGGTATTTATTATCATCATTGCTTGCTTCAGCTGCTTTTTTGTATAAGTAGGATTGAATTTGAAATGATCTTTTGCTCATATTTTCACAAAATAAATCAGCTCTATCAGCATCTAATTGAGCCATACATAATGCTCTAAGCTTTTTACTTTTATTGTTACAACTACTGTCAGAAAAAGCCTGTTCAGCCTGAGTGTCACAATGAGCAACTTCCTTTACTTTTGCTAAAAAAGTCTCGTTATCCATAGCAAAAATATTAAACGTAATAAAAAATAGAAAAAACATAACAATTGTTTTTTTCATGTTTTGACTCTCCAAAATTTGTACTTAATTTTCATGAATCACTCTAAAAGCAAGAACATCTAGCTTTCTAACTTACACACGTTATTCATAATATTTTCCACTATTGAAGGACTCTGTACCATTTTCCATTTTGGATTCCTGTTTTTTAAATGCCCACGTATATTTCCTGTGAAATTAGCATCTGTGTATGAAATGTAATTTAGGCACCGCCACATTTTTTTATCGCAATTAAATTCATCAAAAGTTTTAACGGACATTTCATTGGTTGGTGTGGGTGTTTGATATTTTTCAAAGATCCAAATCTTAATATAGCTCCCATTAACAACCTTGCTAGTTGTATCCATAAAATAACTTGCTTTATCTTTAGATTGATAAATGTATTGATATTCTGCGTTAGCATTGTTTGAGTAACTAAGAATTACAGATGACGCAGCAAGAAATAATGAATAAATAATACATCTAATATTTTTTAACATTTTTTTAATCTTTAGTTTTTCTGTTTTAACTATCATACTCATCAATATGACAATCAACAATTATTAGACGATAGCACGGGCAAAACATAAATCTGGGTAAGTAAAAAACTAACATAATAGTAAAAAAAACAAATTAGGAAATGGAAAAATAGGATGATTCTTATTGATAAATACTTTGATTTCTTATTATTACCTTTTGCAAGGTGGAAGGATTTTAATGGAGATTCAAATAGGCTTGAGTTCTGGCTAGGTTTTTTTATCTTAGGTTTAGTATGTTTTGTTTCGGATGGAGTTGCTCTTAATTTGCAAACTATGGCGACTGAGGAAGCAAAAATCTTAATAGGATTGTTATTTGGGACCTTTTTAATATATTGCTTAATTTGTTTAAGTTCCCTAGCTGCTAGAAGGCTCAATGACAGAGGTACAAGGAAAAGATATTTATTATTAATGCCAATTTCAGGATTAGCACTCATGGTTGTATATTTTGCTTTGCCTGAGCTTGTACTCATTTGTCTAATAATTACAAAGAGTATATGGTTCTATTTCATATACGTATTTTCATCAAACCGTAAGTAATTAAAGATGAGGATTTGGAGAGGACTTTATGTGGCATAACTTTTTAGCTTTTATATATGAAACAGGAAAAGATTTACCTTTCTATCTAATAATTATGTTTTGCATATATTGTATATTTGATAGTAAGCCCAATTAAAATCAATTCTAGACAGACTGATTTATTTGAGCAAAATAGTATGCCTATATCAGGCCATAACAACATGGCTGATTTGGGGGGGTACGGGTATGGTGGGCTTAGGTAAGGAGACACCGTAATGGAGTACGGCTATTAATTTTGGTAAATATTTTGGTAAATTAATAGCTGGATAGCCACAGAGTATTATAAAAGGCTTGCAAATGGCGGAAGAGGTGAGATTCGAACTCACGGTGGGCGTGAACCCACGACAGTTTTCAAGACTGTAGCATTAAACCGCTCTGCCACTCTTCCGTCTTTCTCAATCACTATAATTGACTGAGGGGCGCATTATAACATCAGTTTTTAATCATCCGCTATATCTGAATCAGGGAAAAGCACATCCGTGTAACCGAAATTCTTGATATCTTGAATTCTCATGGGATATAAAATCCCATCGAGGTGATCACATTCATGCTGAACAACCCTTGCATGAAAGCCACTGACAAGTCGATCGATCGGTTGACCGAACTGATCAAAGCCATTGTAATGCAGCCTGGTGTGTCGGGGCACAATCCCGCGCATCCCTGGCACTGACAAACACCCTTCCCACCCCTCTTCGAGCAAATCACTCACTGGGGTGAGTACTGGATTCACCAACACAGTATAGGGAACTTGATCGGCATCTGGATAACGCGGGTTATGTCCAACCCCAAAAATGACCACACGTAAACTAACACCAATCTGCGGTGCCGCAATTCCGGCACCATCCATATACTCCATCGTATCTTGCATATCCCGAATTAATGAATGTAATTCAGGCGTATCAAACCCTACAACAGGCTCAGCTATTGAAAACAAAGAAGGATCGCCCATCCGTAAAACAGGCCTAATCGCCATAAATACCCACCAACTTTTCAATCACGCGGCGAACTCGTTCCATTGTTAAATGCAACATTTGACTCATCTCTTCATATTTAATGGCATGCAAACTATCCCCTCGCCCCGCAGCATGATTTGCGACCGGGCAAATAGCTGCATACCGCATTCCTAGCTCACGCGCCAACACCGCTTCTGGCATCCCTGTCATGCCAACCATCGTGGCGCCATCCCGATCAAAACGATTAATTTCCGCTGCTGTTTCTAGGCGTGGTCCTTGCGAAGCCGCATAAACCCCGCCATCGAACAATTCCTCATTCGCCAAGTCTGCCGCCTTTAAACAGAGCGCCCGTAAAGTAGGGTCATATGGCTTAGTAAAATCAATATGTTTAACTTGTTGCAACGCGTTATCACCAAGACCATCGAAGTAGGTATTTTTACGACTATGCGTGTAATCAATGAGCTGATTGGGAAGCACCATGGTTCCAGCGCCAAGATGTTCGGCTATTCCGCCAACCGTGGCAATAGCCACAATGTCGTGCACCCCTTGGGCGTGTAGGGCCCAGATATTGGCACGGTAATTAATCATATGGGGCGCTATCGTGTGCCCGTTTCCGTGTCTAGGTAAAAACGCTACGGACTTTCCACCAATCTCACCAAACGTTAACGGACCAGAAGGTTCTCCATAAGGCGTTCTAACAATCTGACGACGCCCAACTTGTAAGTCAGCCAATACAGCTAAACCTGTGCCGCCAATAATCCCTAACATACGAAACCCTAATGATTTAATTAAAAGCTTTAATTGTAGCGCAATCCCAATTCCTGATTTGCAATTTTATGGGCCTTAGTTTTTGTGGCATACTTCAGCCAACCATGAATACACAAGCCTCAATAAATGCGAGCCTCAAGCTGACTCAGTCGCACTACGAAAACTTTCCTGTCGCCTCATTTTTACTACCCAAAAAATTAAGAGAACCCATTGCTTTAATTTACGCCTTCGCAAGACAAGCAGATGACTTTGCTGATGAAGGTGATTTATTACCAGAGGATCGCTTAGCCTTAATTCAGGGATTTGAAAAAGAATTAGACCTAATTAGGCAAAATGCCAAACCGGATACTGATTTGTTTATTGCATTGCAAGAAACCATCAACAAACACCAACTGCCTATTCAGGCCTTCTATGACCTCCTAGATGCCTTTAGCCAGGACATTACTAAAACCCGATATCAAGACTTCGGCGAGGTGATGAATTATTGTAGACGCTCAGCAAACCCCATAGGCAGGCTCATGCTTCGTCTATACAAGGCGGATACCCCTCAAAATATCGGAATGGCAGATGCCATTTGTAGTGCACTGCAGATCATTAATTTCCTACAAGACATTGCCATCGATATTCAAAAAAACCGCATTTACTTACCTCAAGATGAAATGCAAAAATATAAAATTACGGAAGCTCAAATTATCAGCGGCAATACAAGTGGCACATGGTCATTATTCATGGAATTTGAAATGAATCGCGCCAGAAAACTGCTTCAATCAGGGGCACCACTGGGGCTAGCATTACCTGGACGCATCGGACTTGAAATGCGCATGATCATTGTGGGGGGTGAACGTATTTTAAAAAAACTCCACCAATGTCATGGCAATGTTTTCGAATTCAGACCAAAATTACAGATGAAGGATTGGGCATATATTGCCTACCGAGCACTAAGTAAAAAATAAGGTCAAGAAGAGACAGGAATGACACCACAAGAATACTGCCAAGAAAAAGCGGCTAGAAGCGGTTCAAGCTTTTATTACAGCTTTCTTTTTCTACCTAAAGCTAAACGTGAAGCAATTACTGCGCTCTATGCATTCTGTCGCGAAGTTGATGATGTCGTCGATGAATGTAAAGAGGTTTCTGTGGCGCGCACCAAAATCGCTTGGTGGCGAAGCGAAATACACAATCTATACCAAAACCAGGCCCAACACCCTGTCGCCAAAGCATTATCTAGCGTAATCCGAACCTATCATCTAGATCAAGAACATTTCATCGAGATCATTGATGGTATGGAAATGGACTTGGATCAGAATCGTTATGCAGATTTTAAGCAGCTACAGCTATATTGCTACAGAGTCGCAAGCGTGGTTGGATTATTATCCGCACAAATTTTTGGCTTCAGCAATCGAAAAACACTCAAATATGCCCATGATTTAGGGATGGCTTTCCAGCTCACGAATATCATTCGGGATGTGGGTGAAGATGCAAGACGAGACCGCATCTATATCCCACTAGATGAATTAGCAAAATTTGGCATCCGAGAAATCGATATCCTGCATGGCCATTCCTCAGACAAAATGCAATCACTACTCAACTTTCAAATCGAACGTGCTGAGAGCTTCTACGACCGTGCATTAAAAGCGCTTCCCCCTGAGGATGAAAAACTCCAACGGACCGGCTTAATTATGACGGCGATTTATCGAACACTCCTTCGTGAAATCAAAGCCAGTGGCTCAGAGCAAGTTTTACATGCTCGCATATCACTGACCCCGCTCAGAAAGCTCTATCTAGCTTGGACAACATGGGTGTTCCATTAAGAAAATAGCGGTCATTGGAGGCGGCTTGGCGGGACTGAGCGCTGCCAGCATGCTTAGCGAAGCAGGTAATGACGTGACCGTCTTTGAGGCAGCACCACAATTAGGCGGCCGAGCACGTGCAATCACTTGGAGGGGGCAACTTCTTGATAACGGCCAGCATATTCTTCTCGGCGCTTACCAACAAACTATAAATCTAATCAATGACTTGGGTCTGGACTTTAATAGCGCCTTATTAAGGTTGCCGCTCTCACTAAACATGCATTCATCTTATAGTTTAAGAGCAAAGCATTTACCCGCTCCCTTCAATTTACTTTTTGGTTTGCTGTTAGCAAAAGGCTTAAGTTGGAGCGAGCGTGTCGCTGCCATCCGCTTTTTTATCTGGCTAAAAATAAAAAACTTTAAGTTAGATCGCGATGAGCCCCTGATACCCTTACTCAATCGACATCATCAGCCAGCAAGATTAATTAAATGGCTTTGGGAACCGCTTTGTTTAGCAGCCCTCAACACACCGATCAAAATAGCGAGCGCGCAAACTTACCTCAATGCATTGAGGGATAGCTTTAACAGAAAAAGAAACGATAGCGACCTACTTCTACCCAAAATCGATTTAAGCCAATTGCTCTCAGAACCACTCGCTAAAGTAATCATTAAGCATGGCGGAAAAATAAAAACAAACACACCCGTTGAGAAGATTCAAAAAACAAATCAAGGCTTTAGTCTAGGCATCTCAAGTGAGACTTCACTTGAGTTCAGTCATGTCATCATTGCTACATCGCCGCATCGCACGCTGGCCTTAAGCCAATCTCTCAATACCGCACTAGAGCTGACAGCGTTTGAATACCAACCCATTTATACGGTTTATATTCAATACCCAGCCCAAGTGCAATTACCATTCGTAATGACAGGCTTCACAGAAGGAGTCGCCCAATGGGCATTTGACCGAGGCCAACTTTGTGGCCAAAAAGGGCTGGTTGCGGTCATTATTAGCGCAGAAGGCCCCCATCAAAAACTTAACCAGCAAGTACTTGGTGATTTAATCATCAAAGAGCTTAAGACTGCATTCCCCTCTTTAGCTACCCCCGAATGGGTTAAAGTGATTGCTGAAAAGCGAGCTACCTTTGCTTGTACCGCAGGATTAAAACGCCCCGCTCAAAAAACCAACATCCCTAATCTTTATCTGGCTGGGGACTATACCGCAGGAGATTATCCAGCGACCATCGAGGGAGCAATAATAAGCGGACAACGCTGCGCCCAACTCATCCTGCAATCATGAGACAATCTCACCCAATTTTTAGCGCCCATTGAACAAGCATCATGAAAAACTACCAAGCACCGAAGCAACATCTTAAAGACCGCGTCATTATTGTCACTGGCGCTGGTCAAGGCATCGGACAAAGTGCAGCGATAGCCTTTGCTCAGCAAGGCGCAACAGTCATTTTAATCGGGCGCAATCAAGCTAAGCTGGAAGCCACTTACGACACCATTTTGACGCTGGGCTTACCAGAGCCACTGATTTTTCCTATGGACTTGAACAAAGCCACTGAAGATGACTTTAAGGCTATGGCGGAAGGGATTTATCGACAACTTGGACGCTTAGATGGGATCTTGCATAACGCGACCGATTTCAATAATCTCAGTCCACTCAGTATTCAAACAGCGCAGCAATTTGAAGAAATGTTTAAAGTTAACGTCATTGCTCCCTTTGCATTGACAAAAGCTTGCTTACCACTAATAGAGCGCTCAGAAAATGCCTCGATTATCTTTACTTCAAATAGCTCAGCACAAACTGCTCATGCCTACTGGGGAAGTCACGGCATCAGTAAAGCCGCCGCGGACTTCTTGATGAAGATGTGGGCGCAAGAGCTCGAAAGTCATCCTAATATCCGCTTGAATAGTGTGGCACCTGGCGCCTTACAAAGCCCACAGCGCAAAAAGACTCATCCGGGCGAAGTGCATAGCCAGCTGCCAACGATAGAGAGCGCTATGCCGCTTTATTTGTATCTAATGGGGGATGACAGTGTGGGAGTGACGGGTAAAGTTCTAAACTGCCAGTGATGCGAGTTAGTTAAATCTCTCGAACTTTAGCAAGCGCCTCTTCTAATCGCTCCACCCCAAAAACCAGCATCCCTTTTATTGCCTGTTTGGGTGCATTTGCTTTTGGCACAATCGCATGGGTGAAGCCCAGCTTAGCGGCTTCTTTTAATCGCTCTTGACCACGCTGCACTGGACGCACTTCACCTGCCAGCCCAACCTCACCAAAAACAATCAATTTGTTATTTAATGCTTTGTTTTTTAATGAAGAAACGATGGATAACAAAACGGCTAAGTCTACGGCAGGCTCACTAATCTTGACCCCACCAACTGCATTGACAAAGACGTCTTGATCAAAGCACGCAACCCCGGCATGGCGATGCAAAACCGCCAACAACATCGCCAAACGATTTTGTTCTAGTCCCACACATAAGCGTTTAGGATTGGGAGCATGCGCTTCATCTACCAGCGCTTGCACTTCCACCAGCAATGGGCGGGTCCCTTCTTGGGTGACGGTAATACAGGATCCTGCAACCTCTTCCGCATGATGGGATAAAAATAGGGCTGATGGATTGCTGACTTCACGCAGTCCTTTTTCTGTCATTGCAAAGACACCCAGTTCGTTCACCGCGCCAAATCTATTCTTAAAGGCTCGAATTAAACGGAAACTCGAATTAGGATCCCCCTCAAAATACAGGACCGTGTCGACAATATGCTCGAGCACCCTAGGCCCAGCAAGAGCGCCCTCTTTCGTCACATGCCCAACCAAAATCACACTGATACCCAATTGTTTAGCCGCACGCGTCAATTGAGCAGAACATTCTCGCACCTGGGCAACAGATCCAGGAGCGGACTGCAGCGCTTCTGAATAAACGGTTTGAATGGAGTCGATCACCGCCACATCTGGTTTGTGGGTCTGCAATGTAGCAACAATTTTTTCAAGATTAATTTCAGCCAATAAATCTAGTGGGGAGGCATCTAAACCTAAGCGCTTAGCCCGCATCGCGATTTGCTGCGCTGACTCTTCGCCACTGATATAAAGCGTCTTGCTCTTATCCCCCATGTGGCAAAGGGTTTGTAATAGCAATGTGGACTTACCAATCCCAGGGTCACCGCCAATGAGCACGACCCCACCAGGCACTAAGCCACCCCCCAATACACGATCGAATTCAGCAATGCCTGTTGCCTGCCTTGGTGTTTCAGCGGCTTCAACCTCTTTTAACTTTTGAATCGTACTTGCAGCTGCTAATGGGGCAAAACGACTGGCACTCGACGTTTCAGCCACCGTTTCAACAAGCGTGTTCCAAGACATGCAGCTTGGGCATTGCCCTTGCCATTTAGGGGACTGACCCCCACACTCTGTGCAACTATAAATTGTTTTAGCTTTTGCCATCAGTCCACCACTTTGATCTGCACACGAAGTGCTACCGCGCAAAGTAATTCATAACTAATCGTGCCAGATGCCTCCGCCACATCATCAACTGACACTTGGGCACCCCACATCTCCACTGAAGCACCGATACCAGCACTAGGAATATCCGTAATGTCGACATACAACATATCCATTGATACGCGCCCCAAAGTCTGTGTAAGCACCCCAGAAACTGCGATAGGCGTCCCATTGGGGGCATGACGCGGATATCCATCGGCATAGCCGCATGCCACAACCCCGATGCGTGTTTTTTTGTCGGCCGTATAGCGATGTCCGTAACCTAAAGATTCCCCAACATCCAAGGTCTGAACTGAAATGATTTGAGTATCAAAGGACATCACAGGCTTGAGATTAAAACTTGCTGCCGACTGGCCAGCAATAGGAGAGCTTCCGTAGAGCATAATACCTGGCCTAACCCAGTCTGCATGAGCCTCAGGGAATCGGAGCAAGGTTGCTGAGTTAGCAAGCGAGCTTGGATAAGGGCATTATTGAGTAATCTCTTTAAATAACGTTAATGGCTTTGAAATACAAAGCGCTTCGTCGGCCGTTGCAAAGTGCGTCATTACAGTGAGATCAGCGACATTAGGACAGCGCTCAAGTCGCGCACTCACCTCTTCAAAATTTTGAGGTTTAAACCCTAGGCGGTTCATTCCTGTATTGATTTTAAGATGGACAGAAATTGGATGAGGGATCGATGCACGTTCAAGCATCTCAATTTGAGCATCACAGTGAACAACAATACTAACCTTCTGTTCACTCACCGTTGATAGCTCATCTGCTGAAAACACCCCCTCAAGCAATAAAATGGTTTGGGAGTATCCGGCATGACGCAAGCTTAAGGCCTCATCTAAACCAAGGACGGCAAACCCATCGGTCGCCTTAAGCCCTTTTGCTGCATTCAAAAGACCATGTCCATAGCCATTTGCCTTCACGACGGCCATTATTTTGGAATCAATCGCCTTTGATTTAGCTACTGCTAAATTATGTTCAAGCGCACTTAAATGGATGGAAGCTTGTATCGGTCGCATGACAAGGACTAGTAATCATCACCCATGTGCGAATGGCCAGAAGCAAAGTTCTCAAAACGCGTATGCTGACCCAGGAAGGTCAAACGAATACGGCCAATTGGGCCATTACGTTGTTTAGCAATAATAATTTCCGCCATCCCTTTGTCTTCAGAATCTGGGTTGTAGACTTCATCGCGGTAGATAAACAGAATTAAATCAGCATCTTGCTCAATCGCACCTGACTCACGTAAGTCTGACATGACAGGACGTTTATCAGGCCGTTGCTCAACGCTCCGGTTCAACTGAGACAGCGCTACAACAGGCACATTAAGTTCTTTAGCTAACGATTTAAGTGACCGTGAAATTTCTGAAATTTCTGTTGCTCGATTTTCACTAGCGCGCCCTGACGTCCCTGCCATCAATTGCAAGTAATCAACCACAATTAAGCCCAAACCGCCTGTTTGACGATGCAAGCGACGCGCACGCGCTCTCACATCAAAGGAACTTAAGCCAGCGCCTTCATCAATAAAAATGGGCGCATCATTGAGTTTACCAAGGGCTGTAGTGAGACGAACCCAGTCCTCATCCTCTAAATTCCCATTGCGCATCCGATGTTGATCCAAACGCCCAACCGAACCAATCATACGCGTAGCAAGTTGTGTCGCGCCCATTTCCATCGAGAACACTGCGACAGGTTTTTTACTATCCAAGGCCACATTTTCAGCAATGTTGAGTGAAAAAGCAGTTTTACCCATGGACGGACGACCCGCAACAATAATCAAATCCCCTGGTTGGAAGCCTGAAGTACGCTCATCCAGATCGTCAAACCCTGTTGGAATGCCCGTCACACTTCCTTGATTCTCACGTTGATAAAGGAAATCAATACGATCGGCCACTTGCGGAAGCAAGGTTTGAATGTTAACGAATCCCTGATTACCACGGTTCCCACTTTCAGCAATCTGAAAAATTTTAGCTTCAGCTTCATCGAGGAGTTGTTGCGCGTCACGCCCTTGCGGGTTGTAAGCACTTTCAGCAATCCCTGACCCGACCTCCACCAACTTGCGCATAATCGAGCGCTCACGGACAATTTCTGCATAGCGACGAATGTTAGCGGCTGTTGGGGTGTTCTGGGCTAACGCACCTAGATAAGCAATGCCCCCAACACTTGAAAGCTCAGCTGAATTTTCTAGTGACTCTGCAACCGTCACAATATCTGCAGGGCGATTTTGCTCTATTAATTTAGTAATATGGGTATAAATTAAACGATGATCGTGACGATAAAAGTCCGACTGATTGAGGATGTCCGCTATCTTATCTAGGGACTCATTCTCAAGGAGCAAGCCGCCAAGCACAGATTGCTCAGCTTCCACAGAGTTAGGAGGGAGTTTTAACGATTCAAGAGAGTCTTCAGCCATCCCCCATTATAACTGAATCAATTTATTCATCGTGGTCGACAAAAACAAAAAAGGCTACCGAAGTAGCCTTTTTTAAGATTAACCAATGAGCTTAATCGTTACTTATGCTTCACCCAACACTGACACTGTGATATCAACAACGACATCATGATGAAGTGCAATACTGACAGCGTGGTCACCAACAGCCTTTAACGGGCCATTTGGTAAACGCACTTCAGATTTAACCACTTCAAAACCAGCAGCGGTTAGCGCTTCTGCGATGTCGCCGTTACCCACTGAACCGAACAAACGGCCATCAACACCAGCTTTTTGAGTCACTTGTAATAAGTAACCAGCAAGCTTTTCACCACGCTTAGCAGCGGCATCTAACAAGTCAGCTTGTTGTTTTTCTAGGATGGCACGGCGCTCAGCAAATTCAGCTTTGTTAGCATCTGTTGCACGTTTTGCCTTGCCTTGTGGGATCAAGAAGTTACGACCGTAACCA
>Ga0114964_10002098_pt1 | contig 14080 bp, 1 predicted proteins | sample C_131016_MF_Meta_FD_92638 | JGI IMG/M metagenome (GOLD analysis project Ga0114964, IMG submission 92638) | Freshwater microbial communities from Lake Croche, Canada to study carbon cycling - C_131016_MF_MetaG | ecosystem: Environmental > Aquatic > Freshwater > Lake | place: Lake Croche, Canada... | reverse complement strand
TAGATTTGTACGGAAAATTTGATCTAACCACATCAGGAAATATCAGTAATGCTAATCTAGATTCCAGTTGGTTAATTGCATTTTCTTGGACAGGTGCTGGTTATAAAGTAAGATATAGATTGCTGGATTATGTATTCCAGAGTGAAAAACAAACTGGATTTTACAAAGATTCCAGCGATGTTAACTTTGATTATACAAATAACACAGTGATAAAAGATAAAATTAATGTTCTATCTATTAACACAGAGCCCGGTACTGCTGGTATGCCGTTAGGCGTTGATTATTCCTGGCAAGTCGATAATTCCATGGTAGAATCAGATGGATATATTGATCCTTCAAAAGTCAATGTTAGTTTCTACGATCATCAAGATTCTGGAACAGTTGGACAAATAGTAAATCCTGATACATTTAGTAATATAGTCGGAGACTTGACCTACGGCACTAGTTATGGTGTGGTAATGTTTAAACGTACCTCAGACGGTATGCGTTCAACATTGGTCGATAACACAAAATTTTTAGTATATCAAAATGAAAGCAGTGTTCTTTCATTGGATGTTGATTACCTTTATTATTTCACAGACACAGATGTAGTAAAAAGTATATCATCTAACACGTTTGTATACGAGCCTGATTATTTTGTCTATAGAGGACGTGACGGTCTAAGTTTTCATTATCTACATAATAGTGGAGAAGAAAGAAGAATTGATCCTAGTAAGAGCAACATCATAGATGTTTATATGTTGACCACAGACTATGATTCATCTTTTAGAAACTGGTTGTTAACACAATCAGGAACAGCACCGCTTCCGCCAACAAGTCAAAGTCTTGAAAATAATTATTCAAATAACTTAGAACCTGTAAAGGCTATCAGTGATGAAATAATTTATCAACCTGTAAAATACAAAGTTTTATTTGGAAAATCTGCCAGTACTAATCTTAAGGCTAAATTTAAAGCAGTAAGAAATAGCACCAGTACTACCAGCGACAATGATATTAGATCTAGAATATTAACTGCTATTAATAACTTTTTCTCTTTGGAGAACTGGGACTTTGGACAAAGTTTCCACTTCAGCGAGTTAGCAACTTATGTAATGAATTCTCTTACACCGGATATTACAAATTTTGTTATTGTTCCGTTAACTAATAATTTTGGAAGTTTATATGAAGTGGCTTGCCAACATAATGAAATATTCATTAGTGGTGCTACCGCAGCAGACATTGAAGTTATTAGCGCAATTACATCATCACAATTGAACACCACTTTGATAACCACAGGATCCGGAATATAATATGTCAAATATTAAATCAGTAAGTTTATTACCAATATTTTTACAAACAGATAAAAATTCTAAATTTCTATCTGGAACATTGGATCAACTTATACAACCTGCGGAATTAGAACGTCTTGACGGTTATATTGGATCTACAATAACACCTACTTATAATCCCGCAGATGATGTATACCTGTCAGAAAATTTAGAATTACGTAGAAATTATCAATTAGATCCTGCGTTGGTAATCAAAGATTCGTCAAACAATATTCAAGATGTTCAGGGCTTAGATGATTTAATCAACGAAATAACTATCAAAGGTGGACTAACTAATAACATTGATAGAATACTAAGATCAGATACCTACTCATATGATGCGCATATTGACTGGGACAAATTAGTAAACTATCAAAATTATTATTGGTTGCCCACAGGACCTGATGTAATTTATATTGAAACAGATAATTTAGATGTCGACTCAATTATAGTAGGACATTCACAGTATACTACCACGGCAGGTGTGGTGTTATCCAATGGTATGCTGATATCTTTTGCTGGCTTACATGTAGCTGACAAATATAGAAATAAAGAATTCTTTGTTGAAGGCGTTGGTACTTCTATTGTATTGGTTCCTTTTGACAAGTTAATAATCGGTGAAACTTCAGCCTATCAATATATAGATTATTTTGATAGAAAAATATTTGATAATTTTTCTTTTGATGGACATCGTCGAGCTGCTATAGATCCAGAATACATTACTATTAATAGAGCCAGCCAAGATTTAAATCCTTGGTCAAGATATAACCGTTGGGTACATCATGATGTCATTTATGCATCAAGTATAGCCACTGGGTTATTGCCTGAGTTTCCATCTGAGTCAAGAGCAAAAAGACCTATTATAGAATTCACTGCTGATTTACAATTGTTTAATTTTGGATCTACTGCCATAGATACGGTGGATTTATTTGATGATACAACTGCCAACGCATTTTCTACCATAGAAGGATCTACTTCAACTGTGTTAGTTGATGGTATTGCGCTGGATCACGGAAATAGAATTATATTCAATGCAGATACCAATCCTGACGTTAATGGAAAAATCTATGTTGTAAATGTTATTAGAGTACAAGGATACTCTACAATAACACTGGTTCCTGCCGGCGATTATCAACCAGCACAAGATTCTTCTGTCAATGTATTATCAGGAAACAAGTATCAAGGTACTTCTTGGCATTATCAAGGCAGCACATGGAAGTATTCACAACAAAAAACTAGTTTGAATCAGGCTCCTTTGTTTGATTTATACGATGTTGATGGAAATAGTTATAGTGATATTAATTATTACGTTTCTAATTTTACTGGAAATAAAATATTTGGATATAAAATAGGATCGGTTACCAATGATGCTGTGCTAGGATTTCCATTATCTTATCGTAATATTGATGCGGTAAGCAGTTATCTTTTTTCAAATTATCTAACATCTGAAAATATAATAATACTTCAGAATGATTTGTCTACATATACCATTCCTACAAATATAACTTATTGTAAGAGATATACATCGACAGGTTATGTATATGAAAATGCTTGGAAACAAACCTACGAATATCCTATTCCTTTAATCTCAAATGTAAATTCATCTACAACATTCTATGAAGAACCGCTGGGATTAACTAATAATCCACTCAATGGTTATATTGCTGAATTTACTGTCAGTGAATTAACTCAACACGTTAATTCCATGGTTAATAGATTGCCTGGATATTCTGCATCTTCAGCTGGAATTGGAAACCTGAGAGATTTATCTGACTATACCAAGTATGGAACTTACTTAATATCAAACGCAAACCCTATTGCTTTTGCTCAAATGTTCATAGGCAAAAAAGAACATAATGTAGTTGATGCCATTACTAAATCTGCTGACAGATATAATCAATTTAAATTTGAATTCTTAAATCAAATATCAACACCTTACATGTATGATCAACTTGATCCTGTGGCTGCTGTTGATCTTGCCATGAAAGCAGTCAACAAAAATAAAAGCTCAGGCTCAGCATATCATCTTTCAGATATGATCGGATATGGAACTGATAAAATTGTAAGAACATTCACAGTTGTTGATTCTAGAAATAAAGAGTATCCATTAAACTCTGAATATGATCTTAGTTCTTTGTCGTTAAGATCTGTGTTGATTTATCACACACCTATTGCCACAGGTATTACACAACAATTAATTCATGGAATAGATTATAGATTTAATTTCAACATGGTACTTGTTGAAATTTTAATTGATTTACAAGTCAACGATGTTATTACTATAAATGATTATGTTAATACCGAAGGTGTATACATTCCTACCACTCCTACAAAATTAGGAATCTATCCTAAATTTATTCCTTCAAAGTATTTAGATGACACTTATATCACAGCTACAAATGTAATACAAGGTCACGATGGTAGTATTATTCGAGCATTCAACGACTATAGAGATGATATTATATTTGAATTAGAAAAGAGAATTTATAATAATATCAAAGCTGAATATAGAGACGATTTGTTAGATGTAAACTCAATATTGCCCGGCGCATTTAGAACCAACAAATATTCCTTAGAAGAAATTAATAAAATATTACAACAAGATTTTGTAAAATGGGCAGGTCATTACGGAGTTGATTATACTGCCAATAACAGCTTTGATCTAGCAGAGCCAAAAACTTGGAACTACACTCGAGCATATAACACAACTCTTGGCATCTCTGCTTACGGCTCATGGCGTGCTGTCTACAAATATTTTTATGACACAGATCGTCCACATACACACCCTTGGGAAATGTTGGGATTTTCTGAAAAACCCAATTGGTGGGATACCAAGTACGGAGCGGCACCTTATCATTCCAACAACACCATGTGGGCAGATATCGAGGCAGGTCGTATCAATGGAGTTATAAATTCATTCTATGCTCGTCCTGGATTAAGTTCTATATTGCCAGTCGACAGTCTCGGAAATCTACTTGATCCAACTGCGCATCTTCTTACAAATATTGCTCCGAGCAATATTCAACAACCGTGGGTATCTGGAGAACAAGGTACAGCAGAAACCGCATGGCGCAGAAGTAGTTATTGGCCTTATGCGGTACAAAAATTGTTGGCATTAACCATGCCATCAACTTATGCCACATTGATGTATGATCCTAGCAGAGTTGATAAAAACATTGCAGGACAGTGGACCTATGGAACAGATAAAAAATTCTTCAGATTGCCTGAAATATACATATCTGGAGAAAATAATGTATTAACCAATGGTTATAGTGTGCTTGTGGCCGAAGCTGGCGAACAACGTAATAATAACTATACCACTGAACTACGTCAAGATTTAAACTATGTAAATTACAATTTGTTTCATAAGGTAGGCGGATTTGTTAATAAAAATAATCTACAAATAATAATTGACTCGTATTCTCCTAACACCATCGGACCTGGTGCATTATTGCCACAAGAAAACTACGCACTACGATTGAATGTTAGTAATCCTGTAAAATCCATTGGTATATCAGGATTTATAATTCAAAAATCAAATGGTAATTTTATCATCAAAGGATATGATAGATCTAACCCATTCTTTACATATTATAAATCTATTAGAAATTCAAACACACAAGCAATCACAGTTGGTGGCGTATCAGAACCATATGTAGTATGGACTGCCAGTGCGGGCACAGGTGGTGCTACCGGACTTACAGATGCAGACCTTGCTACTGCTAATTCTGCTATTGTTGGTAATTTCTATGCTGCTGGACAACTTGTTTACTATGGAAATAATTTCTACCGTGTACAAGTTGCTCACAGATCAGGATCTACATTCAACGCATCTTACTTTCAATTGATGCCAGAGTTGCCTACCAAAGGTGGTGCCAAGGTACAAATTACCAAGATGTTTGAAAAAGTGTCTACCACTATTTCTTACGGAACAACTTTATCAACTATACAAGAAGTCTATGACTTGATCATAGGCTACGGTCGTTGGTTAGAAGAACAAGGATTTGTCTTCGATGAATACAATAAGGATCTAGGATCTGTTATAGATTGGAGTCTTACAGCTCGAGAATTTTTATTCTGGACTACACAAAATTGGGCAAACAACAGTATTATTACCCTAAGCCCATTTGCTGATAAAATAAAATATAAATTTAATCAATCTGTGGTAGATAATATTTTTGATAGTTTCTACGAATACAGTTTATTAAAAGCTGATGGATCTATGTATCCGCAAAAAAGTTTATCTATTGCCAGACAAGATGGAATATGTACAATCTCTACCATTGAAGGTTCAGAAGGAATATATTTTGCTAGATTAAATTCTGTACAAAAAGAACACGCAATGGTCTTTGATAATACAACTATCTTTGGAGATGTTATATATGATATAGAAACAGGTAGTCGCCAACGTAGAATGAAATTAATTGGATTTAGAACAGCCAATTGGAATGGTGACTATTTTAGTCCAGGATTTGTCTATGATACAGCACAAGTAGATGACTGGAAAACTTACACAGATTACATGATAGGTGATGTAGTACGTTTCAATGGAAACTATTATTCTGCCATTAAAAATATCAATGGATCAAAATTCTTTAATTTTGATTTATGGGATACATTAGGTGCCAGACCTGTTGCAGGATTATTACCTAACTTTGATTATAAGATTAATCAATTTGAAGATTTCTATAGTTTAGACATTGATAACTTTGATGCTGGTCAACAAAAGATGGCTCAGCACTTAACTGGTTATACACCACGTCCATACTTAAATGGATTGTTCACTGACCCGATCGCACAATATAAATTCTATCAAGGGTTTATTAGAGAAAAAGGTACAAAGAATGCTCTTACAAAAATAGCCAAAGCTAATGTAAGAAATCTTCAAGGTGACATTAGTTTCAATGAAGAGTGGGCATTTAGAGTAGGTAATTACGGATCATTTCCTTCTTATCAAGAAATAGAAGTACCGCTGGCCGAAGGATCGTTTATAGAAAATCCGCAGATTGTTAATTTTGTTGACTCTACATTTACATCAACTAATAACTTAATATATTATGTAAAGCCCGCACAATTAACAATAACACCTGATGATTATGTGCCATCAAATACGTTTGTATCAACATCCAGTGAAGATGTATTCCTACTCACACATTCGGGATTTGTAAGAATTGATGATGTAACAGCCACAGCATACAATGAAAATAGTTTATTAGATATTGCCAACAATGGTAGTCTAGTCAACGGCGACACAATTTGGTTAGGCTTCAAACAAAACGGTGGATGGGATGTATATAGATATACCTATGTTGCTGTAGGAGTAACTGGTGTATATATAAGTTCGCCAGTTAGTGAAATTACATTTACCACAGATGCTGCTCATGGATTAACTGCTGGTGAGATAATCAGCGTATCTCAATTTAATGATCAAGTTAATGGAGTTTATCTAGTTAACTTTGTTCCAAACTCTAAACAATTTGTAGTTTCCAGTACACTGGCATCTATAGCCAACGCACCCTTAGAATCTCCGGGACATTTATATAAGTTTTCTAGTGCGAGAATTGACAAGTTTGATTCATTGCCATCAGACAAAATGTTATATAACATGCCAGCTGGCACAAAGTTTTGGGTAGACTCGTCACCAACTTCTGTACATGATTGGGCCGTTCATGAAAAGATCGTTAATTTTAATTATGCTGGTTTTATTAATAATGTACTAACATCATTAGAACAAGGTTCTGGAAAAAGCATCAGTAAGAGAAAAGGCAATGATATTCTTATCATTGGTGCTCCTCTTATTAAAATTGAAGAATTAGATCTAGTACCATACTATCCATTAGATCCTCCATATGTAACTGGTGAAGTTTTTGTTTATAGAAATATTTCAAATGATTATTCAAACGTAATCAATTTTAAATTTAACAAATATCCTTCAATTGTTTCTAATGAAGTAACAGAGTATGGATATTGTGTAGTCTATGATGACATAGAATTTGGTACATCTACATATGGATTAACATTTGCAGGAGCACCGGGTTATTCTAATAATCAAGGCGCTGTAAAAATTAGTTCAATCAATAATAGATTGCTTGAAGAAGGTGTTTCTACACATATAACTGCTACAAATTATTCTAAGAGATTTGGCTCATCAATTTTTGTACAAAGAAATACTGGTACTAAATTAACACTAATTGGCGCTCCGGATGTTGTCAATGGCAGTACCAAAGGATTGGTTGAAGCGTATACAGTATCTGATATCTCTGGTAATATATCAGTATCTTATATTTCTTCATTGACTAATTCATCTATTAAATTAACCAGCGGCAGTCAATGGGGTTATTCAATAGCAGGCACAGACGATGCTAGCTATGTTGCCATAGGTGCTCCTGGATATTTTACCAACACAGGTGTGGTTACAATTTTTAATCATTCACTAACTCGTTTAGAAACAATATTAAGCCCATTTGGTGCTGCTGGCAGATTTGGTGAAACAATATCTATGTCTCCGACTGGAGAATATTTGTTCATAGCAGCACCGGGTGCTGTTAACTCTGATTTGTCCTATGGCGCTGTGGCAGTATATAAAGGAACAGCTAATACATTTACATTGGATCATGTATTAGAAAATCCAGTGCCGTTGTTCAATGGTCAAGGAATGAATTTTGGAAAAGCTGTTGATATCAACAGTGATAACAATATGTTGGTTATATCAGCACAGGGTGTAAACGAATCATTCCCAACTATATTTGATGGAAACTCATTGACATTTGATAACGGAATTACTGAATTTATAGGATCGCAAAATAATTCAGGTGCTGTATATGTATATCATAGAGAATATGATAGATTTGTATTTGCTGAAGAATTATCTAATTCAACAATAGCAACTACCGCTGGTACAGACTTTGGATTATCAGTGGCAGTAGATACCAATACAATTTTAGTAGGTGCTCCTGCCTATGATAATACATTTACTTCAAGCGGTGTATATCAATTTGATAAAATAGATCCTACACAAACTAGTTGGAATAAAATTAGAAGCGCATCGCAATTAGTCACGCTTGATTCATTACAGAGAATTTCTTTAATTAACACTGACAAAGAAAAGATTGTTGAATATCTTGATTTAATTGATCCACTAAAAGGCAAGATAGCTGGTAAAGCAGAACAAGAATTAACCTATAAATTAATTTCTGATCCTGCTATATATTCTATAGGATTAGCCGGCACAGTCAACGACACCAATACAAATTGGCTCGACAGCCATGTTGGAGAATTGTGGTGGGATCTTAGCACCGCAAAATATCTATGGTATGAGCAAAGTGATCTTGAATACAGAAAAAACAATTGGGGTAAATTATTCCCCGGTGCTACCATTGATGTATATGAATGGGTAGGATCTACATTGTTGCCCAGCGAGTGGAGTACACAAGCTGACACATCCAGTGGATTAACACAGGGAATAAGTGGACAACCTAGATACCCTGACAACAGTGTTATTTCGGTCAAACAGATATATGATCCTGTTAGTAATAATTTTAGTAATATGTATTACTATTGGGTTAAAAATAAGATCACTGTACCTGACGCAAAAAATAGAAGAATTAGCAGCTACGAGGTAGCAAGTATAATTGCGGATCCAACTGCCTATGGTTTAAAATTTGCTTCAGTAATAGCACCAAATTCAGTGGCATTGGCCAATATTGGATCTATGTTGGTCGATAGTACAATTAGTTTAAACATTGCACAAGACATTGCCACAGATTCAAAATCAATTCCACGTCATACTGAATGGTTAATACTACAAGAAAATTCCGCCAAGAGTATGCCTAATGCCTTGCTAGAGAAAAAATTAATAGATAGTCTTGTAGGACATGACAGCCTAGGAAATAAAGTACCTAATGCCAATCTCAGTGATAGAACCAAATATGGTATTGGAATAAGACCACAACAATCCTTGTTCAAAGACAGATTAGCGGCATTGAGAAATATAGTAGAATTTACTAATAGTGTGTTGATTGATAAACTAATCACAGGAAATTATAATTTTGCTAATCTTAATTCTCAAGAACTACCTCCTGACTCGTATTCAAAAGAATACGATAGTGTGGTAGAAGATAATAATGAATTATTTTCTATAGATACATCTTTATATCAACCTGCGCGAATAAGATGTGATGTTGATACCAATGGAAACATAATAAACACCGCTATCTTAGATGCTGGATATGGTTATGGAACACTACATCCTAAGACTGTAAATAACCAAACTGTCTACGACGGTCCGCCTTTGATAATTTCTACATCATCCGGTAGCGGTGCTGTTATTTCTACAAATGTAAATTCTGCGGGTGAAATTATTTCTTCTGAAATATTATCATCAGGTTCTGGATATACAGGTAATTTTACAATATATTCTAGACCACAGACAATAATAGTATTAAGTGATTCTACCTATAATGGAAAATGGACCAAGTATGAATTTGATAATGTTGCTAGAAAATGGATACGTGCTCATACACAAATTTATAATACTCCGTTGTATTGGAACTATGTTGATTGGGTAAGCCCTGATTATAACAATTATCAAGATTTCTTATATACCGTTGGTGATATGTATGAAGTATCTGAATTGGATCTCAGCGTTGGTGATTATGTAAAAGTAAAAAATCAAGGCGACGGAAGATTTATTATATTGAAGAAGATAGCAGACGGACAACCTGGTACATTTAGCACAGGGTTTGATATATTGTACAGTGAAAAAGGAACTATACAAATATCCAATGACATCTGGGATTTACCTAACAGTAATTATAATTGGGATTCTAGAAATACCTATGATCAAACACTGTGGGATCAAACTGCGGATATTGAATTACAATATATAATAAAAGCATTAAGAGATGATTTGTTCATCAATGATCTAAGAGTTAATTGGAATTTATTATTTTTCAAAGCTGTCAAATACGCAATGACAGAACAGAAATTATTAGATTGGGCATTTAAAACATCGTTCATTAGTGTTACCAACAATGTAGGAACATTAGATCAACGACTTGTATACAAACTACAAAATATTTCTTACTATGAAGATTATATCAAAGAAATTAAACCTTATCATACACAAATAAGAAACTTTATATCATCATATTCTTCATTGGATTATTCTAATACACACGTAGCAGATTTTGATTTGCCATCTACCTATGATCGTACCACAGGTAAATTTATTTCTGTTACTGCTAATAATACACTTACAAATCAATATCCATGGAAAGATTGGAAAAGCGTATATCTATTGCCTGATAATCCAGTACGTAAAAATATATTAAAAATGAAGTTTGACAGAACTTCTAAAGTTTCACAAATTGGAAATAGACATGTAATAGATACTTTCATAGCCAATGGATATACCAGTGAATTTGTATTAAATTGGCTGCCACAGCCTGATAAAGTTAATATCATTGTTAAGTTAGATGGAATTTTACAATTAAGTGAAGATTATAAAGTTGTATCTTACCAAGCACAGTATATTGATTATAATAAAAAATACAGTAAGATTGTATTTTTAAATGACAATCCTGCTGCTGGCCAAATAATCACAGTGGAATACAATAAGAGTAATGAGTTATTCAATGCCACTGATAGAATTTTAAATTCTTATACTGCTACTTCTGGTATGCCAGGCGTAGACCTTGGTCAATTAATGACTGGTATAGAGTACCCTGGTATTTCTTTAGACGGTGTTAAAGATGCCAACGGTATTGCTACATTCCGTAATTTCTCAGACAGTGAAGTAGATACTGTAATTAATAGACTACCAGATAGTGCCACATACGCAACATTTGATTTAACTACTATTTCTGGAATTGATCCATATGATCTCATACTTGACGGTGAATATAATTTTATAACACCTAACACCAGTTACGCACCAGAAGAAGTTATTCCTGGACAAGTATTAGATAGTCTAGGAATAAGTGTTTATACTAAAAATCAAACAGGAGCTCCTTTAGTCTTTAACTATAGAGTCAATGTAGATATTTCAGCAGTTAACCAATCATTTGTAATGACAGCATTGCCAATATCCATTGATAATATCACTGTTATATATGATGGTAAAATATTAGAATATGTGACTACAGTAGGCGGACTAATTGCTGGAACTTTTACCATTCTTTGGGAAACTCAGACATTGGTTATTCCTCCACAAACTGTTGCTGGTGTATTAGGTTACACCATTATAGATGTTGGCGGAGGAAGCGGGTTAACCGCAGGAGTTATTGATAAAGGATATTCAATAGCCACCAATGCCACTGAAGCAACTGTAAAAAGTTTAGCCAGTGTTGAATCTGTGGCCAGCGCATTTGTAACAGTAAATGGTGTGGCTATATCTCAAGTAACAACTACCAGCAATTATGGTTATATGTTAACCTATGTTGATGACTTTGAAAAACGTGCCGCAGTAAGAGTATATAATTTACAACCAGGATATAATACAATACAAGCATGGTTCTTTGCTGATGCCCAATCTAATTTCAATGTCATGCATGAACAAGAATTTGTCATTGCTAGTGGATCTACTGACAATGCTCTTAGTTTAATTTTTCCTCCAGGCAACCAAATAGAACCGTTGTCCGCACAGGCCATTGTTGAACTAACTGATGAATTTGGCACTAGAAGATTATTGCCGCCCGACGTTGAATATTATTCTGTCACTGACGTTAATAATCCTGTGTTCCCATTACCCGCAGGAACAACAATTAGTCAAGTTAATGTTTATAAAAATGGTTCAAAATTAAGACCAGGCTTTGAGTTCACAGTTGGTACTTCGTTGACCATTGATAATGTTGCGGTTCAATTGACATTAGGTGATGCGATTGCCATTGAAATATGTACTCCTACAATCCTTGGTACCAGCGATCCTGTGAGTACAACTACTGCGTATTCATATGATTATAGAATTGTGGGAAACAATTTATATCTAGCACCCGGTGTACAACCACAACATACTATCAAAACTTTGACCAATGCCAAGATAAGAGTAATAACTTATACTAATTCTGATCAGATGTTGTTAAGGACTGAGCAATTTAAAGGCACTAAAAATAGAAGATTTAAAATTTCTCGACCGGTATACAATGACAATTATATCTGGGCAACGTTGGTTAAATCAAATCCTCCTGTTTCTCCTATAACATACACAACATCTACAACATATGGACTTATCAACAAAATTGATTTCATTGTTCTCGACGACGGACTTACTGTACAGATCAGTGATAAATGGAATATTACCAGCGCAGATACCATTGAAATTATAACCTTTGGTAGTCAGAAGTTAGCTTCAACTGTACTTGGATATCGTATGTTCATTGATCTAGCAGGAAAAACTTCCTTTACAAGATTGAGTTCTAAAAATACCACATATCTAACTAGACCGTTGGCGTTCACTGACACTGAGATATATGTAGATGATTCATCTGTATTGACTTTCCCAATCGTATCTAAGAATATTCCGGGAGTGGTAATTATTGATGGCGAACGTATTGAATTTTTCCAAGCTAATAGCAATGTACTAAGTCAACTAAGACGTTCTACAATGGGTACTGCTCCAGCATACTATTTAGAACCAGGTACAAGAGTCTTAGACCAAGGTGCTGATCAGTTAATTCAATACAGCGAAACAATACGTGTACAAAATACATTTACAAATACATTGACAAATACACACATTATTAGTAAGGTAAGTTTAGCAAATAGAAAAAATCCTCTAAGTACTTCAACTGTGGTATGTGACGGAATTAAATTATCTACAGCTACTAGTCTGTTGATTGTTGATCCATTGACCAATAATACAATATCAAATGTAATAAATCCTCTAGATCAAGTAGAAGTGTTCTATGGTGGTAAACGTTTGAATAAACATGGATACTATCGTCATGACACCACTGTGGCCTATGATAGTATTCCTTTAACCAGTATTTTAGGTACAGTAACATCGGCTACAAACTTATCTACATCTACCAATGTGGGACATGCATATCTAGCATTAGATTCTAATAAAGTTTGGGTTTATACAGGATTAGATTTTAATTCCAATGTTACCCAGGGATATAAATATTCTGGGCTCAAGTATGTACCTGCTGATTTTGAAATTGTAAATACTGCAACACAAACATTGGTTTTAAATACCGCTACATTGGGTGTTAGTAAAAATATATCAATTACCCTAGTGAAAAAAGATATTGCTGTGACATCATTGTGGAATAATATTGATCCATCTGATACAACCAAGACATTGTCATTGTTTGATAGTGATACTGCTATTGCTAAATTCTTGAAGAATGCTCCTGCAGAATTGCCAAATGTTTACTACTATGGTGGAGATATCGACCTAACCGACGAGGGCGGCAATCCTCTATTTGATGATAACGGAAACGACTTAAAAGGATACTATTAAAATGCCAAATATTAATTTATTAACAGCCATAACTTCGGCCACAGACAATACTTATTTTGTGGTAGCAGAATCAGGGTTGGCTAAAAGAATACATTATACAGAACTAGCTCAACAGATTATTCGACCTGGATTGGCTAATTTGTTAGGACCCAGTGGACCAACTGGACCCAGCGGAGTTATTGGGCCATCTGGTCCGTCTGGTGCTGCTAGTACACTACCCGGGCCTCCTGGCCCAAGCGGACCAAAAGGCGATCCTGGCTACGGCGGTCCACAAGGGTATGATGGTCCTAGTGGTCCTAGCGGTCCTAGC
>Ga0114964_10002097_pt1 | contig 14083 bp, 13 predicted proteins | sample C_131016_MF_Meta_FD_92638 | JGI IMG/M metagenome (GOLD analysis project Ga0114964, IMG submission 92638) | Freshwater microbial communities from Lake Croche, Canada to study carbon cycling - C_131016_MF_MetaG | ecosystem: Environmental > Aquatic > Freshwater > Lake | place: Lake Croche, Canada... | reverse complement strand
GTCGGATGGCAATGGCGTGTAGCACCCGATGGCTACACCTTGATGATTGGGTATGTGGCCACCCATGGCACCACCCCCGCGGTTAAAAAAGGGATTTATGATCCGATCAAAGACTTTACAGCCATTGCCATGATTGGTGGAACACCCAATATTTTGGTGGTCAATAAAAGTTTGCCTGTGAGTCAACTCGGTGAGTTGGTGGTTTACGCCAAAGAGCACCCCAAGCAAACCGACTATGGCACCTCGGGTGTGGGAACCCTCAATCACTTGCTCATGGAGCAGTTTAAAAATTTGACCGGTATGCCCAGTCAAGCCATCGCTTACCGCAGCATTGGACAAGCCTTCACCGACTCCATTGGCGGTCACATTCAGGTCATCTTTCCGGGCTTGTCTGCGGGCCTGCCGCACATCCGCAATGGCTCCTTCAAAGCCTTGGCGGTCACAGGGGAGAAACGACACCCACTCTTGCCCGATGTGCCCACTTTCAAGGAGGCGGGTTATGAGGGATTCAATGGCTTGACGTGGTATGGCATTGTGGGACCCCCCAAATTGCCTGACTCTATTCGCAATAAATTGAACACTGAAATCAATAAAATCCTGAGTCTGCCAGAGGTGCGCAAAAGCTTCACGGAGCAAGCCTTGAATGCCATGCCCATGAGTGTCAAAGAGTTTGAAAATTACATGCAACTTGAAGTCAAGCATTGGCACGATGTCGCCTTGACCAGCAAAATCGTATTGGAGTAAAAGCGTTGAATTCTTTGCCAAGTATTTCGATTTCTGAGCGTTGGGCTGAGGCCTTTGTAAGACCCTCAGAGCGTGGCGCTCAAGTCTTGCCGCACAACATGCAGACCTTGTGCGATGCATTGCTTGTTGACGTCGCTGGCCTGTGCGTTGCCGCACGGCACACCGATTATGTGGGGGCGATGCACCGTGCAAGCTTCGAGCCGGGGGTGTGCACGGTCATTGGTCATGGGCGAGGGGCCAGTATGGCAGCGGCCGCACTCATCAATGGAACTGCAACCCATGGCGAAGATTATGACGACACCTTTGAAGGTGGGCCCATTCACGCTGGGGCTGTGGTGGTCCCAAGCGTCTTGGCCGCCGCTGAGGTTCACCACTTGAGCGGTGCTGATTTGGCCTGGGGCATGGCGGTGGGCTCAGAAGTGATGTGTCGCTTGTGCAGTGTGGCTCCTAAAAAAGTGCATCAAGCAGGATTTCATCCCACGGCCGTTTTTGGTGCCTTGGGTGCAGCAGCCGGTGTGGCCAGTGCGCTCGCCTTGACGCCAGTGCAGTGGATGAATGCCTTGGGCATTGCAGGCAGCATGGCGTCTGGCATCATTGAATACTTGGCCGAGGGTGCTTGGACCAAGCGCATGCATCCTGGGTGGGCTGCTCAAGCGGGATACCGGGCGGCCCGCTTGGCCCAAGAGGGTTTCACCGGCCCGAGAACACTCTTTGAAGGAACGCATGGATTCTTTCACGCATTTGCCAACACGGATGCAGGATTTTTTGAGGACATGATGGCAGGAGTTGGCGAGCAGTGGTTGGCCGCTGACATGGCGTTCAAGCCCTATGCCTGTGGCACCATGGCCCACCCCTACATCGACTGTGCCAGGGCTTTGGTGAAGGATGGGCTGGATGTCCAAAACATTGAACGCATTGAATGCAACACCGCCCATGGCATTGTTCATCGCTTGTGGGAGCCCCTCGAGGCCAAACAACACCCGCTCAATGGCTATGCAGCAAAATTCAGCATTCCCTATGCCGTGGCCGTTGGACTCTTGAGAGGAGACGCGGGTCTCATTGAGTACGAGCCACAGGTGGTGCACGATGAGCAGGTCAGAAACTTGGCTGGCAAAGTGAGCTACGTGGTGGACCCTGACAATCCGTATCCCAATAAATTCACTGGACATGTCCGAGTGACCCTCAACAGCGGACAAGTGCTGGAGGCTTCTCAAGACCACTTCCGCGGTGGCAAGGACGACCCCATGAGCCGCGCGGACTTGCATCAGAAATTCTTTGCCAACTGCGCCTACGGGGGATGGACTGAGACTGCAGCGCAAGCCGCCCTTGACTTGTTGCTAAGCATGCGGCAGTCCGACGTGGTGAACGCCACCGCGCTTGGGCAATGAACCATGGCTGACGTACTTCAAAGTGAACACCACTCGGATGGTGAGTTGACAGGCCGTGTTGCTTTGGTGACTGGGTCTGCGCGCAACATTGGTCGCACCATCGCATTGGGATTGGCCAGAGCAGGGGCCGCCGTGATGGTCAACGCACTCAGTGACGAAGTGCAAGCCCAGCGTGTGGCGCAGGAGATTCGAGACCTGGGCGGTCGTGCCCAGGTTCATTTGGCCAATGTCGCCAATCCTCAAGAGGTTCAAGGCCTGGTCCACGCTTGCATGGAGTCGTTTGGTCGCTTGGACATCCTGGTCAACAATGCCGCCTTGCGGCGACATGCCCAATTTGAGCAACTGGGCTGGGAGCAGTGGCGAGAGGTGATGGGGGTGATTTTGGATGGGTCTTATTTGTGCGCGCATGCGGCGCTGGCGCACTTGAAGTCATCTGACATGGCCAGCATCATCAATTTGGGAGGCCTGTCTGCGCACACCGGTTCAAAAGATCGTGCGCATGTGATTGCAGCCAAAACAGGCTTGATCGGACTCACCCGTGCTCTTGCATGTGATCTCAGTGAATTCAATATCAATGTCAATTGCGTGGTCCCCGGACTCATTGACACCGAGAGGGGGGAGAGCGCGGGAAAAGGCGCTCCCGAGCACCATGCGAAAAACAAAACCTTGTCCGGGCAAAAGGGCACGCCCGAAAACGTGGCCGATTTGGTGGAGTTTTTGTGTGGCCCCAAAGCTCGCTACATCACCGGGCAAACACTGCACGCCAATGGAGGCGCATTTTTCGCTTGAGTTGTTTTCTCGGGCAGGTGGGTTCTGACGGTCGGTTGCTTTGAACCAATGATTCACGCAATGATATTATGTCTGTGAAACACGAGCAGCGTTTTGGGGTCACCATGCAATGGAGCCCATGCGCTCAGGGTTCAATTCAAAGCATCAATCAATCAATCAATCAATCAATCAATCAATCAATCTGTCCATGGGGAGTGAGTGTGTGACTACAGATTTTCCAAAAGAAGAAACCTTATCCGATACGGATGCGCTTTACTTGCGTCAAGCGATTCGTCACTCTCACACCGCGCGTGAACGAGGCAATCGCCCCTTTGGTGCTTTGATCGTCTCCAAGTCGGGCGAGACCTTGGTGGAGTTTTACAACCAAACCAAAGAAGCCCTGGACTGCACCGCTCATGCCGAGACTGGAGCCATTCGAATTGCAAGCCTCGCGCATTCAAGGGCGGTACTGATGGAGTCCACCCTCTATGCCTCTGGGGAGCCTTGTGTCATGTGTTCAGGGGCCATTTTTTTGTCGGGCATTCGACGGGTGGTCTATGCGCTCGATGCGGTGCGGATGCGGCAAATGCGTGGGCTCAAGGAAGAGTACCGCGATCTTGCGTGGTCCATTAAGGAGATTTACCAAGCCTCTCCTCACCCCATTGAATGCATTGGACCAGCATTGATCGACGAGGCCAGTGAGGCGCACCAGGGTTTTTGGCAACCCTGAGTGATGGTCTTGGTCGCAAACTTTAGGCCGCTGGGAGGGCCAAATCTTGCCAGGTGCTCACCACGCTGTCGGGGTTCAAGGAGATGGAGCTGATCTGGTGCTCCACTAGCCAGCGGGCAAAGTCCGGGTGGTCACTGGGGCCTTGGCCGCAAATGCCCACGTATTTGCCTTGACGCAGGCACGCCTGAATGGCCATCTTCAAAAGCGCCTTGACCGCAGGGTCACGCTCATCAAAGTCTTGCGCCAAGAGCTCGAGACCTGAGTCCCGATCCAGTCCCAGCGTGAGTTGAGTCAAGTCATTGGAGCCGATGGAAAAGCCATCAAAGTACTGCAAGAAGTCATCGGCCAATACGGCATTGCTGGGGATTTCGCACATCATGATGAGTTTGAGGCCGTCGACCCCACGCTGGAGCCCAAAACTGGCCAAACGCTCTGTCACCCGCCTGGCTTGCTCGAGCGTCCTCACAAAGGGGACCATCACCTGGACATTGGTGAGTCCCATGTCGATGCGCACACGGTGGATGGCTTCGCATTCCATGGCAAACGCTTCGGCAAAACTCTCGCTGAGGTAACGCACGGCACCACGAAAGCCCAGCATGGGGTTTTCTTCTTCGGGCTCATAGCGACTGCCGCCAATGAGGGTTCGGTACTCATTGGACTTGAAGTCGGACAAACGAACAATGACCGGTTTGGGCCAAAACGCAGCGGCGATGGTGGCCACGCCTTCACACACTTTATCGACATAAAAAGCCCGTGGAGACGCATGGCCTCTGGCGACCGACTCCACCGCTTTTTTCAAATCGGAGTCGATGTTGGGGTAGTCCAAAATTGCTTTGGGGTGCACGCCAATGTTGTTGTTGATGATGAACTCCAAGCGCGCCAGGCCCACGCCTTCGTTGGGCAATTGGCAAAAGTCAAACGCCAATTGAGGGTTGCCCACATTCATCATGATTTTGGTGGCGATGCTTGGCATGGTGCCGCGCGAGACTTGGGTGATTTCGGTCTCCAGCAAGCCGTCGTAGATGACGCCCGTGTCACCTTCTGCGCAACTCACCGTGACCAAGGCGCCTTCGGTGAGGACATCGGTGGCGTCGCTGCAGCCCACCACGGCAGGAATGCCCAACTCGCGCGCGATGATGGCCGCATGACAGGTGCGCCCGCCTCGGTTGGTGACGATGGCACTGGCGCGCTTCATGATGGGCTCCCAGTTGGGGTCGGTCATGTCGGTCACCAACACATCACCAGGCTTGACCCGGTCCATCTCAGAGATGCTTTGAACAATGCGCACGGGCCCCGAGCCAATTTTTTGACCAATGGCCCGGCCATGGGTCAGCATGGGCCCTTTGCCCTTTAACTTGTAGCGCTGTTCAACTTGACCTTTCATCTGACTCTTCACCGTCTCAGGCCGGGCTTGCAGGATGTAGAGTTCGCCGTCGACACCGTCTTTGCCCCACTCAATGTCCATGGCGCGTCCATAGTGCACCTCGATGGCCAAAGCGTACTTGGCCAGCTGCTCAACGTCCGCATCGCTCAAAGAAAAGCGGTTTCGCTGCTCCGTGGGCACTTCAATGGTTTTGACCCATTTGCCACTGCCTTGAAACTCTTGCGCCGTGGTGAAGACCATTTGCTCAAGTTTGGAGCCCAAGGCGCGGCGGATGATGGCTTTTTTGCCAGCTCTGAGAGAAGGCTTGTGAACATAAAACTCGTCCGGATTGACCGAGCCCTGCACGACGCTTTCACCCAGCCCCAAGCTGGACGTGATGAACACGACGTCTTCAAAGCCCGACTCGGTATCAATGGTGAACATCACACCGGCTGCGCCCAAGTCAGAGCGAACCATTTTTTGCACCCCCACCGACAAGGCCACGGTCTCGTGGGCAAAGCCTTTGTGCACGCGGTAGCTGATGGCGCGGTCGTTGTAGAGGGAAGCGAACACCTCGCGCATTTTGCTCAAAATGTGTTCAATGCCTGAGACGTTCAAAAAAGTCTCTTGTTGTCCCGCAAAGGAGGCGTCTGGTAAATCTTCTGCCGTGGCGGAGGATCGCACTGCAAATGAGGCGGCGGGTGAGGCTTGCTCCAAGCGGGCGAATGACGCTCGAATGTCACGCTCCAAGTCCGCGGGAAAGGGTTGCACCCCGATCCAGTCTCGAATTTCTTGTCCTGCCTGCGCCAAGGCGCGCACGTCGTCTGCATCCAGTGTGCTCAAGCGCGCTTGGATGCGTTGGTCCAAAGACTGGTGGCTCAAAAACTCTCGAAACGCGTGTGCAGTGGTGGCAAAGCCTGTGGGCACTTTCACGCCTTGGGGCAACTGAGAGATCATCTCTCCAAGACTTGCATTTTTGCCTCCCGCTGACTCGACATCACTCATCCTCAATTTTTCAAAGGGCACCACCAGATCGGTTGCATTGAACAAGGTTGACATGAACGCATTACTCCAAGGTTATACAAAAATCCATCAAGGCGACCCACATCGGCCAAGATCGCCTGAGTCCACCACAGTACACCGTGGCTTGACTCGGACCTTCAATGGATGGGTTGACTCCATCGGGTGGCACAATCCAAGTGGATAATGTCCTTATTTTAGGGCGAGGCTGACGCCAGCGGGCAAGCCTTTTGGACTTTGGGCCTAAAAATTAACCCAAGAAAGGCAAGCGATGACCCACCGAAGCGTTTTTTTTATCTCTGACGGAACGGGAATCACGGCCGAGACCTTTGGCAATGCCATCTTGGCGCAGTTTGAGATGAAGCCCAGACACATCCGTTTGCCCTTTGTGGACACCGTGGACAAAGCCCATCAAGCCGTGCGTCAAATCAATCACACCGCAGAGATCGAGGGGCAAAAGCCCATTGTGTTCACCACCTTGGTCAACTTGGAGATCTTGGAGGTGATCAAAATCCATTGCAAAGGCATGTTGCTCGACATGTTCAGCACCTTTGTCAATCCCTTGGAGGAGGAGTTGGGGATCAAATCACATCACCGCGTGGGGCGATTTTCCGACGTCAGCAAAAGCCAGCAATACCACGACCGCATTGAAGCGATCAATTACAGCCTGGCACACGACGATGGTCAACAGCACCGAGATTTGATTCAGGCTGACGTGATTTTGGTGGGGGTGAGTCGCAGTGGCAAAACACCCACGAGCCTTTATTTGGCCATGCAGCACGGTTTGAAGGCGGCCAATTACCCCCTGATCCCTGAGGATTTTGAGCGCCAGCAGTTGCCCCAAGCCTTGAAAGAGCACTTGGCCAAGGCCTTTGGGTTGACCATCCATCCGGATCGCTTGAGTGAAATCCGCAACGAGAGGAGGCCCAACTCCAATTACGCGAGTTTGGCCAATTGTCGCCACGAGGTGGCTCAAGCCGAAGCCATGATGCGAAGAGCAGGCATCCGCTGGCTCTCCACCACCACCAAGAGCATTGAGGAAATTGCCACCACCATTTTGCAAGAGATCAGGCCACAAAGTCTGACCTATTGAGCTGACTTCGTGCCGAGTTCTGTCTCAGTTTTTAGCCCAAGGCAGCAATACCGGCCTTGGCGATTTGAGCGTCTTCATTGGATTTGACCCCACTCACACCCACGGCGCCAATGACCTGGCCGTCCTTGACGATGGGCACACCACCTTCGAGCATGCCTTTCAAGTCTGGCGCCGTCAAAAATGCGTAACGTCCGTTGTTGATGACGTCTTCATACATCTTGCTCTCACGTCGACCCAGGGCGGCGGTGTGGGCTTTGGCCGGAGCCATGTGTGCAGAAAATGCGGGTGCGCCATCAAGGCGTTGCATCCACAGCAAGTGTCCACCATCGTCCACGATGGCAAAACTCACGGCCCATTTGTTTTCAAGCGCATGGCTTTCACAGGCCGCGGCAATTTTTTTGAGGTCTTGCAGTTCGAGGTAATGTTTGGTTTTCATGGTGCTCAGTTTTGAGGATTGAAGGCCAGTTGAACGCGGCCAACTGGATGCAATTTTTTGGGTAAACCCTTGCTCAGGCTCACCTCAAATGGAGAATTATCATCTTTTTTAGGAGGCCAAGACATGATCGCCAGTGGGGTTGACGGCTTAAAGAATTGGTTTTTTGGGGTTATTTGTTGCAATTATTGACTGCCTAGGCCAAATTGAGTTTAAATAGTGTTGCAAGTCATCAAAATTTGGCCTACGGGACTTGAAAAACCCTAGAATAGGCCTCATGTGATTCGTAGTAACTTTTGGAGAACCCAAGTGAACGACAACTATCAAACTCTTGACTACTCATTCGTCAACACCTCATCCGATCAAAGAAATCGAGTGCTCAGGAATACCTATTGGTTATTGGCTTTGAGCATGGTGCCCACCGTTTTGGGCGCTTGGTTGGGCGTGGCCACAGGGCTGTCCTTGGCGCTTTCAGGCGGCCTAGGCCTGGTCGTCTTCTTGGTCGGTGCATTTGGTTTTATCTATGCCATTGAGAGAACCAAAAACTCCGCCATGGGTGTACCTGTATTGCTCGGGTTTACCTTTTTCATGGGCATCATGTTGTCTCGATTGATTGCCATGGTGCTGGGCTTTAAAAACGGCACTGAATTGGTCATGGTGGCCTTTGGAGGCACCGCTGGCGTGTTTTTCTTGATGGCCAGTTTGTCAACCATCATCAAGCGCGAGTTGAGCGGTTTGGGCAAATGGCTTTATGTCGGCGCGATTGTGCTGATGGTGGGCAGTTTGATCAATATCTTTGTCGGCTCCTCTGCGGGCATGATGGCGATCTCCATGTTGTCCATTGCGATCTTCAGCGCCTACATGCTGTATGACATCAAGTCCATCATCGACGGCGGTGAGACCAACTACATCAGCGCAACCTTGTCCTTGTATCTGGACATCGTCAATGTCTTCCAAAGTTTGTTGGCTTTGTTGGGTATTTTTGGTGGTGAGCGCGAATAAGGTTTGAGCTTCATGGGCCAGCGCAGGCAAGGATAGCCCTCCATCGCCTGTGCTGCTCATCACAATGAACCCATGGTTTAAACCCCATGGGTTTTTTTACGTCTGTTGAGCTTGAGCGGTGAAGTCCTTGGGTGGTGCTAGATTGAGTTGGCCTTGGCCTCAACCGGCCGTTCAAAAACCGCCATGCTCTCCACATGGGCCGTGTGAGGGAACATGTTGACAATGCCTGCATGGGTGAGCGCATAGCCACCCCAGTTGACCAGGCACTGTGCGTCTCTGGCCAAGGTGGCTGGGTTGCAGCTCACATAAACAATTCGTTGTGGCGGTGTAAATGGGGCTGCCAAGGCGAGGGCTTGAGACGTCGGCGTCAAAGTTGTATCCCCTCCCGGGTCAATGCCCTCGATTTTTTCATGAGCGGCCTCTGCTGCAGCGAGAGTTGCTGGCGTGCGCACGATTTCACGGTCGCTCTCATCAATGGTGGTGCAACCGGGGTTGATCAACTCAACCAATGCTTTGACCAACGCGTACGCGCCTTCTCGAGGCGGGTCGATCAACCATTTTTGAGCATGGTCCAACTGCATCAAATCTTCGCCCGTGATGGTGAATAAATTCTTGGCGATGAAGGTGGTGCTGCTCAAGGGTTTGGGGCGCGGTTGGCCTTTGCGCTTGGGGTCTTTGCTGTCGGGGATGCGCTCGAGGTTCAAGGCCAAATTTTCTCGGCTTCGCTCGATGAGCTCTGGACTGCCCTCAATGCCGATCACTTTGCGGGCCAAGGTCGCCAATGGCAGTGTGAAGTTTCCCAATCCACAAAACCAGTCAATCACGCAGTCTTCTTCGGTGGGCTTCAAGAGAGAGATTGCTTTGGAGACCAAGACTCGATTGATGTGGGGGTTGACCTGGGTAAAGTCGGTGGGGCGATAGGGCATGACCACACCAAAACTTGGCAACTCATAGCTCAATGTGTCGTTTTGTGCGTCATGGCGTGGATCGGTGCTGGGCATCAACGCCACCGTGTCCAGGCCCTTGGGTTGCAGCCACCACTGCACCCGATGTGTCGCCCCGAACTCGAGCAAGAGCGCTTGGTCTGCTGCGCTCAAGGGCACCATGTGCCTGAGCACGAGTGCGGTCACCTGGTCCCCACAGGCCAATTCGATTTGAGGGCAGTGCTCTCTGGCCTCTAAAGACTCGATCAAGGCGCGCAGTGGCATCAAGAGTGCACTCACATGCGGGGGCAAGATCGGGCACACGGTCATGTTGGCGACATAGCGACTCTTGCGCTCATGAAATCCAACCAAGACTTGATTTTTTTTGCGCACATCTCGAACCGATAAACGTGCCCGGTAGCGGTAGCCCCAGTCAGGGCCTTGAATGGCACGCAAGATCGTTTGGGGTTTGACCCGTCCCAAGTGCGAGAGCAAATCTTCCAAGACCCGTTGCTTGATGGCCACTTGAGCGCTCGCATCCGCGTGTTGCATCTTGCAGCCTCCACACGACCCCGTGTGCAGTCCCGCATGCGGGCATTTGGGGGTCACCCTGAGAGAGGAGTCTTTGATGATTTCGGTGAGACTTGCTTTTTCCCAATTGTCTTTCTTTCGGTTGACATTGGCCACCACCCACTCATAGGGCAAGGCGCCGTCGACAAACACGACTTTTCCATCCTCTCGGTGAGCAATCCCTTGGGCTTCAAGGTCCATGGACTCGATGTGTAACCATTTGGCGGGTGCTGGAGGGGTGGTGTCAGTCATGTCGGGCTTGGGTTGAATTCACAAGGCGTGAGGTCTTGGAATGTTGGCTGTGGCATTGGCAAGGCGCAATGAAGGGAAGGTGTCGCGCCTTTGAAGTGCTCAAGAACGCGTGCCAGGAGATGGACAGAGTGGGCTGCGAAAGACGTGCGTCCATGTTGACAAAGCAGTGCGACATGTCTCGCAAGAGCTCAACGGACTAGCGCGCCGGCAGGTACTTGATCGGATCAATCGGCTTGCCCAGCTTTCTGATTTCAAAATGCAAATTCACCTGATCGCTGTCGGTGCTGCCCATCTCGGCAATTTTTTGTCCCTTTTTGACCGATTGATCTTCTTTGACCAACAAGGCCTGGTTGTGCGCATAAGCGCTCAAGTAGGTGTTGTTGTGCTTGAGGATGATCAAATTGCCATAGCCTCGCACGCCATTGCCCGCATAGACCACTTTGCCATCCGCGGCAGCGAACACCGCGTCACCCGACTTGCCACCAATGTCCAGGCCTTTGAGCGTTTTGTTTTCATCAAAGTAATTGAGGATGCTGCCGTGTGCTGGCCATGCAAAGCTCAGCTCCTCCCCCCCCTCAAGCACGGGGGTGGGGGCGGGGGGTGCTGTCACGTTGCCAGGTCTTGCGGCGAGCAAATTGGGCGGGCCAGACGGGCCGGGTGCTGGGGATGACTCGCTGCTGGCCATGGGGGGTGTGATCACGGTGGTGGTGACGGGGCGCACGATCACGCCAGGTGTTGGGGGCTCATTGTGAGCCATGGATGGGGTGACATTGGTCGATGCGCTGGCTGGTGTTTGGCCAACCGGTGCTTGCACGCGCAAGACTTTGCCCACCTCCAGCGAGTTGGGGTTGTCCAGATTGTTCCACCTGGCCAGGTCTCGCCAGTTTTGTCCTTGATCGAGTCCAATGCGAATCAGGGTGTCCCCAGGTCTCACGGTGTAGTAGCCCGGTTGATCGGGTGCGGGTGCGGGTGAGGCGGGCCGCTCAGCCATTGGCTTGGCCTGCGGCATGTTGGACCAAATGGATTGCGTTTTGGTGGCCTGTCGCTCTTCAACAGGGGCAGGGACTCGGTGAGACGAGCCCAAGCTTGAGCAGCCCGCGATGAGGCCCATCAGTGAGCACGCCAACCACAGACAAGCACTGGGGCAAGCCCTTGAAAAACTCAACATGTCGATTCCCTACGCATCATGCAACCCCTGATTTTAGGGGAACAAAGTGAACTGGCTCCAAAACTTGGCGTTGCAAGCCCTGGGGAGTTTTGTCGATCACCAAAAGCGCTTGTGCGGCACCTTGGCTGGACCAAGGCGCCACCAAGCGCCCACCCATGGCCAGTTGATCAATCCAGGCCTGGGGCACCGTGTCCCCGCCTGCAGCGGAGATGATGCCGCCATAGGGGGCCTCACTGGGGTGACCCAGCATCCCGTCTCCAAAGATCAAGGTGACATTGGCCAGGCCCAAGGGGTTTAAATTGTCGATCGCTTTGTCGTGCAGGCCCTTGAGCCTCTCGATGCTAAAGACCTCTTTGCTCACTTCGCTCAGCAAAGCCGCTTGATAGCCGCAGCCTGTGCCAATTTCAAGCACCTTGCCAATTTTGCCGTTGATGAGCAAGTTTTTGCCGCCTCTTAAAAGAGCAATCATTCGTGCAACGACATTGGGCTTGGAGATGGTTTGCCCAAGCCCAATGGGCAAGCTCGTGTCCTCGTAGGCTTGGTTGACCAACGCCGTGTCAACAAAACGATGACGTTCAACTTTGCCCATGGCCTTCAGTACCCACTCGTCCTCCAAGCCTTGGAGGGCCAGTTTTTGTACCATGCGCTCGCGCACTTTGGCCGAATCGAGTCCGATGCCACTCGGAGTGGTGTTGATGGGGCTTTTGATTTTTTGTGCCAGGCTGGCGGAGGGCAACACCTTGGTGGCCGACAATTGTGTGCTCGGTGGGGAATGGCCTTGGCCAAAATCCACCTTGGCAGGAAAACCCGGGCGTTTTTTCATGCCCAATGGTGGCCTTGAAGAGCCTCACCCCATGGGCTGAGGCCTTCGTAATGGGTCAAATCAACTTGCAATGGGGTAATGGAGATGAAGCCCTCTCGGGTGGCATGAAAATCCGTGCCTTGGGCATCGTCTTTGGCCGAACCTGCGCCACCAATCCAATACATGGTGTCGCCTCGTGGGTTGTCTTGCGTGATCACGCGCTCGGCCGCATGGCGTCGTCCCAGGCGGCAGATTTGAAAGCCTTGGTGCTCCTCGTGGGGCAAGTTGGGGATGTTCACATTCAAGAGCCACGGCACGACGTGTGCGCCAGCAGCGGTGTGAAGGCGCCCCTGCGCAATGAGCGCGTCCACGATTTCTCGTGCCCGCTTGGCCGCAACATCGAGATGCTGCCAGCCTTTTTTGACTTGTGAAAACGCAATGGCGGGGATGCCCATCAAATACGCTTCCATGGCGGCGCCCACGGTGCCAGAGTAGATGGTGTCATCTCCCATGTTGGCGCCATTGTTGATTCCTGAGATGACCAAGTCGGGCCGAAAGTCCAGCAAACCCGTCAATGCGATGTGGACACAGTCTGCGGGGGTGCCATTGATGACACGGGTGTGAGGATTGGCTTGACTCACATACAAGGGGGCGTTCAAGGTCAATGCGTTGGACTTGGCGCTGTTGTTTTGTTCAGGAGCAACCACCATCACATGCCCCATGTCTTTGAAGGCGTCGTACAAGGCAAGAATGCCAGGGGCTTGATAGCCATCGTCATTGGAGACCAAAATATTCATGGGGTGCAAGGAGTACAAGGAGTGCAATGGGTGGGCTGCACGAGACCACGCCACCACTTGGTTTTGAAGTCTCGAACTTGAGGTTCTCCATTGTAGAGCCTGCCGTCTGCCACTGCTCCATTTTGTGCGCCGCTCGGGGGCTTTGGTCAGTGTTGGCCACCCGGCCCTGGGGCATGGGCGTCAGGTTCGGGGGTTTGTGGACAGATTGGGGCATCCTTTTCGGCGAAAACCCCACTCTTTTGGCCTCAAGGGGTATTTTCCTCGCCCGCTTGTTGGTTGGGGTCAGTAAATGGGCTATAATCGTGGGTTTTCCCTTGCCACATCACAATTGAGACGCTGTGAGTGGCTCAACCCACAAGGAGAGTCTATGCGTCATTACGAAATCATTTTAATGATCCATCCGGATCAAAGCGAACAAGTGCCCGCGATGCTTGAGCGCTACAAAACCCTCATCACCACAGGTGGTGGTGCGATTCATCGCATTGAAGACTGGGGTCGCCGCCAGTTGACTTACATGATCAACAAGTTGGCCAAGGCCCACTACCTGTGCGTCAATATCGAAGCCTCCAAAGAAATCATGGCCGAGCTCGAGCATGCCTTCAAATTCAACGATGCAGTCTTGCGCCACTTGACGGTCGTGAAAAAGAAAGCCGAAACAGGCCCCTCATCCATGATGAAGACTGTTGAGCGCGAAGAAGCCAGGAAGACCCAGCAAGCTGAGTTCCAAGCCTAACCCGCTCGCTTTTGGTGTGATGTGAACCGTTTGGTTGTGACCGCCAGTTTGGTTGAGATTTCAACCATGAGATACACCCCGGCAGGTTTACCCGCCATCGATGTCTTACTGGAACACGTTTCACATCTCGAAGAGGCTGGTGTTGAAAGACTCGTGAAAGCGACTCTCAAGACCCGGGCCTTGGGTGAGTTGGCAAAAACCGTGAGCTCCTTGCCTTTGGGCAGTGAGCGCAGATTTGAAGGGTTTTTAGCCACGCCCAACCTGACCAAGAGCTTGATTTTTCATTTGACCCAGATT
>Ga0114964_10002096_pt1 | contig 14086 bp, 12 predicted proteins | sample C_131016_MF_Meta_FD_92638 | JGI IMG/M metagenome (GOLD analysis project Ga0114964, IMG submission 92638) | Freshwater microbial communities from Lake Croche, Canada to study carbon cycling - C_131016_MF_MetaG | ecosystem: Environmental > Aquatic > Freshwater > Lake | place: Lake Croche, Canada... | reverse complement strand
CTAGGATGACATCCGAGTCTTGAAAGAATGATGACGAGTAACCAATGGAGTCCGCAGTTACTTTACCGCCACGCATCTTCCATAACAAGGTCTGTGTGCTGATGATTACTGGGATGTCTAGGCGTTGAGCGACACGCTTTAGGGCACGGGTGATGTTGGTCAAAGCCTGTGGAGTATTTGCCTCACCTGTTACTTGGTCAAGCATCAGGTATACGCCGTCAACAAACAACACATCAGGCTTTAGTTGTTCTGCCTTTGCCATCAGTGAATCTACTGTTAAACCGTTAACGGCATCCACGAAGTGGAATGGATGCTTAATCTTTAGCCCATCAATAGTTTTGATTAATCGTTCTTCTTCTTGAGTGTTAAGGTTTCCAAGACGCAGTCTTGCGTTTGAAACGTTCGATGCCATGGAGTAATAGCGTTGAGTCTGCTCGTGGTTGTTCATCTCAAAGGATTGGAACATTGGAGTAAGCCCAGCGTTATGAACATTAGTAGCCATACGTAAGCAAATCTGTGACTTACCTGTCTTAGGTGGAGCGATAACAGTAATCAACTGACCACCCTGTAGCCCTGCAGTAGCCTTATCTATCTTGTCAAAGCCCGTAGGAACCCCAAGGAGGACCGAGTTCTGCACGCTTTGGTATTCATCCCAAAACTTATCTGGGTCCTTGGTGAGGTCTAGGTGAGTTGTTCCAATGACACCTTGAGCGTTTACCACTGTGACAGTGTTGCTCATTTCTGACAGAGCAGCCTCGTGGTCATTCTGTTGGACTAATTCGATTACGTTCTCGATACCGTTACGGGTCAGGGTACGGCGACGGAATGAAACCATCTGGTCAATCAAATAATCGATAGTGTCTTCGACATTTTTTAGGATTTTAAAGTTAGGGAAGTTGTCATGGACGGCTATGTGTGTAGGCACTTCACGGTAGTTAGAGTAGTGCTCACGAACAAACTTCCAAACTCGACGTAGGTCACTATCAACAAACCATTCGTCTTTGATGCCTTGCTCAATAACCCTGACAATGTCACGGTCCATGATGACTTTACTTACAAGTCTGTGTTCGTTATCGTAAGCCATTTTACCCTCGTTCTTTTTTAAAGATTATTTAGTTCTACACCATAGGAGCCGTATCGTGCAACACGTTCTTGCACATCAACTACTCCCTTTAGGTTTGCACGGTATGGAAGCACCGAGATTAGTTCCTCAATGTCTGCGTAAACTTCTGCGTAGTTAAAAGGATTTGAAACTCTTCTTTCCAATTTTTCCATTACTTCTTCTAGCGTTTCCTGAGTCCAACCATCGCTGGCAAAAGCCGCTAACTCTATTGACAACCCATACTTGTTACCCAAGTTCCATAACTGAGAAACGTTTTTCAAGTCAATAGTTTTTACTCTTTGAATCTGTTCTTTTCTTAGAAATCCTTTGTTGACTTCCTCAGTTACTACAGTTCCAACAACATCAATTACAACAACAATCTTTGGGGATGTCTCGTTGGAGATGTCGCCACCTCTCACAGGACTATTACTTTGGCGTGTTTAACTACAAAGTTACGCCATTCCTCAGCAGTACTTATGTCTCTGGCATCTTCGGTTGCTGTGGCTGGTATCTGGATAGCGTAGTGACCTGAGTTATTGTCCATAGCGTTTTTGACATAACGGATGTGCCTGCACTTGGATGAATTAGCGTAGGTGTTGCAAGAGCAAGATAACTTCTTTGAGTTTGTATTGCTTACTTGAACCTCAAACACGCCAGTCATTTCTTCATCTAGGAAGATTTGGACTGTACGCCATTCGCTTTCCATACTAGAACCTTTCAATTTGACCTCCGTAGGTCAGTTCTATTATCCAACGTAACTTGTCTAAAAGCCTCGTAAGCGAATGAGCCCATGGCATCCTTGTACTGTTTGCCCCAGTTTTCTATAAGAACATTTGTGGTAACTATGTTTGGAATGGCTTTGTCATAGCGTGAGCGTAAGATTTCATCAAAGGCAGCGTCATTAAAAGTCGAGCCGTATTCTTTGCCTAGGTCATCAAGAACTAGGATACGAACGTTGAGTCTGTCGTCCTTGGCACGACCGTGAAGACCTTCCATTTCGTCAATAAGTCTTTGACGTTCCTCGTCACGGGCATCAAAGATTGCTTTCTTACGATTGAACAAGTCAGGGAAAGTCAAGTAGTAGATTGGGCGACACTTACGGCTCAAGTCCTCTAACTTGTAACCAAGTATCTTGGCGATTTCTTCCTCATCTTCAGGAAGATTTCTAATGAATTCCATGATTGTAGTTACAGCATGAGTAGTCTTGCCACGACCTGGAGGTCCATCAAACCCTAGTCCTACTCCAGTAGTTCCTAAACCACCTTGGCACTTGATGATTTTGCCAGACAAGGCTTGAGTTAGCCAATGTTCAACTTCTTTTGGAAATACACCTAGGTCTCTTTGGATGTCTTCTTTGCCCCATCCAAAAAACCTTTCAGGAATGTTTGAGTTATGCATAATCCAAGCACGCTTCATCGGGGATAAAGAGTTTAAATCATAGGGCACGGGTGTTCTCCAAATCTTGCTCATGTTGCTGTAACGCTTTACGCCCCAAGAATGAATCGTTGAAGCGTGTTCCATCAGAAGCATACACAAAAGAACCTTTGGTTGCTACTACTGCGGTATCGGTGAGTTGGTCAAGCATGCCCAGGTTGCCTAGAGCCTCTTCCAAATTGGTGGTGAACATGCGGAGATACTTACCGTGAATCTTTTCAGGGTGTTGTTCTGCAGCACGCCATCGACGTTCATCGCCAAAGAATAAATCCATGACTTCAATCTCGACTACCGAAGTAATCCCGTACTCACGGCGGTTCTTAGCCAAGGCACCTGCCAATCCTTTGACGTTGACTAGCCCTGGAATCAGGGGGAACTTGCGGCTGAGTCGGTAGGAAAACTCACAGGCAACGTCGTAGGTTGTCCAGTCTGTGACTGGTCTATTGCCACGAGTCTTTGGCTTGCGTTTATCGCTGACTCTAGCCTGTGCTTGCTTGGCTGGTAGTTCGCCATCCAGTAATCCAAATGCGACTGTGTCGTCGTCTTCTTCCCATCGGTTCATAGTTTCCTCCTTGTGGGGAACTTCGTTTCCCACTAATAAATACGTAGTATTTATTACCCTACTTACTTGACTATTAGTAGTATTAGTAATAACTGGTACCATCTGCATACCACCTGTTGACCCCACCGTATGGTGGATGACAGTTGTTTCTGACCCCACCATACAGTGGGTCAAAGTGTATCGATTTTTGTATAGACGACCAAGGTTTCGCTTGGTTCTAGTGGTCTGAACAAGACCTTTTGATTCCAGCCCTCTGAGAGCCCTACGGACGTTCTCTTCGCCTCGACGAGTCAGGATTGCCAAGTCCTCCATTGTGGCTTCTACACCCCCGTCAGAGGCTGATAGATGGCACATGGCGACGAGTAGGCGAAACTCTTTATCGTCTAGTTCTAGACTGAATGCTTCAACGGGTAGTGGTACGGTCATGGGGCTACTATAGCCTACGTGTCAAGGGAGCCGTAACTACTTGTGGTTTGTTGATTAGACCCAAGATTACCAAGGCAAAAAATGCCGCTGCTAACCCTGCGACCACCATCAACCAGCCAGATAATCCAAACAACCAAGTAGCCAGAATGCTCAAAGGGGCAGTCAGAATAGTCCTAAGTACTCTGCCACTTATGAGTTTTTCAAGGATAGTCACAAGGAATTCAACGACATAACCTGCCGCCATACCAGAAATAATTACTACGAAAAAAGTGTCCATGCGGACAGCATACTACGAAAGTTTCATGACTCCAGTGTCAATGTAATCCGAGATGATGTAAGGCGTATTTGCTGGTAAATAACCTTTGATAATGTCTGAACTAGTTGAGCCAGTTACGTAGGTAGCAAGCCTTAGTCTTAGTCTTCTTTTGGTGCGATTTGGGTAGTAATAACTTACTGAGTTAAATGCTGTGCCAGCCCACTTACCGCCTTGACCCACCATAGAGCCGTCGAAATAATCAGTAGCACTTACTGCGGCTTCTAGTTGGGAAGAGTCAAAATAAATAACTCCATTAGCAGTTGTTGTGGTAATAGTCGGGGCTACAGTAATCGCTCCATAAGTACTGCTAGTGCTTTTCCATGTTGCTGGAACATACAAAGTTACAGAATTTCTTGCCCAAGCAAACCCAGCCAATCCTCCTGAGCCTGGAGTATTTGAAAAACCAACTCCACTGGCTGTGAATGAGTATGTAGTCCCAGCCGTTATTGTAGCAACTGCTGTCACTTTTACAAACTGGTTATAGGTACCCCCAGCAACACCTAAAATGCTAATTGTTTGACCTATTGCTGCTAATTGAGAAGTTGCAGAGTAGGTATAAGTAGCACTAATACTAGACACATAGTTGGCTTGGGTAATTGCAGTATCGATTGTAGCAATGCTTGACTTAGATGACGCAGTAGAGATTGTTGCAGTACTTGCATCGTTAGTTTTTGTATACGCACCTACAGCAGTAACAAACGAAACCGAAGCATCGTTAATGGCGGTTACTGTAGATGAAGTACCGTTCAATGAACCGCCTGTAAAACTAATGGCATCTCCAACACGAAATGGGTGACCTTGTTGGAACCAAACAGTTCCTGTAGTACCCACCACTTGGCTGCTAATCATTGTAACTGGCATGCTGGCTTTTAAGTTCAGTACAAAGGGCTGACTACCTGTTTTAGTAGCCGAGTAAATAGAAAACGTGTAGTAATTGTTTGCGGTGGCTGTAGTAGTGTTTGGAGAAAGAGTGCACGCACCTGTAGCAAATGTAGACTTTAAAAGATACGAACCATTAGGTGTGTAACTTGGACCAAGAATGTCCGTAGTAGTTTCCGCAACTCGTGCAATGCTGGTTCCAGTCCCAGTAATAGACCACCCAGTCGTGTCAACTTCTACAGATGGGTTTGTTATTAGATTGGTTTTTGTTGGGTTTAAGAACACCGTTACCATACGTGGTTCGGTATAAGCAGGCGATGCCACATCAGGAAAAATACCAATCCTGTCTAGGTAGTACGTTCCGACAGTCGCAAAGGTAAACGACAGTAGCCCTTTAACCGCTGTAAGTGGAGTAGTAAAACTTACAGAGGCTTTAGTCCAAGTACTTGGGGTCACAGTTACGCTCCCTGTAGTTGGAGTAAGGGCTGTCCCACTAACGTCATACCAAGCAATGCTCCAAGTAAAGTTACTTGGTGCGTAGTAGTTGAATACCATGTCATAAGCAGTGGATGGGCTTACTGGTATGCCTTTGGTTAATGGAGCACCAAATCCATTAGTAATTGTTGTGTTGGTTGATGAAACAACAACTTTTCCTGTGTACTCAGTATCGAATACAGATTCTCCAGTACCAATAGCCATTGGAGCAAATAAATCAGAGGTAATTGTGGCACCTGTGCCAACTACTTTCCAGAAGCCTATGCCTTTGTAGAACGAAGCATCCTGGATAGACAGCATTAAGTTTGGTCCAACTGTAATAGTTGAGTCATTACCAGTAATGTCTTCTACAAATCTTTCAAGACCAATACGAGTGCCCTTACGGCTATAGGTATAGATAGCGTTACGAATAAGTTTTTTCTGCTGGGTAGTATTGCCGTCTTGGTCCATTGGTAGACCTAATTGGTAACTCTTTACGTTTACCACGCTAGGGTTTAGCCTACGACCAGACGAATCTGGTTTAGTAGTATCTGCGTAAGTCATCAAGTCATCAAGAGTTAATGAGAACCCCTTTAAAAATACAGACAGTGGATTGTCGTTGTTTTGAGTTGGGGTAGGTACGTTACTAACAATTCCTTGACTATTATCATACTGATAAATAGATGGAAGAAGGCTCATGAACTTATCGTGAGTAGTCATTAGAGTAGCCTGCGGAATACGGACGTCACCTATAACGTTGCTAGATGAAATACTCTTAAAAGTGTTTACTGGGGTTTTGCTGTCGTGGGCTGCGGGAGCCAGACAGAAAGCAGTACCAGCATCAAACCATTCAAATGCAGCCCCTTGAACTGTTGGTCCCAATAGCACAAAGATTCTGTAGTAAACAAACTGACCTGGGATAACTGTGTCGTCGTAATAAGTATTCCCACCTAAAGTCGGATTTGTTCCATAATTTTCAATAACAATTTTGCCATCCTCAGAGTGCTCTGGGTATTGGTCAAAGTTTCTAATTAAACGAATGCCGATGTAAGAGGAGCCGTCTTTAGGAACAGGAGTAGTCCAAAATACTCTTACTTGTCCGTAGTTAAGATACGGTCTAGCCCACATAGGTTGGGCGTTAAAACTTAACTGTGGGTTTTGACCATAGACAATTAGTCCATAGTAGGAGCCGCCGCCACCATAAATTGCTTGGGTCATTGGTTAACTCCTAGTTATTGTAAGTACTTGAGGCACTACCGCCACTGACAGAGCCTACAAAAGTTCCTGTAGCGTCTACAGTTGCAACAACAGTTGCCGAAGTTCCGTCATAAGTTTTCCAGTCAGTAAGACCTGCTGCATTAGTTTTGCTAATTGCTGTTCCGCCAGAAGTCCAAGTAGTTCCTGAAGGAGCATTGCTGTTGGTTACAGTAAACCCAGTTCCTGATGCCGATGCCAAAGTTACGTTTGATAGATTGAGCAACCCAGTCAAAGTAATAGTGGTACTTTTTGCTGCCCAATAAAACATCACCACTGTACCTGACGTAAGTGCCACCGTAGGTGTTGCACTCATAGTAACTGTTGTTCCAGAGGCAACAGTTACGGTTGTCACACCGTTTAATGTTCCAGTACCAGTCAAAATAACCATAGTCATACCGTCACCAATGTTTGTAGTATCAGCAGTAGCCATAGTCAAGAGAGTTCCTGATGAAGTTGCACTTACCGTTGCTATGTAACCAATTTTTTTAGCACTAGAAACAAAAGATAAAGCACTGCTACTGATGTACGAAAGAGTTCCTGTAACAGTTACTGGAGTAGGAGCGTTAATAACAATAGACGCAGTTGATGGCAAGGCAGCAGAAAGAATGCCGTGAGTTCCAGTAATAGTGAATGGGCTAGAACTTGTAGAAGAAAATGCACCAGTAGTTCCAGTAAACCCTGTATAGGCTTTAGATGACACAATACCTGAGATGGTTACAGTTTGACTTGAAACAAAACTGTTTGCCCCAACATAGGTAACTGTTGTTCCATCTGTAGAAGCACCAGTAATGGTAGAAGAACTGCCTGCTCCACGAATTGCCAATGGAGTTGTGGCAATGTTTGCAGCAGCGGTATTGATGGCACCTAGTCCTACGCTGGCGACACGGTCATTGTACGCAGTGTATAAACCAGCATCCATGTTGTTAAGGCGGCTAACTAACCCCCCAGCAAACGGAGTAGTTCCTTGAATAAACGCAACACCGCTAACAATGTTCGGAGCCTTTAGGTTAGCGGAAACGCTATTACCAATAAGGTCTGACTCTATTTGCTCCAAATCAACGTAGATAGGGTTGATTTGAGTCTCAAGGACTAGGTCCTTATAGTTAGTTACTCTGGTAAAGGTTGAGGCAGAGTTTGGATAAGCCACGGTATCTCCTAATTTCTAGTTCTATTGTCCCTGATTACTCAGGATTTCGGGGGTCAAGCGGAGCCTCCATCTATCAAAGTATCCATAGCCACTATGGAGTTAGTGATGTCTAGTTCTGTTCCATCAAATGCTTCTTTAAATACCAAATTAGAGTAACTACTTGGCTTAGAATCCAGTGTGGATACTAAAGGTAATACCTTTTTTGAATCTACGTTTTTACCAAAAGTACCTACCCATAATGGGTAAGAGGCGTTACCACCTTCGAACATAATCCATACTCCCTGCCCAATCTTGGGCACGCTAGTGCGAAGCATAGGAGTTTCTTTAAGCCATACCCAATCAGTAATTTCGTTTGCTAATACCTGCGGAATACGTAAACGTACACGACCCTTTTTCAAAGGGTCATCTATGTGCTGGATAATACCTCTGTAAATTCCATAGAGTGGGTGCGTTACTTCCATGATTATGGTTTAATCACATTCAAGTAGTAAGCGTTAGTAGTTCCGTCTGCAGCACTAACGATGATGTAAATAGGGTTGCTTCCAGTACTCAAAGCAATTGGGGTACTTGTACTTCCACTTGTTACTGGCTTGTCTTTGACGCTAATCGTAGCGTTAGCATTAGCCGCAGTTGGGGTGATGGTTATGGAGGTATCTCCAGAACTAACGGTAATGGCATAGGTTAAGGTAGTTGACGAGAACCCAGCAATCGCTCCACCAATTGAAGCCACCAAATTAGTAAGTGTTGCATCTGAAGAAGCCAATACAAACGATACTGATGCCTCGGTAAGAACAAACAACTCACTCGGGAAGGCAACAAGTGTGTTAATCCCAGAACCACCGTCTCTATACAAGGCGGTTACTTTAGCGGTGTTTACTCCCGAAACATTTCTACAAATGTACTCTATGTCGCTTGCCATAATGGTTTGTCCAAACTGTACGTTTTTGTAAGCGTAGACATCTGTCAAAGTAGCCTTTAATGCGGTTGCAACAGCATCTTGGCTAAAGTTATCCAAGATACTGTACGTGATTTCTAAATAGATAGTTTTATAGGTAGCAGATGAGACCTGAACCGATGCTCCAATCTGACACTTACTAGTTAAAGAAGAAGCAACGCTAGTTAGCAAAGAATCACTTACCACAGGTGCAACAGAATAATCAGAGGCAGTTGGAGCAACATACACGTTGACTGAAGACCAAATGTCCGCAGTAGCGTTTGCCTTTGCTACGCCAGGAACGGCTACAGATAAATCAATAAAGTCCTGCAAAGTCACCGCACGATTCATGGCTCTAAGTGCTCGGGGAGCATTGCTGCGGATACTGTCACTTGATTCTGGGTCTGACCCACCAGTTGCCGCTGGGTGACTGATGTCGATGTAGGTTTTTATGTCGGTTTGGGCTGCAGAAGAAATAGTTGGGAAGTAAAAATACTCCAAACCATTTGCTTCAATGTTTCCCTCGGCTCCCGCACCAGCGAAATACGCTACTTTAATTTTAGAATCTTGTGGAGGTATGGCTCCAGAGACTCCGTCACCAAACACAATGTAGGTGTAGCCGTCTTCGTCTGTGCTTGTTGTGTACACAGTAGACACGTTTGACCAGTCGTTTAAGTTGTCTACCTGCTGCCAAGTAACGTAATAATTTCCGCTTGCTACGTACACTGCAATACTCGTTACATCAACAAATGCTTGAGATAGCAAGTAGTACTGGTTGATGGTTCCATCAGACGTTCCAACTAATTCTCCAGACACATCACCAACGATGCTGGAGTTAGCAAGGTTTTCTGCTAAACCAGCAATGTTGCGACCTTGGTAAACTACGTGACTTAAGGTTCCTTGGTAAGGAACAGAAACATCTTCGTTTAATGAAAAGTAAACTTCCATTACTTCGTTGTTATAGGTAACATCCTGGTAAAATTGCGTTCCTGCTGGAATAAGGGTACTTCCAGTTTCGTATGCATAACCACTAGCACCACCAACAGCAATGTTTGAGTAGTTAGCAATTCCTCCAGAAACATAAGTCTTGGTTGGAGCACTAGCAGAAGCCACTTGGACTGTAAAAGTTCCAGCAACCGTATCGATGCTATACACAGTAAATGTTCCGTTAACAGTTCCAGTACCACTACCTGACATGGTCACCCCGCTAACAATAACGCTCTGACCAACAGTCATAGTTTTAGTATCTGGAAAAGCATAGTTAAAAGCAATGCTGTATCCCGAAATAGCAGGAACTGCTGCAACAGTATACCCAGTAATGTTTGCTTGTGGACGGTATTTAATTACGTTGCTACCAACTGGAACGCTGAGAGAACCTCCAGAGTAAGTAAGACCAGTAATTGTAAATGTTCCGTTGTATTGACCAGCAGTAAAGTAGAGGGTAGTTCCATTAGCAATTGACTGTGCACTACTCAAAGTAAGCGTGGTTCCAACACAAGAGACTACGGTAGGTGAGCCAGCGATGCCAGTTCCAGAAACTACCTGACCAGCAACAATACTTGAATTAGACGCAGTCAACGTAATGACTGTGCTGGAAGTGCTTGAGTTTCCACCTGTAGAAGATGTCTCAGCATGCCCTGTTACAGTAACTGTTTCTCCAACTACAAAAGTGTGGTCATTAGGAACAATTAGGTAAGCATCAGTGCTTTCCAAAACCGAACCACCAATGTCTCCACGGTATCCTTTGTTGCTAACAAAAGTGATAGCGGTAGTTGCTGAGGTATAGCCTTGAGGGTAATAGCCATACTGAGCAGCCAAGTTCAACACGCTTTGGCGTTGAGTTGCAGTCAATAGGTAAGACTCATTAGCAATTCGGTCAATGTAATAGTTGACTAAGTCACCCATGTAGGCAAAAGACTCAATGAGGGCTAGACCAAAGTCGGCAGGGTCATTGCCAGCCCAACCAGGGACTCGGTCCTGCACACGAACAATTAATTCTTGGCGTAGGGCGGAGTAATCTCTGCTGGTGTAATCAACAGAGGGGACTATCTTCTTTGGTGCTACAGTCATTTAGAGTGCCTCTTTAGGTAGTTTGTTTCCTGAAATACTGATGGTTCCAACAGTAACTGGGACGGTGCTAACCAGGATTTGACGGTTAGGTAAAGCGTAAGTAATTGTCACACTCATGATGTTGTCTTTTAAATCGTAATCATTTGTGATGTCGGCAAGGGTTAGCATTGGCAAGAAGTTTTCAAACGCTTTAGTAACAGTGTCTTTGACCTTCTCCTCCATACCAGTTTGAGTATCAAACAACGCTTCTTTTATTTCTGTTCCAAAGTTACTTCGCATAACTCTTTCACCTATGGAGGTTCCCACTACGGATAATACTCGGTCCTCCCAAATCTTTTGCTGGTCATTGGTCTTTACTATGTTTCCATAGTTGTCGTATCTAAACGGTAAAGAAATTGCAGTTTCTTGTATGCTCATTATCTTCCCATCTTGGTTGACCGCCATACAGCAGGAGTACGCTTAAACCCTTGGTTACCTTGATTAGTAACAGGTTCTGGTTGATGTAGCCTAACTGAACTAGGCAAGAACGAGTTAAAAACGTTGCCCAATGCGTTTAAAGCATGCTCTAAGTTTATCGTTCCAACAGTGCTGGCGTCTCGCTTTCTAAAAGGAGTTTGCACAGTGTTACCAACACCATCAGTAACTAAGTTAAGGGTAACTTCGTGGTCTCCAGCAAGGGTAAACGTATGGCACACATCCTCAACAAGCCAGTATCCGTCAGTTAATTCACCAGTACCACCAATGTAAACGGCTGCATGAGGTCTAATGCGGATGTCACCTTGAGCCTGTGCATGAGCAGGCATTTTAAACCTACCCATAGTAGCCGCTCCATGAGCCAATGCTATGGACTCGGCTCGATTGTTAGCCACAGTCTCCGTAAGATACTGGTTAAACAAAACATCATGGTTGTTCTTACGGAGGTTAGTTCCAACTTTTTGTGGACTTCTGGAAACAAGAAACCCTTCGTTAGTCACTGGGTCTACTCCACCAACATTCTTAACGGAGCGAAGGTGTTGCTTGTCTGATTCCACATACTCGCTGTTAAGCACCTTAAATCTTTGGAGAGTTTTATCGAAAACAGCCTGCCCCACAGGTATTGCTTGATTGTCCATAGTAAGAACAGCGGCATTATTAAATGAACTGTTAATTAGGTTATCTAGTTTTTTAAAGTAAAAGTCCATACCATCTGCATAGGCTCCATAGCCTAGCAAATCCGCCTGCATTTGAATCCACTCCCAGTCAGATTGTCCAGACATGATTAACTGTGCTGGTCGGTAATCATTAGGGTCGCCATGGAATCTATACCCATGTTCAGTAACTATCTTTTTTACAACATCAGGAATAGTCATGTTTGTAAACACTCGAATGTCCTTAGCCTTCATTACAAAGGTAGAGCCCCAACAAGTAATGGTCATAAGGTTGCTACGCTGTGAGTTAACAGTTTTGCTAATACCCTGAACATAACCAATCCAATGCTTAGTGTCATTTCCATACCGCCATGTAAACGTCACTGGTACTCCAGACTTTATTGTGGAGAACCAAAGTGGGCTTACTTGAGAGTACTCAAGCACAAGAAGGTCGTGCTTACCCTTAGCCTGAATCAACTCAACCTTTCTTGGTTGAGTCTCATGAAGGCTAGAGAAGGTAGGGAACTCTACAGTGTACCTAGTACTTCTAAACTTCTTATTATTCTTAAGGCTAGTCACGAGGAATCCTTATAGTTGTGCCCACAACGATGTCAAATGGGTCAATAATTTCTGGGTTGTAATCCATAATCTTCCACCAAAGCAACGGGCTGCCAAGAAGGTCGTTAGCCACAGCGTCTATACGGTCGTTCTCAACCCAGTTGTAGTAGTAGAACTTTGTTTGGGCAGTAGGGAATGTGCGGTAAACCGTAATTCTAGGCAAGTTAGTTCTAGAATCATTTGCAGTAAAAATAGTGCCATCTGCGTAACGGCTGTCAGAGTAAATCATTTTGGTGCCTTTGACGGTTCAACATAACGGGAGAAGGTAAGCGAAACAGAAGAAAAAACAGGAACCATTCTTTCATTAAAGATAGTGTGGTTTACTTCCATACCAGCAAGCATTCCCCAATACCTCATAGATTTACCTAAGTGAAGTTCAACAGGTGCAGCACCTACATACCCTAGGTCAGCAGTGTAGCCACGAAGCCAGGACTTTTGAATCAAGGCACCTTGGCTTGCAGTGCGTAGAAGGTACTCTATGTCATACATAGTTCCCTTTTTGAAAATGTCTATTTGGTCTTTTGCAGTAGGGACATGGTTACCATACTGGGCTTTACCTGCCTCAGTTAAAGTACCGTTTTTGTTAAAGTACTTCATGTCAAACATTCTGTTGATAATAATTTCAAAAGAAATAGTGGAGAAGTTACCATCAGTACCCATCAAGTTAAACCCTTCTCGACCACTAGTCAACATACCTAGGTCAATGGCTGGAGCCATGGCATAGGTCATGGTTACTGTGGCTGGGTTGTACAAAAATTGGAATCCCCATTTAACCCATTCGGCTTCATAGGACCATCCTGCTCCACCACCTGGGTCGCCACCGCTCGGTGCAACACCAGACAAGTTCTTAGTTACGTTAGTCATAGCAAACATGCCTTTGCTATTTGAAGCACTATTAAACAACTGCATTGCACGTTCAACTTTTTGTGGGGTGTTACCTCGGTAGGTAGTTTCCTTTAAGTACTCTGTGTTGTTGCTAAAGTAAGCATCCGATACTGTAGGCACATTGTATGTCAGAGACAACCCTTTACTAGGACGACCAGCAGTACTAACCTGTGTTTGCTCTTCAACTTGAGGTGCGGGAGCAGAGACGAGTGACGCTCCTGCTGGAGAGGTGTTTGGGTTCAACTGTGGTGGTGCCACAATGCCCTTAACAAAGTCCGAAGGCGTGTCTGCAACGGTCTTTGTATCGTGGGTAATGTTAGTACCCTTATCGCCTTTTGCAACCACCTTAGTATTAAGTGAATCATTTAAAGAATCAATTACGCCTTGAATACGGGCATGCTCTTTATTTAGTTTTGTTTGTTGAGTAATTAAAGTTGATAAAGCAGCAGTTTTTGCTTCAGTAGTAGCCCAGGTCACACTATTAGCAGTAGAAATTCCTTTAGCGTTTTCCTGAATAGCATTTTCAAGGCTTGTCAAATAAACTTTAGCCGCTGCGATGTCGTCCTTCAAAGATGCAGTATCAGAGGCTTTATCGGCGGCTTTGGTGTACTTTTGGCTTGCCTTACTGAAAATCCCTTGTGCATTTTTTTCGTAGTCATTCATGGCTGCTCTATCCAACGAAGTTACGGTGGCTGCAGTAGTGGTACTAGTAGAGACGGTTACTTTGTCTTTAGTTGTTTTGTTTGAATTCTGTACAAGATTGTAATAATCAATAACAACATCAACCCAGTTAGGTTTCGCTGGTGGTGGCTGATAGCCTGGTCCAAATGAGCCTGACATTAATAACTTCCCATG
>Ga0114964_10002095_pt1 | contig 14096 bp, 12 predicted proteins | sample C_131016_MF_Meta_FD_92638 | JGI IMG/M metagenome (GOLD analysis project Ga0114964, IMG submission 92638) | Freshwater microbial communities from Lake Croche, Canada to study carbon cycling - C_131016_MF_MetaG | ecosystem: Environmental > Aquatic > Freshwater > Lake | place: Lake Croche, Canada... | reverse complement strand
GCTCGCCTGATTGTGGAAGAAGGTTTGGAATACGGGCCCGCCAAGCGCCGCGCTGTTCGGGAGTTGGGCTTGAATGCCCGCAGTGCTTTGCCCAGCAACGAGTTGATCGAGGAGGCTGTCGTTGAATACGTGGCCATTTTTTGCGCCGATACCCAGCCGCTTGAACTCGCTGCTTTGCGTGCTTTGGCCTTGTTGTGGATGCAACGCATGCCCGAATTTCGCCCGCACTTAAGCGGGGCTGTTTGGCGAGGCACCGCCACTCGGTTGTCCGATATTTATATTCAGCTGTTCTGTGATGACGCCAAGTCAGCCGAACTCAGACTGATTGACCAAGGGGTTCGCTACGAGGTCAGTTCTGTTAACGGTTTCAAGGGGGAAATGGTGGATGCCTTGAGCGTGAGAAGCCGTTGCGATGTTTTAAAAGAAGAAATAGGTGTGCATTTCATGGTTTACGACTATGACGATGTGCGTGGCGCTTTGCAACCCGACGCCAAAGGGCGCGCTTGGCGGGGCAATACCGAGGCTGTGCGCCGCTTGGTAGACTCTTCTGATGCAAGCCCCCCTTTCTGATTCCCCCAAGCGCAGTTCCCGCCGACTCCTGCTGGGTACAGCCGTGGTGGCCGCGCTGGCTGGTTCAGTGGTCAATTGGTCCCGATTGCGCCCTCGCACCCTAGACCCGCAAGCAAGCCAAGCCCTGTGGAGTTCTGAGTTTGACCAAGCGGATGGGAAAATATTGCGCTTGGCCGACTTCCAAGGCCAACCTTTGGTGCTCAACTTTTGGGCCACATGGTGCACCCCTTGTGTTGAAGAAATGCCTTTATTAAACGCCTTCTTTCAAGAAAACCAGTCTAAAAGTTGGCAAGTTGTTGGTTTGGCTATTGACCAACCCAGTGCCGTTAAGCGTTTTTTAAAGCAATACCCCGTCAGTTACCCTATTGGAATGGCAGGTTTGGGCGGGACTGAGTTGGTTAAAAAACTGGGCAATCCAGAAGGCTCTTTGCCCTTTACACTGGTTGTAAATGCCAAGGGTGCTGTGGTGGTGCAAAAATTAGGAAAACTATCTACCCAAGAAATGGGTGAATGGGTGTAAATTAGGGTTCGATTTGGTTTGGTCGTTATCTTTACAATGACTGAACTTTAACTCCTGTTAACTACAGAAGGCTACAAAATCTATGGACTTAAGAAAACTTAAAACATTAATCGACTTGGTTTCCGACTCCAACGTGTCTGAACTGGAGATCACCGAGCCCGAAGGCAAGGTCAGAATCGTCAAAGGTCCCGTCGGTGCACCAATGGTTGCGGTAGCCCCTGGCGTCGCTCCCGCGCCGTTGGCGACGGCAGCTGCGCCCGCTGCGCCGGTCGTTTTGGCACAAGCCGAACAAGCAGAGGCGGCCGGCCATGTGGTCAAGTCGCCCATGGTGGGAACTTATTACGCGTCCGCCAGCCCAGAAGCCAAACCCTTTGTGCAGGTAGGCAGCGTGGTCAAAGAGGGAGAAACTATTTGCATTATCGAAGCCATGAAGATTTTGAATGAAATCGAGGCGGACAAAAGCGGCACCATCACACGCATCTTGGTTGACAACGGTCAAGCGGTGGAATATGGGCAGCCCCTCTTTCATATCGAGTAACGACAGCGCATGTTTAAAAAAATCTTGATCGCCAATCGGGGCGAAATTGCATTGCGAATTCAGCGTGCTTGCCGAGAACTTGGTGTGGAAGCGGTGGTGGTTTACTCAGAAGCCGATCGCGAAGCCAAATACGTCAAATTGGCCGAAGAAGCAGTCTGCATAGGCCCGGCTTCTTCCACCCTTAGCTACCTGAATATGCCGGCCATCATTTCCGCCGCCGAGGTAACAGACGCCGAGGCGATTCACCCTGGCTATGGTTTCTTGAGCGAAAACGCAGACTTTGCCGAACGGGTAGAGAAAAGTGGTTTCAACTTTATTGGCCCCACGCCAGAGTCCATACGCATGATGGGCGACAAGGTGTCTGCCAAACAGGCCATGATCAAAGCTGGCGTGCCATGCGTGCCTGGCTCAGAAGGCGAGTTGCCCGATGACCCCGCACAACTGCGTCGTATCGCCAAAGCGGTTGGCTATCCGGTCATCGTCAAAGCCGCCGGTGGTGGTGGCGGTCGCGGCATGCGGGTGGTGCACAACGAAGCCGCGCTTATCCATGCGGTGCAAACCACCAAGGCCGAAGCCGGTGCTGCATTTGGCAATCCTGCGGTGTACCTTGAGAAATATTTACAAAATCCAAGGCATATCGAGATTCAAATTTTGGCCGATAACTTTCGCAATGCTGTGTATTTAGGCGAACGCGACTGCTCTATGCAAAGGCGTCACCAAAAGGTGATCGAGGAGGCGCCCGCACCTGGCATAGCCCGTAAATTGATTGATCGCATTGGTGAGCGTTGCGTGGCTGCCTGCAAAAAAATGGGTTATCGCGGCGCTGGTACTTTCGAGTTTCTTTATGAAAACGGCGAGTTTTATTTCATTGAAATGAACACCCGCGTGCAGGTTGAGCATCCCGTGACCGAGTTCATCACAGGCATAGACATTGTGAAAACCCAGATCATGACGGCCGCAGGACAAAAGTTGCCCTTTACCCAGCGACAAGTGGTGATCAAAGGTCACGCCATTGAATGCCGCGTCAATGCTGAAGATCCTTTTAAGTTCACCCCTTCACCTGGGCGCATCACTATGTGGCACCCCCCAGGCGGGCCCGGTGTCAGGGTCGACTCTCACATTTACACCAACTACTATGTCCCGCCTTACTACGACTCCATGATTGGCAAAATCATCGTTCACGGGGACAGCCGCGAACATGCTTTGGCGCGCATGCGCACGGCCCTTGGTGAGACCGTGGTGGAAGGGATTCAAACCAATATTGCGTTGCACCGCGAACTGATGATGGACCCAGGATTCATTGCAGGCAGCACCAATATTCATTATTTGGAAGAGTGGTTGGCTGTGAGAGCGTCGGTTGTCTGATGTTTGAGTTGAGTTTGCTGTGTTTGCAAGACCAAGTCGAGACATTGAGCGATGCTTTGATAGCCTTAGATGCCTTGAGCGTCTCGGTAGAAGATGCGGATGCCCATACCGATCAAGAACAGGCCTTGTTTGGCGAGCCAGGTATGCCGGCGCCCGCCCAAGCTTGGCTGCGTTCACAAGTGATTGCTTTGTTTGCCGATCAAGCTTTGGCCGAGGAGGCCGCCCACATTTTGAAGTTGCAAGACTTCTTTGACAACGCAAGTTTGATTCGTATCGCCGAAGTGCCTCCCCAAGACTGGGTTCGATTGACCCAGTCGCAGTTTGAACCGGTTGAAATCACGCCAGATTTTTGGGTGGTGCCATCTTGGCATGAGGCGCCTGCCCAAGCGCGGCAGGTGATTCGACTCGATCCGGGTCTTGCCTTTGGCACCGGCACACATCCCACCACGCGCATGTGCTTGCGTTGGATTGCGCTTCATTTGGACAAGGGCAGCCGTGTTTTGGATTACGGCTGTGGTTCAGGCATATTGGCCATTGGCGCTGCATTGTGTGGTGCTGCTGAGGTTGATGCAGTCGATATTGACGCTGATGCGGTGACCGCTGCCCAAGCCAACGCCTTGGCAAATCAGGTGACTGTCAACACCGGCTTGCCGGACTTGGCACATGGGCCATACGGTTTGGTGGTTGCCAATATCTTGGCGGCTCCTTTGAAAGTACTGGCGCCACTTTTGTGTGGTCACGTTGGGCAAGGCGGTCACTTGCTATTGGCAGGTATTTTGAGTCGACAGATTGAAGAAATTCAAGCAGCCTATGCGCCATATCTTTCGCTTCAAGTTGCTGACACGCAGGATGGCTGGGTCTTGATGACTGCCTAAAATCGACACCATGTCGATAGTAACCCTTTGTCCCCAATGTAAAACCGCTTTTGCCATTCAAGCAGAGCATTACAGCGCGGCCGATGCTTGGGTACGATGTGGTCGCTGTGCCCATGTGTTTGAGGTCGATCAGCATTTGTTTGAAATTGATCCGCCGGTTGATCAGGTTCAGTCCCCCACCGACGATGTGTCCGTGTTTCCCGCAGCCGTTGCTCAGGTCTCACCAACGCATCCCTTGTCGTCTCCCGCGGGGCAGCCAGCGAATGAACCAAGCGCTGCCCTATCGGTTGTAGTAAGCGTTATGGCTGTTGTGCTTTTGGGTTTGCAAGCGGTGCTTTTTCAGCGCGACCAATTGGTGGCAATCAACACCAGCGTAGCCCCCATTTTCAATGCAGTTTGTCAAAGTTTGGGCTGTCGCGTAGATTGGCCTAAAGAGCCCGACAAGGTGGCTATCGACAGCACCCACTTCAAACAGCTTGGTGAAGATAAATTTTCATTCACCTTGTCAGTTAAAAACCAAGCGCCTTATTTTTTGGGTATGCCAGCGCTTGAGCTCACATTGACCAACGACGAACAAGGCGACGTCGTTCGCAAGGTTTGGCAGCCCCAAGAGGTCGGCCTGCCCAATATGCTCAAACCCAAGCGGTCGCAAACAGTCGAAATGGTGTTCGCCGTGGATGAGCCTTGGGCTGGCAAAATCAACGGTTATCGAGCCTTGCTTTTTTACCCTTAACGCAGATAGGATTTTTCATGGCAGTATTGATTTGTGGTTCTTTGGCTTTTGACACCATCATGCATTTCGAGGGTCGTTTCAAAGAACAAATTTTGGCTGAGCAACTTCATATTTTGAATGTCTCCTTTCTGGTGCCGCGTCTGCAGCGCGATTTCGGCGGGTGTGCTGGCAATATCGCCTACAGCATGAAGCTTTTAGGCGCGCAACCTCTGCCCATGGCAACCTTGGGTAATGACGGTGAAAGTTATCTTCAACGCCTAAAAGAATTGGGGATATCCACCACTTACATCAAGACAATTGAAGACACTTACACCGCCCAAGCCATGATCATGACCGATTTGGATAACAACCAAATCACGGCTTTTCACCCTGGTGCCATGATGCAAGCCCATGATTTGCACATCCAAAAACATCCCGATATCAGTTTGGGCATCATCTCGCCCGATGGCCGAGACGCCATGCTTTTACATGCGCAGCAGATGGCTGATGCAGGCATACCTTTTGTCTTTGATCCCGGCCAAGGCTTACCCATGTTTGATGGTCAAGAGCTTCGCCACTTCATTGAGCTGGCGACTTGGGTGACGGTCAACGACTATGAAGGGAAAATGTTGAGTGACCGCACGGGTTGGAGTTCTGCTGAAATTTCTGCCCATGTCAAAGGCTTGGTGGTGACTTTAGGCGCTAAGGGCTGTGAGGTTTGGGAGCAAGGTCAAAAACATGTGGTCGACCCCGTTAAAGCAGATGCTGTGGTTGATCCCACTGGTTGTGGGGACGCTTGGCGGGGTGCCATGCTTCATGGATTGGAGCAAGGTTGGAGTTTGGTCAAGTGCGCCGAATTGGGTAACCGCATAGGTTCCATCAAAATAGCCAGTCGCGGACCACAAAATTACCAATTGACATAAAAAAACCCGGTGCATGCACCGGGTTGGTCTAAAACTGTCACAGCTGTTTCAGTTAGGGTTTTATTGCAGTTGGAAACGGCCAAGCAGCTTGCGGGTTCAGCGTGGTTTGGGCCACGTGATGCGTGGCAGTATGCGAAGCTGAGGGCTTTGTTGCATGCGCAGCAGGCTTGTGGGCGGCTGGTTTAGCAGTCACTTTTTTCGCTGGCGCTTTGCTTGCAACTGGCTTTTTGGCCGTTACTTTCTTAGCGACTACTTTTTTTTTTGCCGCTGCTTTTTTAGCAGGCGCTTTTTTGACAGCTGCCTTTTTAGCAGGAGCTTTTTTAGCTACAGGTTTTTTAGCCGCTGCTTTTTTTGCTACTGGCTTCTTAGCCGCTGCTTTTTTAGCAGGTGCTTTTTTCGCTACTGGCTTTTTCTTAGCTGCTGGTTTTTTAGCAGGTGCTTTTTTTGCTACAGGTTTCTTAGCCACTGCTTTTTTAGCGGCTGGTTTCTTAACTACAGCTTTTTTTGCTGCTGGTTTTTTTGCTGCTGGTTTTTTTGCAGCGGATTTTTTTGCAGTTGCCATTAGATACTCCTAGATCAAGTTCTCAGATCGTTGGTTCAAAACACTTGGCCCTTCATCAAAGCCAAGAGATTCATGGAACTGGACCCGGGTCCAATTCCATGAACGGGGTGTGTTCCACCACGACTTGGCTCTGAAAAGCCGAGGTGTGGGTGAACAAATGGAGAAAGCATATTTTTCAATCAGTCCCAAGACAGTGCGCCGCCGGTTTGGTATTCAATCACGCGTGTCTCGAAGAAATTGCGTTCCTTTTTCAAATCGATCATTTCGCTCATCCAAGGAAATGGGTTCTCTTCATTTGGATACAAAGTTTCTAAACCGATTTGGGTGGCGCGTCGATTGGCAATGTAGCGCAAGTAGCCTTTGAACATAGAAGCATTCATGCCAAGCACGCCACGCGGCATGGTGTCTTCCGCATAGCGGTATTCGAGTTCAACGGCTTGATGAAAGAGATCAATGATCTCGGCCTTGAATTCGCTTGTCCACAGATGCGGATTCTCAAGCTTGAGTTGGTTGATCAGGTCAATGCCAAAATTGCAATGCATGGACTCATCGCGCAAGATGTATTGGTACTGCTCGGCAGCACCCGTCATTTTGTTTTGACGCCCCAAGGCCAAAATTTGGGTGAAGCCCACATAAAAGAACAAGCCCTCCATCAAGCACGCAAACACAATGAGAGACTTGAGCAAGGTTTGGTCGGTTTCTGGGGTTCCCGTATGGAAATGGGGGTCCATGATCGCACCAATAAAGGGTAGCAAGAACTCGTCTTTATTGCGAATAGAGGGTACTTCGTTATAAGCATTGAAGATTTCGCTTTCATCCAAACCTAAAGACTCCACAATGTACTGGTAGGCATGGGTGTGAATGGCCTCTTCAAACGCTTGGCGTAGCAAAAATTGACGGCATTCTGGTGCTGTGATGTGGCGATAAGTGCCCAACACAATATTGTTGGCTGCCAGCGAATCAGCCGTCACGAAGAATCCAAGATTACGCTTGACGATGCGGCGCTCGTCTTCCGTCAATCCATTGGGGTCCTTCCACAGTGCGATGTCACGGGTCATATTGACTTCTTGTGGCATCCAATGGTTTGCGCAGGTGGCCAAGTATTTCTCCCAGGCCCACTTGTATTTAAAAGGCACCAACTGATTGACATCGGTTTGACCATTGATGATGCGCTTATCGGCTGCGTTGACGCGACGACCTTCGGTGGGTGCTGTAGTCACAGCAGGAGAGGCGAGGGGCTTGGTGGAAACCACGGCGCCGTCATCTAAAACGCGGGTGGCAGGGGCTGAGGCCGCAGCAGCAGGTGGCGTTGAAAGATTTATATTTAAAGCAGCAGCGGACAGTGGCTGCGCTTCTTCTTCCCAAGTCAACATAGTAGAACTTTCATCTTTGCGATTATCAATGGAGAAATGAGAAATTCACAGTGTTCATTCTCATTCCCCCTCGGTTTTGTTGTTCAATTGCGTCGACGCATAAGGTAATGCGCTTGGCAAGCGGTTGATTCTTTATTGACAGGACTCACAAGTGGGGTCATCAATGCCACACACTTTGATGTCGGTGGCTGGTGTTTGAGCTTGGACTTGTGCGCGTGCGCTGGCTGCTGCAATTTCCATTGCACTCAAACCAGACCCCGAACCGGAGGCCACAGCGTTGTGCGAGCCAGACTGCACGGTGGATTTCTCCACTTGGGTCGCACTGCTGGTGCGCAAATAGTAAGTGGTTTTGAGACCGCGCAACCAAGCGAGCTTGTAGGTTTCATCCAATTTTTTACCGGAAGCGCCAGCCATGTAAATGTTGAGTGACTGGGCTTGGTCAATCCACTTTTGACGACGCGCCGCAGCTTCTACCAACCACTGTGTCTCCACCTCGAAGGCGGTCGCATACAGATCTTTGAGGTCTTGAGGGACACGGTCAATGGGGCGCAAAGAACCATCAAAATGCTTGAGGTCCATGACCATGACATCGTCCCATAAGCCCAGGCGCTTGAGGTCTTTGACCAAATAGGCGTTGATGATGGTGAACTCACCAGATAAATTTGATTTAACCGATAGGTTGCCAAAACATGGCTCAATGGAGGCATCTACACCCACAATGTTGGAGATGGTAGCCGTTGGCGCAATCGCCACGCAATTAGAGTTGCGCATGCCGTCGGTTTTGATTTTTTGGCGCAGTGCATCCCAGTTAAGGGTGGTGCTGCGGTCAACCTCAATAAAACCACCACGGGCTTTTTCCAGCATATTCAGGGTGTCCAGAGGCAATATGCCTTGGTCCCACAAAGAGCCTTGGTAAGTGGAGTAACGCCCGCGCTCTTTGGCGAGTTCGGTAGACGCCCAATAAGCGTAGTAGCAGACGGCTTCCATGGAGGTGTCTGCAAAATCGACCGCGGCTTGGGATGCGTAGGGCACACGCATTTCATACAAACTGTCTTGGAAAGCCATGATGCCCATGCCAACAGGGCGGTGTTTGAAGTTGGAGTCCCGTGCTTTTTTGACAGCGTAGTAATTGATATCGATCACGTTATCGAGCATGCGCATGGCTGTGGTCACCGTGCGCTTGAGTTTGTCGTGATCGAGTTCTGGGCCTTTATCGCCTTGTTTGAGGTGGCGAATGAGGTTGATAGAGCCTAAATTGCACACAGCGGTTTCGGTGTCGCTGGTGTTGAGGGTGATTTCGGTGCACAGGTTGGAGGAGTGCACAACGCCCACATGCTGCTGGGGTGAGCGCACATTGCAAGCGTCTTTGAATGTGATCCAAGGATGACCGGTTTCAAACAGCATGGTGAGCATCTTGCGCCACAGGTCGGCTGCTTGTAGTGTTTTGGTGGGCTGAATGAGACCTTGCTTGGCTTGTGTCTCGTAGTTGGTGTAAGCCACTTCGAATTCACTGCCGAATTTATCGTGCAAATCGGGGGTGGTTGAGGGCGAAAACAAAGTCCATTCACCTTTTTCCATGACGCGACGCATGAACAAGTCTGGAATCCAGTTGGCAGTGTTCATATCGTGGGTACGCCTGCGGTCGTCGCCCGTGTTTTTGCGAAGCTCTAAAAACTCCTCAATGTCTAAGTGCCAAGTTTCTAAGTAGGTGCAAACTGCGCCTTTGCGTTTGCCGCCTTGGTTGACGGCCACCGCGGTGTCGTTCACCACTTTGAGAAAAGGCACAACACCTTGAGATTCGCCATTGGTGCCCTTGATATGGCTGCCCAAGGCGCGAACACGTGACCAATCATTGCCCAAGCCACCCGCAAATTTGGACAGCAAGGCGTTTTCTTTGATGGACTCGTAGATGCCGTCCAAATCGTCGGGCACGGTGGTTAGGTAGCAGCTGGATAACTGGGGGCGCAAAGTACCGCTGTTGAAAAGCGTGGGCGTGCTGGACATGAAGTCGAAGGAAGACAAAACTTCATAAAACTCGATGGCGCGCTCTTCGCGGTTGACTTCGCCAAGCGACAAGCCCATGGCAACACGCATGAAAAAGGACTGAGGCAACTCAATACGCTGCTTGCGCACGTGAAGAAAGTAGCGGTCATACAGGGTTTGCAAACCTAAATAGTCGAATTGCAAATCGCGCTCGGCTTTAAGTGCTTTGGCCAAGCGAGGCAAATCAAACTGAAGCAGGCGTGCGTCAAGCAACTCGTTGTCGACACCTTTTTTGATGCAAGCTGCGAAGTTATCGATGTAGTTTTGCGCCATTTCAGCTTGGGTGACTTCCTTGCCCCAGACTTCTTTGGAAATGGAGTACATCAATAGGCGGGCAGTGGCGTAGGTGTAATCGGGCTCTTTTTCAATCAAGGTGCGCGCTGCCAGCACGGACGCTTTGTGCACCTCTTCCATGGGAATGCCATCGTAGAGGTTACGCATGGTTTCGCTCAATATGGGTGCAGCCTTGATGTCAGCGTTCAAGCCAGCGCAGGCTGCCTCGACCAAAAAGCGCAGTCGGTCAGTGTCGAGTGCCAAGCGTTTACCGCCATCCATCACGTGCAGGACGGGCTCGGCCGGGGCCGCCTGTTCTTTATGGGCCGCACGTTCTTGGGTTCTTCTCTCACGGTACAACACATAAGCGCGCGCGACTTCATGATGGCTGCCGCGCATGAGGCCAAGTTCAACTTGGTCTTGAACGTCTTCAATATGGAAGGTCCCACCTCCTGGACGTGAGCGAACCAGCGCACGCACCACGGCTTGGGTGAGTTGGTCAACGGTTTCGCGCACGCTGGCTGAGGCTGCACCTTGGGTTCCATGAATAGCTAAAAAAGCCTTCATCATGGCAACCGCAATCTTGGCGGGTTCAAAAGGAACCACCGCACCATTGCGACGAATGATTTGGTAGTTGGTCAAGCTGGATTGCAAAGTCGAGCTTGTGCTGGCGGCTGTCAAGTCAGAAGGGTTGACGTAGTTGCTGCTGGCCGCAGAGGATGAGGCAATTTGCATCTTGATTAAATTCCTGTTGTACTTAATGCTTTGGTTAACGTATGAATTGCTGCTGGTTTCTGGGAACGAGCAAAAATGAAAAATGGATTCCCCACACTATATATGGGGTCGGAATTCTTTTCAACACACTACGTGTAGTGTTTGCGAAAAATATTGAATTTATTAATTTAATCCAAGCTCGGCAGGAAAGTAAGCGGCCTTCAATCCTAAACTGTGTTGCAAATACCGCCACTGAAAACCGATACCGGGGTCTTTTTTGCGCTCTGGGGCGATATGTTCATGGCCAGCCAAGGAGGAAATGGGGTAGTGGTTGAGGATCATGGGCAAAAGCGAAATTAAACTTTCGTATTGAAACCCACTAAAACCCTCACCCTCCAAGCCTTCAAGCTCGATGCCGATGGAGAAATCGTTGCAACTTGTTCGTCCATGGTGGCTGGACACACCTGCATGCCATGCGCGTTGATCACAACTGACGAACTGAATTAACTCACCACCACGGCGGATGAAAAAATGCGCCGAGACCTTCACACCGCGAAGCTGTTCGAAATAGGGATGGCTGTCGTGGTCGAGGGTGTTGGTGAAAAACGCTTGAACCGCGTCGCCCTTGAATTGGCCCGGTGGCAGGCTGATGGAATGTAAGACCACCAGATCTGTTCGGGCATCTTGCGGGCGAGGCTCAAAGTTGGGCGAGGGAATGTGTTGTGCAAATCTGTACCAACCATTGGACCAACAATCAGTCATGGGCACTTAGCCTTCCCGAGCGCTGCGGTGAGAAGCGCTGCAATAAACCCCTTGCGAGCCTTCGATGGCATCGTTTTGCGGTAAATGCAAATCGCAATGGGCACATCGCACCATGGTTTGGGGGTTTGGGCTTTGACGACTGGCGTCTTGGGTCGCGTCAGTATCGTTGCGCTTGGTTCGCAGCCACCAAACTACTCCAGCGAGGACGACCAACAAAATGAAGTATTTCATGTGGCTTTGTGCACAAGAACCTCAAATACAAAGCGCGAGCCCACGTAAGCCAGCAGCAGCAAGGCCGTGCCTCCATACAAAAGGCGTATCGCCATGGGGCCACGCCAGCCTCTGGCTTGACGTCCCCAGATCAGCAGCGCGTAGGTCAGCCAAGCCATGATGGAAAGCACTGTTTTATGGTCCCAGCGCAAAGCTTTTTCGGCACCGTACAAACGCTCGCCAAATAACAGTCCAGCCAACAAAGTGGCGGTGAGCAGGAAAAACCCGATATGCACAAAGCGAAAGGTGAGTCGCTCTAAGGTGAGCAAGGGCAAGCCTGAAGGGTCTGCCTCGGCCAAGCGGATTTGACGTTCTGCACGGTTCATCAAACCTGCATGCACCACAGCCGCGGCAAACAAAGCATAGGAGGCCATGCCCAGCGCCCAATGCAATGGCAGCCAAAGCGATGCGGCAGCATGTAAATCTTGCCCGGGAAAAAACAGTGGCAACACAACAGCCACCAAACCCGCGCCCGACAGCACCCAGCGGGTTTTCATTTGCGGGAACCAGTGGTGCTCTAAGGTGTAAACCATCAGCACCAACCAAGCGGTGGCCGACAAGGCGGGTGCAAAACCAAAGCGCGGCGTGGTGCCGGGTTCGGGGATGAGGCTGGCCAGAACACTCAAGCCATGGAACAGTGAAATGACCCACAGGTAGTTGCGACTTTGGTTGGCAGACAAACGTCCGCCCAAGAGAGCACCTAATGCATAAGCCAATGCGGCTAACAAACCCCATACCGTGCTGAAGGTCGATGCGCTGAATACAATCATGTTCGCAGTTTAGCGTCTTGTGACACTTCAGGGAGGCTTCTCCCTTTTCCTTCTAGGTTCAACCCATGGCAACCGCTCTGAGCGACAAACTATCTAAGCTGGTCAAGCAAATCAGCGGGCAGGCCCGCATTACCGAGGCCAATGTGGCTGACATGTTGCGAGAAGTGCGCATGGCTTTGCTCGAAGCCGATGTGGCCTTGCCGGTGGTGCGCGACTTCATTGCGCGGGTCAAGGAAAAAGCCTTGGGGCAAGAGGTGTTGAGTTCACTCACACCTGGGCAAGTGTTGGTGAGCATCGTGCAAAAAGAGTTGGCCGCCACCATGGGCGAAGGCGTTGCCGATATCAATTTGGCGGCGCAGCCGCCCGCCGTGATCTTGATGGCGGGTTTGCAAGGTGCGGGTAAAACCACCACCACCGCCAAACTCGCCAAGCACTTGATTCTTAAGCGCAAAAAGAAAGTGCTGACGGTGTCGGCCGACGTGTACCGCCCAGCCGCGATTGAGCAACTCAAAACCGTCACAGCGCAGGCTGGTGCCGAATGGTTCGCCAGTGATGCCAGTCAAAAGCCTGTCGACATTGTGTTGGCCGCCTTAGATTACGCCCGCAAGCACTATATAGATGTGCTATTGGTGGATACCGCTGGACGCTTGGCAATCGACGAAGCTTTGATGCAAGAAATCAAAGCCTTGCATGCGGCGGTGCATCCGGTGGAAACCTTGTTTGTGGTGGACGCCATGATGGGTCAAGACGCGGTGAATACGGCGCGCGCTTTCAAAGAAGCATTGCCACTCACTGGCATTGTGCTGACCAAAACCGATGGAGATTCACGCGGCGGCGCGGCCTTGTCAGTGCGTCAAATCACTGGCGTTCCGATTAAGTTTGCGGGAACCAGTGAAAAAATCGATGGCCTCGAAGCCTTTGACGCCGAGCGTCATGCGGGCCGTATTTTGGGCATGGGCGACATCTTGGCTTTGGTCGAGCAAGTCACTGCCAATGTCGACATGGAGGCCGCCCAAAAAATGGCAGCCAAACTCAAGAGCGGTGACGGTTTTGACCTCAACGATTTTTTGAGCCAAATCCAGCAGATGAAGCAAATGGGCGGCTTGTCAAGCTTGATGGATAAATTGCCGAGCCAGCTCACCGCCAAAGCCGGCGGAGTGGATTTCGACAAAGCTGAAAAAGAAATGCAGCGCAAGCAAGGCATTATTCACAGCATGACGCCCAAAGAGCGGGCCAAACCAGAATTGATCAAGGCCACCCGCAAGCGTCGTATCGCGATAGGCGCTGGCGTTCAAGTGCAAGACGTCAACCGGTTGCTGAATGAATTTGGCCAAATGCAAGACATGATGAAAAAAATGCGCGGCGGTGGTTTGATGAAGATGATGAAAAAACTCGGCGGCATGAAAGGCGGCATGGGCGGCGGTTTTCCCGGTATGCCGCGTTAGTCTTTCAGCACCACTTGGCCGCGCAGCGAGTGCGGCAGCGCCTCGGTGATGTGCACATCAATCATTTGACCCACCAAGCGTTGGCCCATAGGCCCCGCGTCAAAATTGACAATGCGGTTGCATTCGGTGCGGCCCATTAACTCGGCTGCACTTTTGCGCGAAGCGCCTTCAACCAAGATACGTTGCACTGTGCCCACGCGGCTTTGGCCAATGCGGTTCACATTGGCTTCCACGGTGGCTTGCAGGTGTTGCAAGCGACGCAACTTCACCTCGTGCGGCGTGTCGTCTTGCAAATTGGCCGCAGGTGTGCCGGGGCGGGGGCTGAAGATAAAGCTGAACGACGCGTCAAAACCAATGTCGGTGATGAGCTTCATCAGCTTG
>Ga0114964_10002093_pt1 | contig 14101 bp, 11 predicted proteins | sample C_131016_MF_Meta_FD_92638 | JGI IMG/M metagenome (GOLD analysis project Ga0114964, IMG submission 92638) | Freshwater microbial communities from Lake Croche, Canada to study carbon cycling - C_131016_MF_MetaG | ecosystem: Environmental > Aquatic > Freshwater > Lake | place: Lake Croche, Canada... | reverse complement strand
GTCATTAATAATTGTGTGAAGTGCGGTAATGGCATTTTCTTTATATTATTTTTATTTTAACTTGTTTAGTTATAATTTATATATTAAATATCTTTTTGTCTCCAGTTATTTAATATTCTTAATTAATGTATATATTATAATTAAAAAATCATTTTTTTCTATTGTAGCTGGACTGAATTAAAATAGAGAATATAGTCTCATTAACTTTCTATAGTTCTTGTGAACTTGTGTATTTACTAATCGGTTAAAATTCTTCACTGCCTTTTCTGTATTTATGTTCTTTCTCTTGAAACTAAAATAATAATCTATGCTTAGTAAAATTGTTGCTTTGATGGTAGATTTCTTCAAAATATTAATAGTGTGGTATAAGTCATTAAAAAAAGGCTTTACATACTTTTCATCTTTAAACCAATTTCTAATATCAAAGTCCCACTTGATAAACGATGTATATAATTTATATAGATCATCCTGTTTAATTAGTCGATCTACTATCTCCTTTTTGTTACTTGGGTCCTTTTCTACTTGACTCTTTATCATATGATATAACCCATTGTATTGAGCTTCAAACTCATCAGGTTCGATTAGGTAGAAGAGTGCTGTTATTATTTCCTTATGACCTTCATTAAATTCTTTTCCGTATTTGCTTTCTATCCAATTAAACGATCTGCTTATTGAGTTTTTGAACCCACTACTGTTTGGATTTTGATTAATATATAATAGGTGCTTCAACTCATGTATTAAAACACTTTTGTCTAAACTGGATAATATTATCGAATTTGATATAATGCCATTTCTCATAGTACCTATATCTTTATTTGTAGGGTCTATCTTTATTTTTACATCTATATTACTATCTTTAAAGTTAAATTTATATCGTATGCTCGACTTACCAATCATTTTCTCAATTATATCATCGGCTATATATTCTAACTCTGTTAGTATACCTCTTTTCTCAGTTATGCTTTTAGATTTCTTTCGGTTATAGGTTGTTAGGTTAGTAAGACATTCTATTAGACCATCAATTTGATCACATTTGAACCATCTATCTATCATGACACCACCGATAATAACTGAATTTGATTTTACTTTAAAGTATTCATCATATAGTTGATACACTTGTATGCTTACTTTTTTTATCTTACTTTTGTTGCTTCTTATTATACAATGTGAATAAAATGTGTTTGACTGACCTGATGACTCAACTATAAAATTAGCACCAAGTGCTTTACTTATATCATCTATATACCTATCATCAAAGTCAGTTGCACGTAGCCTATTATATTCACCATTACTTATCTCTTGATAGAAATCATTATACGCCTCAAATATTTTCATATACTTCATTGTAGTATATATAAAATATCATAATAAAAAAGTCGCATATTTCTATGCGACTTTAAGTTATGCTATATTATCATGAAACCATTTTAGAACAAGTTCTTTTGGGACCACACTACCATAGTATTCTTTATACTGATCACCACCCTTCTTAATTACAAATGATGTGTCATCGGAGTTTATTTTATCAAAATGCTCAAGATATTCATCTATATCATTAAATACACTACCTAAGATACTTACTCTACCATCTTTATAAGATAACATTTTATAATCATTCGGATTTATATCCACTCCAAATATATTGCCTAAATATAGATTTAGCTTTTTAAGTTCATTCAATCCAAATTTAACGTCATCATAACCTTCTATTTGAAGTAAAATATCATCTAGTATTGTTACTTTAATGTTCTTTTCTTCGAACCAGGTATTAAATACTAATGTATCTGTATTATAAGTATCAAATTCTAAGTTATTGGTGTGTAGTAGATCATATCTATTCAATACTTCTTTAACACCCTTAATAACTTCTCTATTAACAAATCTGTGTCTTGGTTCAACTTTATACTTTGGTTGAAAGTAGTTAACCTTTCTTTCAGTTGGAAGATTTTCCCAATCGACTTTACAAGCCGCCTCTGCAACTTGTTTTGTGTAACCTAAATCAACCCACTCTTCTTTAAAGTGTTCTTTCCACCCACCAGCACTTATATTAGTACATTCAGGAATTATATCTAAGAATGTCGCGGTATCGGTATAATAAGCATTAGGATCTGGTGCGGAATCTACTCCTAAGTTTGTTAGTTCATTACTTAATGCCTCAGCAAATTCTTCTGAGCAACAGTATCTTCCCTTTTGTCTTCTTACAACAGAACCCTTTTCTTTTCTATCAAAGGCAACTGCTCTTTTAAACTTCTTGAAGAAATCAGGATTACTTTTAAGTGTATTCTGCGATCCCCACAAACCACCACTTAATATTGGTTCTTCCCCTAAGAAGAAAAAATAAGTACCAGGTACTCCTTTTTCAATCATGTAAAGAAGTATAGTCATACCCAATTTATTATCACCCCCTAATATAGTTGTACCATCGGTTTTGATAATATCACCGGATATTACGTGCTTAACCTTCTCTTTCTTTTCACAATATGTATCTAAGTGTGTAGTGAATAATGTTTCTGATTTTCCTACTTCGATATAGTAGTTACCAATTGAGTCTTTTTTATACCCACTTGGTAGATACTTTTCCAAATCAGTTTCATTTCCGTATGGAATAGTATATTCGGTTAAGTTAAGAAAAGTCTGCTTGAAAGGATCAGTTGATCTAGCTTTAACTCTTGATGATTTGCCTTCGTTTATCATTAATTTCTTATAATTATCTATTATGTTAGATAACTCAGTTCTTGAATTGTCTTTTCGAACTGAAATGAAAGATATGATTTCATCAATTTCTTTTTCGGTTAAATTACCACCAAGTTCTTTATCAACTGATAATAGATACTTTAACATGTCACTAGACTCGTTCTCAACAGCTTGTTTAAACGCATGATTTCTTCTACAGTAGATAATGTCTGGGTTATCTTTAACTATTTGACGGGTCTTAGTAATATTATTATCCTTTACTGATCTTCTAAACTCAATTGCTAAATCTTGATTTTTTTTATCCCAGTCATAGTATTTATGATGCTCTGTATCACTAAGTGACTCATTAACCTTTCCCAAATTTTTTGTACCATACTTGGATACTAGTTTGTTAAGGTCCTCTATAAATAGTTGTTGATCTTTGGATGCTGATCCAAATTGAATGATATTTGAGTGAATTTTGGACAGTGTATTTATTACTTCCTCTAAAAAGCCAACGTGACTTTTTGGAGATTTATTATCCACATCTTCGTTAAAAATTTCCCAATTGTTTACGTGTTTCATGTTTGTTTTTTTTTATATAGTATATATTAAATAAAAAAACCAGATATTTCTATCTGGTTTTTTTATTTATTCTAGAGATTATGCAAATCCACCACTTTGAATAGCTCCTGTTCTAAGGATTGTAACATTATTTACAATGATACCCATACCCTTAATTGGTTCAACATAAGTATCAAGGACACCGATTTGTCTATCAATTAAGTCAGAGGTGTTATTTTCTGAGTCACACTTGTTGAAGTAGTTATATAAACCATTTTTGTTTACATATTGCTCACAGATAACATCTGCTCTTAGTTTAATCTCAGATCTTACTTCTGGAGTATTAAATTTCCACTGGAAGTCCAATAGCATTCTAGAAAGTTCTCTCTCAAGTTCGATTAACACTTCTCTTACGTGAATGTAAGATAATGCTGATTTATACTCTGTCTGAGCGGTATTCTCTGTTTCAATTACAAATCCTCTATTACGTTTGTACACAATTGGATTCATTTGAGCACCATTTAGATTTTCGATATCGGTCGGTGTGAAATCCATTTCAACTTTATTGAATCCAGTAACTTTACCGTTAGTAACACCCGCGGCGATTGTCCAAGGAACAATAGATGTGAAGTTTGTATTATGCTTTCTCATATAGGTTGTAGCTACGAACATTGCTGGTGGTAGGTCTAAAGGTCTACCATCACTTACTGTTAAGTAAGGTCCGAAGTAACCAACACAAGTTGTACCAGCACCAGTACCGAATGAGTATATGGTAGAAGGATTTAAATCTTGGTTCGCACCTGCTGCTACATAAGCTGTATCAAATACACCATCGTTAACAAACTGTGGATCAGTATTATGTTTAAAGTTCTTCATAGAAGGCATGTTTAAGAAACCAAAGCAGTCTAATCTTGCACCACAAATGTCCATTAATTGTTGCTTAGAGAATTCGATTAAACCTAAACCAAATGAATCGATTAAATATCTAAAATCAATTGCTTCTTTGTTTGTTAGTGCCTTGAATAATGGTGTTCCAGATTTAACTAAGTTAAGAATATCGTTTTGTCTAGTTTCAGTACCATTAGGCATTGATTCATTTCTCATCTTAAATCCAGTTAATGCTGTACCCTTATATGTTGATACATAATTATCAAGACTAGCATATCTAGTTGTTTGAGCAGTTATACCACCATAGTTATAAGTGGTTAATGCAATTGGTGCATCACAGGTTAACTCATAGTAAACCGAAGCATATGCTTTCTTAGCAATGATTCTTGTTAGTTGTTTAGGAACTTCTGAATATGTAAGTCCACCTATTGTATTTACGCCTAATGTTGATGGGTCGTAAGATGCTTCTAGATAATCACCAACTTTAACCTCAGTATATCTCGCAGCATTAACTAAAATCTTAGTTGATACTGGTGTCCAGCTATCTGGATACTCAACATCAAGAGATTGACTAAAGTTAGATTTTCTTGATATAACAGTAAACTCATTGAAGATAGCTGCGTAATCAACTGGATCATATGTCTCAATATCTAAAACCACACCACCTTCATATGTTGGTAGATCAAAGAATGCAAATATATAAACTCCGGTGTTTGTTCCAAATTCAGTTATATTTATATAGTATTTATTACCAGAAGGTCCAGTTATATAATCATCTGTTTGTACTATACCGTTTACATAATCCATATAAAATTTTGAGTATTGTCCAAAAACACCGACAGTAGCATTAGCTGCCCCAGAGGTATTCCAATAGTCACTATAAGCAATACCGAATGATATAGATGATCCAATAATGAATTCATCATCTGTTTTATAATATAAGAATACACCATCAGTATCTTGTAGATTTGTAATCTCAACTCCAAGCTTACCAGTTATTGTAACTTTTGTTAATTTCACATTAGAAGTTGTCACGATAGTTTTATTCTCGGTTGACCAAACTGATTCAGATGTGAAGAAGCTTGTAAGACTATTATAATATACCATTCTTCTTAACTTCTCATAAGATCCACTTGCAGCCAAACTAGATGCTTTATCAGTTGATGCTAACTCAAATACAAGTTGTAGTTTAAGAGCTGTATCTATATTTACATTTGTAACTGGGTTTGATAAATATTGATAATTGAAATCAACACCAGAAACCAACTCATTAAATCCACCATCATTAACACTTACATCATTTGTAACAAATGTGTAAGAAGATGTAGATGGGTTGATAGTTGTTACGGTATAACCAAATACAACATCTGTAACATTAACCGCAGGTGATGCAGTGCCTGTTCCTATCATACTAACCTTACCAGTATTATCAACTTTAAGTGTTGAATAGAAACTATTTGTTCCAGAGACTGGTGTGTAAGAACTTGTGAATGATGTAGTAGATAATGTTGCGCCGGTGTTATTAACTAAAGTAAGCTTTTTACCACCTATGATTACATATGGAGTATCAGTAACATATACAGTACCAGTAACCGTATAGGATGCGGTAGCATATGAATAGTCAGTATATACACCATAAACATATCCTTCTGAGTATAAAGCAGATCTGTAACCTTCTGCAACACCAGTTGCACCAGCACCTCTAAATATGCTATCATATCCACTTGGGATAATTGCCCATGTATTACCTGGTCTATCTAAATCAGTGAAGTCGTATGTATTACTATCGATTATAGTATCATTATATGATAAGAAATCAATTGTTGATTGTGTTGTTCCAACTAGAGTATTACCAATTAAATCTAGCATACCGTTTGGATAATCAGTTTCATAACGATCAACGTTAAATGCACAGAATAATCCTGTTTTATCTGTATCATTATTGATTAATGTTTCAATGAATATGTTTCTACCAGATAAATCTTTGAAGTAAGGGATTAAAGATAAACCTTGATAATATCCTAATAAATTAATATTTCTATCGTGTATAAAGCTACTAACCTGTCCCTTTAGTAAACCAGTTGCATCAAAGTATTTTGACCATTTTGAATCGGTTGATAAAGTGCTATAGTTAGTCCAGTCACCAGCAACAACAACAACATCAACTAAGTAGTCAGATGCGAAGTCTGTTGGATATAAGTAAGTAGGAACCTTATCGGCTGAGCCGTACCATTGTTGTAATTGTACATCAAATCCAGTCATAGAAGACTTAAATGTAAATACAGTTATTGCTCTATCAGAAACGTTAGTAAGGTTGATTAAGGTATTTAATCCACTTATTGGCTCTAATGGCTCAGCAATCGGATCTAGACTAACCTGATCAAGAAATGCTTGAGTATCTCTCTTCCAAAATCCAGTTGTATTAAAGAATTTTCTATAAGAATCTAAAGATTCTGCCGCATTGAATATGTATGAGGAACCAGATAAAGATTTAAATTGTATTTTATCTAATGTATCATCGGTCTTCAATAGGTTAAGTGCATATACAGGACTAGACTCCAGCATTTTAGTTACTGTTCTGTGGAAGTAAGAACCTTTTCTTTCTAAACTTCTATCTATTGTACCAAAGATAGCTTCCAGGTCACTCACATTGGTTAAACGAATTGGTGTGTTTACCGGTCCCTTCTTAGAGAAACCAATAACCATGTTAGTTATTCCCTCGATAACTGTTGGATTAGCTATTTGTGATAAATCATACTCTTCGATGAAGATGCCAGGTCTTTTGTATTTACCAATTTGAATTGCTGCCATATTAAAATATTATTTTTTATTAACTTATATATAAAAATAAAAAAACCAATTTTTTCTATTTATTTATTCTTTATGAAATAATCCAATCGTTTTTTATTGTTGAGTATATCTGCTTTCATTTGTTTGAGTTTTTGATCAGCATTTCTGCTAAGTGTCATAATCTCTGTGTTTAGTTTTTTTATCTTATCATTTAGTTCTGTTATCTTATCCTGATTATAGTTTATATCATTAGTCAATGAATCCTTATTATCAGGATTATCACTCATACTAGATTTCACATTGCTTAATGTATCTGTCTTAGTCTGTAAGTCATCTTGTAGCGACTTTAGCTCTCTTTTTTTATCCGCTGCCATTGCGTATAGAGCTATTAGTGGATTGTTAAACTTAATTCTTTTCTTATCCGACGTATTAGCCTCAATAAACTTTTGTGCAAATAGTTTAGATATTAAATCCTTCTCATCTTTATATGTATTATAGATATTATCTATGGTAACCTTTTTGGTTAAAAACTCCTTAATATCTTTCTCAGCATCATTAGATTGATTCTTATCAGCAGCAATCTCTGGTTCATCAGTTTGATAAATGTTGAAAGCTTCTCTAAATTCCTTATACTTCTTAATCATACAGTATATATTAAAATAAAAAAGAGAGATTGTAACAATCTCTCTTTTTTTATGCTTTAAATTTAGCAATTATCTCATTCATCTTTCTATTATCGATTTTCATATCATTACTCTTTTCGACTATCTTGTCTTGCTTAAATGTAATATCTTCTTTAATCTGTTTTCCATTAGCCTTATCTACCGGAACTTTAAGAATCTCAATATTATTAATTTTAATTTCCTTTGACTTTATATCATAGTTGCCATTCTTTAAACTATCATTTATTTCAACATATTTAATCTTCAGATTATTTGAAATTGAAAAACTATTATTGTGTGTATCCAAATCAATATATCCAATATAAATTGGGTAGTTATCCGCGAATGGTAGTCTAGCATTATCACTAGCACCAGAGCCAGAGATTAGGTCCATTTTATATGGGGTTGGTGATGTATCACTACTAACTTGATTTTTTAGATAGTTGGATACAATAGATTGTTTCTTATTAACCTTAGGACAGAATTGATACTTAAACATCACACAGTTACCACCCTTTGTTCCATTTTGCTCACCGAATGGATAGAAATACATAATATTAATATTATCTTTATCAGTAACCTTAAGCATTTTCTTACCCATTGATTTCAGTCCAATGAGACTGTTCGTACGACCTGTTTGATCGAAGAACGGAGAGTCAGTAGGTCCTTTATCATCAGCATTAATTGTACCACCATTTGGTATACCATCACCAGTCTCTTTAGCTTCTGCAATGTCCTCTGTTCCAAAGTATCTAGTTAGTATTTTACTTCTATGCTTTTTAAAACTTCCTTCTTTGTTATCTAACATATCGTTGATGAAAGTCATAAGTGTTCTACCTGACCCTTGATTTTTCTTATCAAAGTTTGCTTGTTCGGTACCCGTATCCTTCTCAGCTTGAGAGACAAATTTATACTTAGCCAATATCATTCTGAATCTCTCTTGTTCGAGTATCTTGGTTATACCAGTTTGCCATTTATCATAGACTGCTTTAGCCGCCCAAGGTCCAAACCCAGGATTATCCATTGTACCAGGGCTTGCCTTACCAATGTATTCATATTCTCTCAACGTCTTTTGAGAAACTCTACCACCAGGTCTTCCTGATGGAATATAATCAGAAGCATATAAATCATAAGCTCTACCAAATAGATTAATTATTTGAATAATAGGGTCTTTCTTCCTAGTATCCTTATCTTCTTTATCTAAAGCCTCGGTAGAGATATCCTCACCTTTACTATTCTCTAGTTGCTTATTAGCCTCATCTGCTGCTGCCTTATCAACCTTCCATTTAGACTCATCACCTTTCTTGAAGAACTTGAACCATGATGTTTTAATACTATCAGACTGCTGTTCAGTCTCTGTTTCTTGTCCCTGAGCTTCTGGCTTATTTTCTTCTTCTTGTTTTGTTTGGGCATCTGGTTTATTTTCCACTTTTGTTTGTTCCGGTGACTCAGGTTTATTTTCCCCTTCATCATTTACTGATATGTCCTCATCCTGCTCTCTTATAAGCATGAACTTATTGAAGCTTGATATCAATCTTTCGGTTTTAACTTCCTCTTGTGTCTCAGATTTAACTTCTGTCTTATTGGTATCTTGATTTTTAACGGTATCAGGATATACTTCTTTTATTTTGTTAAAAGATTTGATAAACTGTTTGATATGTGCGCCTGCACCACCACCTTTACCATCATCACCAAGTGACCATAATATAAGATGCTTCCATGATATGTCCTGGTTATTTGTGGACTCACCCTTGGTTTCTTGATCAGTAAATGATAATAGTACTTTGCTAAGTGAAGATATTGACTTAGCAACGTCTTCAACTACGATTGCCTCTTTTATAAGAGCCTCCAATCCATCTGGCTTATATGAATCATAGTTTAGAACAATCTTTCTACCCAAGTCCACAATATTTTTCATATTTGTCTTTTTATTCTCAGCATTGGAATTTAAAAGAGATTCCAAATCTTGGATGTGTGTCGCGATGCCTGATGCACTATAAGCTTTAATAACTTTATTCCAAGCAATCTTTGCACTTTTCGAAGCTTCATCTTCCTGTAGGTTTGCATCTATCTCTTCGTTAAGCATTACATAAAACTCATCATAGTAACTAAATGCTTCTGATGCGGTAACTCCGTTTATCTGTCCGATTGTACCTTTCTTACTTAACCTAACTGCATTCTCATGAGCTTCTTTATCTACTGGCTCTTCTTCTGCCGCAGGTACGGTTGTTGTTTGTTTTTTGTCTTTAATCTCTTTAATTAACTTACCTATTTCAGCCTCCTCGTTTTTATAAAAATTAACCTTTTCAGTATCATTCTTCTTAGTATAGATTTCTACTGCACTTTTTGCCATACCTAATCTATTATTGAGCATACCTAAATATGCGGCATCATTGCTTGGCTTAGCCATTCCTTTAAGTCTGTTATATTTTACTTCATCAAAATTGGTACCTGTACCCCCAAACTTAACAGTATTATTCTTTATATCTAGATGTAGTCTGGTTATTGATTGTATTAAAGATACTGTGTTGTCATAGAATACTTTATCTGACTCGTTGTCTTCTTCCTCATCATTATCTTCCTCATTTGTATCACCTTCCTCTTTTTTCAGATCATCTCTAAACTTCTCTAAGCTACTTACTATTGTATCTTTACCCTCAATTTCGGACTTCTTAGTTAGGTCAATAGCATTGTCTATCAAGCCATCTAATAATTGGTCAATTCTTTCATTAACCGATAGATTTGAGTATAATGCCCTTTGTGTATTTATCGCATTTGCAGCACAATATACCTCATATAAGGCAACAAGTGCAGTTATATTCTTAGCACCAGGTATAGAACGTGTTAGTAGTTCAGCTAAACGAGCTTCAACTTCATTAACTATTCCACTTACCTTAGTCACCTTAAGATAGAGTTTAGACTTTCTTAGTGTTGAGTTAATAAGTCTACCAAGTAAGGATCCGCCCCACGTAATGTCGTTCTCAAAGGCATATTCCTCATTTATTGGTAAGTGTATTTCGTTATTAATCTTAACCTCCTCAAACTTTCTTACAAGAAAATCTTCTCTGTATTTTAAATACTTCATTTTTACGATTATTTTTTCTAAATCTATATATTAAAAATATAAACCGTAAAATAAAAAAAGGTGTAGAAAATTAATTCTACATCTTTAGCTTTTAGTTTATAAATTGATTAGCCTTTCAACCTTTCAATTTCCTTAGTAACTACACTACAATTTTCATAATCCTCGATTGATAGGTAGTATTCTAATCTCTTATTTAACTTAGATAGTTTCTTCTCATTTTTATTAGCTTCTTTAACAACTTCTGCATCTAAAAAAATACCGTTCTCTGAGAGAAAAACATCAGATACACTCTTTTCAAATAGGTTACTATCTAACATATCTATTTTACCATTAACAGATAAATATACAGATTTGTCATTATTTATGATAACATCAGAAACAACATACTCATTTCCATTTATAAGTCTCACTTTCTTGTCTTTGTGTTTCTTAGTACCACATCCACCTACCGTTCTACTAGATAGTGTTTGATTCTCACCGATGTATCTAACGGTTTCGCCTGTTGTAAATCTTGAATAAGTTTTTATTAAAATAGTTTCTTCATCTGGCGTTAGTGCCTTACTATTATATTTCTTTGCTAATATTTCATCTGCTGTTAAAGTTTTTGGAACTTCTGTACCAAATACCATTGTAAGGTAACTTTCACCTATGCTTTTAAATGAGCTTTCATAAAGACTGAAAATACTAGCATCGAATATTGAAAATCCATCAACTGCAATAGTAGCAATACCTGTTAAGTCAACTCTAATTTCTGAGACAACATATTCATTTCCATTAATTAAATTTGGGAAAACTGCTATACCGTTGTTAGGATCTTGATTAAAGATTCTAGTCTTACCAGTATATATAACTGTTTCACCAACTCTAAACTTAGAATTTTTCATACGTTTTATTTATACAAATATACGACATAAACACTGATTTACCAAATGTTTTTAAGTCGTTTTAACAAGTTGTTAACTTAGTATTTAGCTAATAAATCAAGAACTTTTTCATATTCTTCCTCTGTTAGAGTTGCGCCGCTGTATTCACCATCAACATGAAATATCGTAGGGCTCATCCAATTCTTAATTTCTGGAATATTAACATCACAATTATCAAGCATATATTTAAGTAATTTTACTTTTCCAAACTCGGCTGCTGTCTTCACAAATATTTGTCTTCTATAATGTGCAAACTCGGGATTTTTTTTAATCATATCTATTGCATCATCTTCTCTATCTTCTCTAATTGCCAACCTAAATTTTGCTCTTTCTTCGTAGGAAGGTTCTGATAAACTTTCAAATAGTTTAAATGTTGTAATTTTTTTCATAGTCTTTATTTTTTTCTTTACACAATATATATAATTTTTCTAAATCAAAAAATTAATATATAATAAAAATGGATAATAATATGAAGTTAAAAAGTTTTAATGAGTTTAATGAAGGGATTATAACATCATTATCAAATAGTATTAAGAGTGTTTCAAATAGTGTTAAAGGAGCTTTCTCATCACTTACTGGAACTAAAGAGGCTAAAGAATTGCGTAAATATAATATCTCTGCTAAGAAGATATCTGATACTGAATACAAGTTTATTCATGAGGTTAGAATCATAGCAGAATTAAAAGTAGTTGATAGTAATAAATTTAGACTAACAATATATTTCTATGCTAGTGAAAAAGAAAATACTAATAATAAACCTATATTAACTGATACTCAGTTTGATAAACAAAAAGAGAAGCCCTATTCTAAAGGGTCTTTAGATTTTGAATATACATTATTGGCAGTTGAACATTTAATAAAGTGGTGGTCAAGAAGCACAAATTCTGGAAAATCTATTAACCCTAACTTTAAAATTGGTAAGATCTAACCTTTTTTAGAGAAAAATGGGTTTGTGATTTTAATCCGATTTAGGGTAAAATATATAAAATAACATTATGAAATTTAAAGAGCTTATCTATAAGGGTAATACAATCATCGGAGATAGTAAGATAACTAAAATATTGGAGAATGAAAAGTTCTATTGGCTTATCGATGCCGAAATAGAAAATGCTTCTATTGAAATAATTAATAATACTATAATATGGAAATCTGGCGACTTCTTCGCGGGGCATTGGTATTATGGTATATGGAAATCAGGTAATTTTCACGGGATATGGGAAAATGGTATTTTTGAAGATGTGAATTTTAAAGGTAAATTTATAAGTGGTATAAAACCCGACTCGTGAAAGTATAAAAAATAATTCACCAGTATGAAGAAACGAAATGTAGAGAGCAAAACTATTGTATATGATAATAATTTTGTTACAATTACAAAAGAAACAAATCAGGAATTATTTTTCGAAATAGGGGATATCGTAACAACCGATGTCGCAGAGGCCGTAGCAATAATGATTGTTAAGGGGTCAAGTGGAATATGGGATGTTTTGATTGATAACACCGTGGAGGTGGATCCAGAAAGATGCCTATACTGGTTGAGCGGCGGTCAAAAAGAATGGTTCATGCCTGAACACTATAACACAATATGGTCAAACTGCTATTTAGAGTTCCAAGAAGAGTTTGGATTCATGGTTGTTGATATTATCAGAAAGTCAAAAACATTAGGTGATGTACGCAGTGGATTTATCAAATATCTAAACCTACCAATACTATACGACTTTGCTATAAGCAGAAATCTAATAAAGTAGATTTATTTTTTAATATATACTTTATGGCAGTTTTAAATTTAATATGTAAGAACCTTTGGTGTAAATGTTATTTCGATGTTGATATCGAAGAAGGTGAAGAAAGACCAAAACAATGTCCTAAGTGTAAATCATTTGATGAGGAATTATCTGGTGGTGTATCCTGGACAGATAAGACATATGAAGGTAGTAGATTTGATGGAATGCCTCATAGAATAGCTATTAATATAAAAAAATATTACAAATGATAAAGGCGAGTTTTTTTGATTTAGATACATTAATTGATATTGATAGTAAAGTTTGGATAGTAAGTAAATTAAATCCAAATATTCCTATCATGAAAATATCTAAATCAGATTTCAATCTGATTAGAAATGGTATTTTTAAAAAACAGGGAAATAAAATAGAGTTCAATGGTCATACATATTGGCTACCGAATGAGTTATCTAATAAACTTAAGGTTAAGTTGAAGGTAACTGATACCAGTTTAGCAAATATTGGTATATCTATGCAAGAATTTCTAAATAAGGATGTTATAGATAACATGAAATTTGATATAAAGATTGATGCTATATCACATCTTAAAAACACGAATGATGATATTTATGTCATATGTTCAAAGCAAACTGTTAGGAACTATACCAACGTTGTAAAGAAGTTAGAAGATAAACTTAAAGATGATGGATTACAAATAAAGAATTTCTATTATATAACTGATACATTCTATAATCAGGATAGAGATGAGATTAGATTTAAAGTAATTAGACTTCTTTT
>Ga0114964_10002091_pt1 | contig 14116 bp, 12 predicted proteins | sample C_131016_MF_Meta_FD_92638 | JGI IMG/M metagenome (GOLD analysis project Ga0114964, IMG submission 92638) | Freshwater microbial communities from Lake Croche, Canada to study carbon cycling - C_131016_MF_MetaG | ecosystem: Environmental > Aquatic > Freshwater > Lake | place: Lake Croche, Canada... | reverse complement strand
TATGGAAACTAACTCGGTGGTAGGCACCTGGTCGTTCGCGATCTTCAAGTTCAGCTTGTGCCACCGCCGTGCGGAATGTGACATCCCATAACGTCGGTGCTTCAGTCTGGTAAGCCTCACCACGTGCGAGATTGTTTAAGAACATTCGCTGAGAAATCGCACGCGCGCGGGCATCAATAGTTTGGTAAGTCATTTTCCAGTCAACGCTGATACCAAGGCGACGCCACAATGATTCAAAAACTTTCTCATCTTCGATAGTCAGACGTTCACATAGTTCAACGAAATTGCGACGCGAAATTGCGATCTGGTCCTTGCCGGGTTCAGCTGGTGGCTCAAAACTGGCATCGTAGGGCAGCGATGGATCGCAGCGCACGCCAAAGAAGTTCTGCACCCGGCGTTCGGTAGGCAGACCATTGTCGTCCCAGCCCATGGGGTAGAACACTTTTTTGCCAGTCATCCGCTGGTAACGGGCTATGCAATCTGTGTGCGTATAAGAAAATACGTGCCCCACATGTAGGGAACCGCTGACAGTTGGCGGTGGAGTGTCGATAGAGAAAACTTGGTCCCGCGTTGCGGTGCGATCAAAATCGTAAGTGCCTGCGTCTTGCCACATATCAACCCACTTGCTTTCCAAACCATCAAGGGTTGGCTTCTCGGGCATTTGCGCAGTGCTCATAGCGCCTAAGTCTACGGCGCGGTACTCAAAGCGCTTTAGAGAAGGGCGCGGTACTCATAGCGCCTAAGTCTGCGGCGGGATGTTCTCTAGACTTAAAGGCATGACCCAGGACTGGCTTGCCGAACTTGCACGTGTCGAAGACGTACTTGCCTCCCGCTGGCCAGAAACCAAAATTGAGCCAAGTCTGACCCGAGTCAGCCACCTAATGACTTTGCTTGGTGACCCGCAACTTGCCTATCCCGTCATTCACATCACAGGCACAAACGGCAAAACGTCAACGGCTCGCATGGTTGAATCGCTCTTGCGCGAATTGGGTTTGAATACCGGACTGGTCACTAGTCCGCATTTGCACAGTGTGACTGAGCGAATTTTGCTGAACGGCGAAAAAATTTCCTCCGAAAAGTTTGTCGAGATGTACGACGAACTCGAACCATTCCTGACCATTGTGGACGCTGGCAGTGTCGCTGAAGGTGGTCCAGCGATGTCGTACTTCGAAGTATTGACCGCAATGGCATTCACCACGTTTGCAGATGCACCAGTTGACGTCGCGATTGTTGAAGTAGGTATGGGTGGAACGTGGGATGCCACTAACGTTGTGCAGCCCGTAGTCAGTGTCGTGACACCAATCGGACTTGATCATGCCGAGTACCTTGGCGACACGATTGAAGAAGTTGCCACGGAAAAAGCAGGCATTATCAAAGCTGACACTTTGGTTGTCCTTGCCATTCAAACGGCCGCTCCTGCCGAAATCCTGATTGCCCGCTCGATCGAAGTTGGTGCAACTGTTGCTAGACAAGGTGTTGAATTCGGTGTGCGTGAGCGGCAACTTGCAGTGGGTGGGCAGATGATTTCCTTTGATGGAATCGCTGGCACCTATGACGATGTGTTACTGCCGTTGCATGGCGCACATCAAGCGGAAAACGCATCAGTTGCCTTAGCAGCAGTCGAAGCTTTCTTCGGTGGTTCACAGCACTTGAATGAAGAATCTGTTCGTGATGGATTTGCTCAAGCAACATCGCCAGGTCGTCTAGAGGTTGTTCGTCGAAGTCCAACAGTCATTGTTGATGCCGCACACAATCCTCATGGTGCGGAAGTTCTTGCTCGAGCACTCGATGAATCATTCGCCTTTGAATACATTGTTGGTGTTGTATCCGTGATGGGCGATAAGGATGTCGAAGGTGTTCTTCAAGCACTCGAACCAGTTCTTGATGAAGTGGTTGTGACGTGGAATGGTGCGCCGCGCGCAATGGTTTTAGAAACTATTGAACAACTTGCCGTTGATGCATTTGGTCGCGATCGTGTTCATGCTCGTGCGTCCCTCTCTGGTGCAATCGATTGCGCATTGGAGATAGCCGACAATGCAGGTTCCACAGGCGTTGGCGTCGTTGTCACAGGATCAGTTGTTACTGCTGCCGCAGCTCGAGCCTTACTAGGTGCTACCACGTGAAAGTAATGGGTAGCGCGCTGTTGAGTCTGCAGGCCATTGTCCTTGGACTTGCAATCCCGGTTGCCGTTGTTGTGTATGACATTCCCAAAATGCGGGCAAATACTGTGGCGTTCTCATTAATGATCTTGTGCATTGTGGCCATTGGCGGAATGCGTCACGACCGACAAACAGCGATCCGGACCGCCATCGTTGTGCAGTCGATCATCATTTTGTGCGGTTTCTTAGTTAAGCCCCTGTTCTTCCCGGGCATCCTTTTTGCACTCGTCTGGGCGTTGGCTATCAATTTGAGTGGAAAGATCCCAGCAAAAACACCTTTAGACTAGGCATTATGTCTGAACGTACTCTTGTCCTTGTTAAGCCAGATGGCGTCGAACGCGGTCTGATCGGTGAAGTTATCTCGCGTATTGAACGCAAGGGCTTCAAGATCGTCGCCTTGGAATTGCGCACACTCGATCGCGCAACAGCTGAAAATCATTATGGTGAACATGATGGCAAGCCGTTCTTCAAAGACCTTGTTGACTTCATTTCGGGCGGCCCGCTTGTTGCCGCAGTGATCGAAGGCAACGAAGCAATTGCGCAATGGCGAGCAATGATGGGTGCAACAAACCCAGCCAACGCTCCTCTCGGAACCATTCGCGGTGACCTAGCAACTGAAATGCAGTTGAATGTCTCGCACGGTTCAGATTCACCTGAGTCAGCCGCGCGAGAAATTGCTCTGTTTTTCCCAAACCTCTAGGGGATACGCATGACGGTTCAGTCGGTCTTTCCTGAGCTCGAACGTCTTTTGCCGTTCGTTCAAAAGCCAGTTCAGTACGTTGGCGGCGAACTTAATGCCGTCATCAAACCATGGGATGACGTCACTGTTCGCTGGGCTTTGATGTACCCGGACGCTTATGAAGTTGGCATTCCCAACCAAGGCGTACAGATCCTTTATGAAGTGTTGAATGAACGCGCTGACACTTTGTGTGAACGCAGTTACGCAGTCTGGCCTGATCTTGAGGCTTTGATGCGTGAACACAATGTTCCGCAATTCACTGTTGAAGCTCACCGCCCCGTCGGTGCCTTTGATCTTTTTGGATTGTCATTCTCAACTGAACTTGGTTACACCAATATGCTGAATGCAATCAGCCTTGCTGGTTTCCCGTTACATGCTGTTGATCGTGGCGACAATGACCCGATTGTGATTGCCGGCGGACACTCAGCATTTAACCCAGAAGCGATTGCTGATTTTATTGACGGCGCGGTCCTCGGTGATGGTGAACAAGCAGTTCTCGCCATCACGGATATCGTGGCTGCATTCCGTAATGAAGGCAGTCCTGGTGGCCGTGCTGAGTTACTGATGCGCTTGGGTAAGTCGGGCGTACTTTACATTCCACAGTTCTATGACGTTGAGTACCTCGAAGATGGCCGCATTCGTCGTGTTGCACCTAATCGCGAAGGTATCCCGTGGCGCGTGGCAAAGCACACTGTGATGGACCTTGACCAATGGGCATACCCCAAGGCACCACTTGTGCCATTGGCTGAAAGTGTTCACGAACGTATGAGTGTGGAAATTTTCCGCGGGTGTACTCGTGGCTGTCGATTCTGCCAAGCGGGCATGATTACTCGTCCCGTGCGTGAGCGTTCCAAAAACACAATTGCCGAGATGGTGGCAAATGGTTTGGAAAAGACTGGCTATGAAGAAATCGGTTTGTTGTCGTTGTCCAGTGCTGATCACAGCGAGATTGCGGATATCGCAAAAGGCTTGGCTGACACCTACGAAGGTACGAACACTTCGCTGTCGCTTCCTAGTACCCGTGTCGATGCGTTCAACATTGACTTGGCTAATGAACTTTCACGTAATGGTCGTCGTAGTGGTCTGACATTTGCACCCGAAGGTGGCAGTGAGCGCATTCGTCGGGTCATCAACAAGATGGTGACCGAAGAAGACTTGGTCCGCACAGTGACCGCCGCTTATTCAGCAGGTTGGCAGCAAGTGAAGTTGTACTTCATGTGTGGTTTGCCAACTGAAGAAGACGAGGACGTATTACAGATTGCCCGCCTGGCCCATGAAGTGATTAAAGCCGGTCGGGAAGCAACGGGTCGTCGGGACATCAAATGCACAGTATCTATTGGTGGTTTTGTGCCCAAGCCACACACGCCATTCCAGTGGGCTGCACAACTTGATCACGTCACAACTGATTCACGCTTGAAGAAACTGCGCGATGCAATCCGTGAAGACCGCGCCTATGGAAAAAATATTGGTGTGCGTTACCACGATGGTAAGCCGGGCATTGTCGAAGGCTTATTGTCCCGCGGTGACCGTCGTGTTGGTCGAGTCATTGAACAGGTGTGGCGTGATGGTGGACGTTTTGATGGTTGGAGCGAACACTTCTCGTATGACCGTTGGATGAATGCAGCAGAAATCGCGTTTGCCGACCTACCCGTCGATGTTGATTGGTACACGATTCGCGAACGTGAACTTTCTGAAGTCCTGCCGTGGGATCACTTGGATTCTGGATTGGACAAAGAATGGCTGTGGGAAGACTGGCAAGATGCACTTTCCGAAGTTGAAGTGGATGACTGCCGTTGGACACCATGTTTCGACTGTGGTGTGTGTGATCACATGGGAACTGAAATTCAAGTTGGTCCTACCAACACTGTGATGTTGCCTATTCCGATGCTCCCTTCCAAGGTGCTTGCTGAATCGGGGACTGTCAGTGGCCCGTGACCCGGGTCGCGAATTCATTCCGCCGGTCCAAAAGTTGCGCATCCAGCATGCAAAGCGCGGCCCGCTGAGATTCACGTCGCATCGTGATTTCCAGCGTGCTTTTGAACGGGCAGTTCGGCGCGCCGGAGTTCCGATGGCATACAGCGCAGGCTTTTCCCCGCACCCAAAGATTTCTTATGCCAACTCGGCGCCTACCGGCGTTGCCAGCGAAGCCGAATACGTTGAAATTGGTGTCGTTCAGTTTTGTGACCCCGAAAAAGTCCGTGCTGCCGTAGATGCGGTTTTGCCCCCAGGTTTGGACATTTTGGCTGTGGTTCAGGCAAATACCGGCGATTTTGTGGCCCGATTGGAAGCAAGCCATTGGCAGCTGGAACTACCAGGTGTTGAGGTTGCCGATCTAGCATCAGCGGTCGAGCAATTCCTTGCCACCACTGAAGTTTTGGTTGAACGCAAGGGCAAACAAGGTATGCGAACCTTTGATGCACGCGAGGCCGTGATTCGTGCTGTCGTGGAAACGGGTGCTGACTGTGCCATACTTCAAGTAGTTGTTCGGCATGGCGTGCCATCCGTTCGACCTGACGATGTTCTTGCAGCTCTCACAAAAGTTGCGGATCTCGTGCCTGGGATTCCTCCGCGAATCACCCGTTTGGCGCAGGGTCCATTGCTTGAAGACGGCTGGTCAGTGGGCGATCCTTTCGCTCCAGACCGTGACGCCGCACAAGCGTGAGCACACCATCGTCGACACATAGGCTTATGCGTCCCTCGGGACGTGGGTGATCTCACCCGAATGTTCGCGCATTCAGGTGAGCGATAGGAGACGACATATATGTCGGACAAAAATAACGAAGTAAGTGACTCTGCTGCGCCTGCAAAGAAAGCCGCACCACGTCGCCGTGCTGCAGGTCGACCAGCAGGCCCACCAGCTGAAGTAGTGACCAAGGATGCACCGACTTCTGCGGCCTCAACCTCGGACAAGTCAGCAGCAGATAAATCTGTGAAAAAGACTGTCAAGAAGGCACCCGTTGCCATTCCTGTGTTTCAGGCCGCACCAGTGACTGCCGCACCTGCAAAGAAGACTGCCAAGAAGGCCACATCTGCAGATTCAACACGCGACGATGATGCACCGGCCAAAAAGACGGCCGCTAAGAAGGCTCCTGCCAAAAAATCTTCAGCTAAAACCTCTGATGATGGCGACGATCAAACTTCAGGTTCGCAGTCCAATGATGGCGACGAAGGAACCGGTGAAGGCGGCGAGGCTCGGCCAAACCGTAACCGCAACCGTAACCGCAACCGTCGCAAGTCAAAGACCCGCCAAAATCAAGACTCGGGCGAGGCAACTGACGACGAATCAGGCGAAGAATCCACCGACGATACCAACGCAGATACCAATGCAGATGCTGGCGAGGGCGAAGGTCCCCGCAAGCGCAAGCGCAGCCGTGAACGAGCCACCGATGGCGAGTCAGGTTCCGTCCGTCTTGATGCCAAGCGTCAACGGCGTCGGGATGGCCGCGACAACAATCGTCGCCGCGCTCCGATCCTGAGCGAAGCAGAATTTTTGGCACGTCGCGAAAATGTTGATCGCCAAATGGTTGTTCGCCAACAAGGCAGTCGTACCCAGATTGCGGTGCTTGAAGACGGCGTACTCGTAGAGCATTACATCAACCAGTCCAGTAGCGGTTCACTCGTTGGAAACGTTTACGTTGGCCGCGTCCAGAACGTACTGCCAGGTATGGAAGCAGCATTCGTTGACATCGGCAAGGGTCGCAATGCTGTTCTTTACGCAGGTGAAGTGAACTGGGATGCCGCCGGCATGGAAGGACAACAAAAGCGCATCGAAATGGCGCTGAAGTCCGGCGACCAAGTTCTTGTTCAGGTCACGAAGGATCCAGTGGGTCAAAAGGGTGCCCGACTCACGAGTCAGATTTCACTACCAGGTCGTTTTTTGGTGTACGTGCCGAACAACCCAATGACCGGTATTTCACGCAAACTTCCAGATCGTGAACGCTCACGTTTGAAAACAATTTTGCGGCAAGTTGTTCCTGAAGATGCCGGCGTCATTGTGCGCACCGCAGCCGAAGGTGCCAGCGAAGAAGAGTTACGTTCTGACGTAGCCCGTCTTGCTGCGCAATGGACTGACATCGAAGAAAAGTCCAAGACTGCGCCGCCATCAACCATGTTGTACGGCGAACCAGATATTTCTATCAAGGTAGTCCGCGACATATTCAACGAAGATATGAAGAAACTTGTTGTGTCTGGTGACGAGGCATGGGAGACCGTTGAACAGTATGTGTCGTACGTAGCTCCTGATCTTGCACAACGCTTAGAAAAATATGTTGGCACCAAAGATGTCTTCGCTGAGTATCGCGTTGACGAGCAACTTGCTAAAGCACTCGATCGCAAGGTGTTCCTACCTTCAGGTGGATCACTTGTCATCGATCGCACCGAAGCAATGACTGTTGTCGACGTCAATACCGGAAAGTTTGTTGGCCAAGGTGGAAACCTTGAACAGACTGTCACGAAAAATAACTTGGAAGCGGCCGAAGAAATCGTTCGTCAACTTCGCTTGCGTGACATCGGTGGAATTATCGTGATCGACTTCATCGACATGATCCTGGAATCAAACCGCGACCAAGTAATCCGTCGACTTATTGAATGCCTTGGTCGTGACCGCACAAAGCACCAAGTAGCCGAAGTGACATCTCTGGGACTTGTCCAAATGACGCGCAAGCGCATTGGCGCTGGCCTGCTTGAGGTGTTCAGCGAATCATGTGACCACTGCAACGGCCGTGGCGTTGTTATCCACATGGATGCTCAGCATGGCGGGATGCACGACAAGAAAACCCCTAAAAACAAGGCTAAAAAGACCGGTCCTGATCCAGTGGCCGCCGCTTCTTTTGGGGCAGACCACGAATTAGCCGTTTTTGACAGCGTGGAAATTGACGCTGAAAGCCCAGAAAGTACCGACGAAGCCCCCTCAGTTTGACCCGAACCCCCATTAATCCGTAACCTTGTGAGGCTTAGACCTTAGGGATTTTCGCCCACAAGAAGCATTTACATCAAGGAGATACATCGTGTATGCGATTGTTCGTTCTGGCGGTCGCCAGGAGAAAGTTGCCGTTGGCGACCTAATCAGTCTCGATCGAGTTGGCATGAAGCCAGGCGAGACTGTTAATTTGCCAGCTTTGCTACTTGTTGATGGCGACAAGATCACCTCTGATGCCAAGGCACTTGCCAGTGTGAAGGTGACTGCTGAAGTCATTGACCACACCAAGGGTCCAAAGATTGAAATTCTGCGCTACAAGAACAAGACGGGTTACCGTCGTCGTCAGGGCCACCGCGCCAAGCTCACTGAAGTTCAGGTCATTGCGATCGGGGACGTCAAGGTAGCCTCAGGCGACAAGCTCGAAGCAAAGACTGCCAAGAAGATTGTTGCTAAAAAGGCTGCACCAGTAAAGGCTGCACCTGCAGTTGTTGCTGAAGCACCAGCTGCGCAAGCACCAGTTGCGAAGAAGGCGGCTGCCAAGAAGGCTGCACCTGTTAAAGCAGCAGCTGACAAGCCAGCAGCAAAGAAAGCAACACCAGCGAAGAAAGCAACACCAGCAAAGAAGGCCGCTGACAAGCCAGCAGCCAAGAAGACAGAGAAGTAGGACTGACTCATGGCACATAAGAAAGGTGCGTCCAGCACCCGAAACGGTCGCGATTCAAATGCACAGCGCCTCGGCGTAAAGCGTTTTGGTGGCCAACTAGTTAACGCTGGCGAAATCATCGTGCGTCAGCGCGGAACCCACTTCCACCCAGGTCTTAACGTTGGTCGCGGCAAGGATGACACCCTGTTTGCACTAACACCAGGCGCAGTTGAATTCGGCACCCGTCGTGGACGTCGTGTTATCAACATCGTGCCGGCGGCGTAATCCGCGCAGATTTTCCTAGGCAAGCGGGTCCGTATTCGGACCCGCTTTTCTATTTTCAGCAAGATTTATTTCTAACAAGATTCATTTTTAACAAAATTAATTGCCAGACAACCGCAAGCAAATAGATAAGGAAGCGATCATGACGACATTCGTAGATCAAGTGACGCTTCACGTCGCAGGCGGTAATGGTGGACATGGGTGTTCCTCGGTGCACCGGGAAAAGTTCAAACCTTTGGGTGGACCTGACGGCGGCAATGGTGGCAAAGGTGGCGACGTAGTACTTGTCGTTGACTTGTCGGTCACCACGCTTCTGGAATTTCACCGCAGTCCGCATCGCAGTGCAACAAACGGCAAGCCTGGCCAAGGCGATCACAAAAACGGTGCCTTTGGCGAAGACGTTGAACTACGCGTACCTGAAGGCACTGTCGTGTCTAATGCAGACGGCGAAGTCCTAATTGACCTCATCGGCGTCGGAACTCGTTATGTTGTCGCTCAAGGCGGCCGCGGTGGTCTTGGTAATGCTGCGTTGGCATCGACTCGTCGTAAGGCTCCCGGCTTTGCCTTGCTAGGTGAACCTGGCATCACTCGCGATGTGGTCTTGGAACTAAAGACTGTTGCTGATGTCGGGCTTGTTGGTTTCCCGAGTGCCGGTAAGTCTTCGCTGATCGCAGCAATGTCAGCTGCACGTCCAAAGATTGCCGATTACCCATTCACGACATTGCATCCAAATCTTGGTGTGATTAGTGCTGGCGAAACAGTCTTTACGATGGCTGACGTGCCTGGCTTGATTCCTGGTGCAAGTCAGGGCAAGGGACTCGGACTTGAATTCCTGCGGCACATTGAACGTTGTGCGGCCCTTGTGCATGTACTTGATTGTGCGACCTTGGAACCAGGTCGCGATCCACTCACTGATCTCGACAAACTCGAATACGAACTCGCACAGTACGGCGGACTTGAAGGTCGCCCGCGCGTTGTTGTGCTGAACAAGATTGATATTCCTGACGGACGTGAACTAGCTGAGTTTGTGTTGCCTGATTTGCACGAGCGTGGCTACCGCACATTCTTAGTATCTGCTGTCAGTCATGAAGGTTTGCGTGAACTTGGTTTTGCGTTGGCTGAAATTGTTCGTGACGCACGCGCCGCGGCACTTGTTGAACTTGCTGCCCGACCACGTGTCATCGTCAAGACAAAGGCCGTGGATGACGCTGGCTTTGTCGTCAAGGTCGAACGTGCTGGCGCCGACGAAGTGCGTTACCGCATTGTGGGCGAGCGCCCTGAACGTTGGGTACGCCAGACTGACTTTGCAAATGATGAAGCCGTTGGTTACTTGGGTGACCGCCTTGCCCGCGCTGGTGTTGAATTGGAGCTTGCTAAGGCAGGCGCAGTTGCCGGCGATGAAGTTGTCATTGGCGAAGGACCATCAGCAGTCGTCTTCGACTGGCAGCCAACTGCCGGTGATCTACATCAGGGCCCACGTGGAACTGACCAGCGACTTTACGAAATGAACCGTCCTGGTGCATCCGAACGTTTGGCTGCGCGTAAGGCTCGCGCACTACCCGTCACAGATGAAGAACTTGCTGCCGAACGGGAAGCAGCGATTGCCGCCACTGTGGCCTACGACCAGGCACTTGCTCGCGGTGAATTAACTCGAGACGATGATCTCTTTGACGAAGATGAGGTCGAGGTTGTGTGGACGCAAGGTAACCCTGACATTGACTTTGTGGAAGTTGATGAAGACCTTTCAGGAAAATCCGGTGAGTACTGATCTGTCCCGCGCAAAGCGAATCGTCGTTAAGGTCGGTTCGTCGTCCTTAACGACGCGCGCTGGCGGAATTGACGTTGAACGCATCCAGTCGCTCGTTGCGGCAATTGCTGCTCGCAAGGCGGATGGTGTGCAGGTAGTTCTAGTGTCTTCTGGCGCTATTGCGGCAGGGCTAGTGCCACTGGGATTGCAATCACGACCTGCTGACCTTGCTACCCAACAAGCTGCCGCAAGTGTGGGGCAATCGTTGTTGGTTGCCAAATATGCCGAGGCGTTCGGGCGACATGATGTGATTGTTGGCCAGGTGCTCTTAACAGCTCAGGATGTTCTTCGTCGTTCGCATTATCGAAATGCACAGCGTGGCCTTGCGCGTCTGCTGGATCTGGGTGTGCTGCCAATTGTCAATGAAAACGATACGGTCGCAACCGATGAAATTCGGTTCGGCGACAACGATCGACTCGCGGCGTTAGTGGCACATGTTGTGCAAGCCGATGCGCTGTTCTTGCTCTCAGATGTTGATGGTGTTTACGACGGTCCACCTGAACAGGCTGGTACCGCATTGATTCGCGAAGTCCACGATCTAGCCGAACTTGATTCAGCGACCATTGGCGGAACTGGTTCGGCCGGAATTGGCCTTGGCGGAATGACAACAAAAGTTGACGCAGCTCGCATTGCAACCACAGCTGGAATTCCAACCGTTGTCACGTCTGCTGCGCTGGCGGCCCAAGCCATTCGTGGCGAATCGGTTGGAACGTATTTCCACGCAGCAGCCAGTCGGATGCCGACTCGTTTGTTGTGGCTCGAGCACGCCACAACACCACAGGGTGCCATTGTGATTGACGATGGCGCAGTTACTGCGGTTGTTGAACGACGTCTGTCGTTATTGCCTGCGGGCATTGTGTCCGTGAAGGGGACCTTTGTTGCTGGCGATCCAGTGGACATTATGAATGTGCGCGACGAGGTTGTCGCTCGAGGCATTGTGTCCTTTGATTCCGACGAGTTGCCTGCGCTGATTGGAAAGAAAACTTCACAGATTGCCGATGAACTGGGTGCTGGCTTTGATCGCGAAGTTATTCATCGCGACGACATGGTACTTGTATCCGGTCAACTCGTAAGTGATCAGGAATAGGGTGGCGACATGACTGAGAACATTCAGCGCGAAGAAGTCCTCCACGCTGCTCGATTGGCACGTATTGCCTCGCGTGACTTGGCGATGTGCACGCGTGCAGACAAAGACTCAGCTTTGCACGCGATTGCTGATGCATTAGTTGCCCACAGTGAAATTATTATTGCGGCAAACGCTCAAGATGTTGCTACCGCCGCTGCGAACGGTACTGATCCAGCAATCATTGATCGACTGACCCTCAACCACGACCGCATTGCCGCCGTTGCGCAAGGTTTACGCGATGTTGCAAACTTGCCCGACCCTGTTGGTGAAGTGGTTCGCGGCTATACCTTGCCTAATGGTCTAGAAGTGCGCCAACAGCGCGTGCCAATGGGTGTCGTTGCCATGATTTATGAAGCGCGACCGAACGTGACCGTTGATGCAGCTGGATTGAGTCTCAAGAGTGGCAATGCAGTGCTGCTGCGCGGTTCGTCTTCAGCGCACAACACGAATGTTGATTTAGTTCGTGTGATGCGCGCGGCACTAGAAGCTTCTGCGGTTCCCGTTGATGCAATTCAAATTGCGCCGGGAACCACACACGAATCTGCAGGTTATTTGATGACTGCGCGTGGTTTGGTGGATGTCATCATTCCTCGCGGAGGCGCCGGGCTTATTGAATCAGTTGTTCAAGGATCCACTGTGCCTGTGATTGAAACTGGCATTGGAAATTGTCACGTCTTTGTTGACGAGTCTGCCGACCTCGACATGGCTGTCGACATCGTCATCAACTCAAAAACTCAACGAGTCAGTGTGTGTAACGCAGCTGAGACGGTCCTGGTGCACCAGGGGATTGCTGCAGAATTTCTACCCCGCATTATGCGCGCGCTCAAGGACAAGAATGTCACCGTTCATGGAGATGACACGATGGCTGCCTTTGCGGCTGATGAACAGACGGCCTTTGCTGCGGTGACAGATACTGATTGGGCTGCTGAGTACTACAGCCTGGACATTGCTGCGGGAGTTGTCGAAGATTTAGAAGCAGCTATTGCGCACATACGTCAGTGGTCAACAGGTCACACCGAATCAATTGTGACTCGTTCACAAGATTCCGCTAAGCGATTCACTTCAGCAATCGATTCAGCAGTGGTTATGGTCAATGCCTCAACCCGCTTTACTGATGGCGCTGAATTCGGATTCGGTGCCGAGATTGGTATTTCAACGCAGAAACTTCATGCGCGTGGCCCGATGGGATTGCAAGAACTCACGACGACTAAATACATCGTGACTGGTGATGGGCAGCTCCGGAATTAGTTCGGCAGTTGCCATTCTTGGACTGACTGAGTTGCACCCATAGCCAAATCGGCTGTCATTTTTCCGATTGCTGGCACAAACTTAAAACCGTGCCCTGAACATGGTGAGCACACCGTTATCGGACCTCTGCGATCCAGAATGAAATGCTCATCGGCAGTGTTAGTAAACAAACAGGTAATTGCTTGGGCTGAGTCGACATCTAAACCAGGAAACCAGGTGCGCGCGTAATCCTTAGTGCGTTCGAGTAGCTCGGCGTTGATGCTGAAGTCGCGATTGTCTGGATCAAGTGGCTCAGTATTTGCCCACGTGCCAATCTTTACTCCTTCACCGGGGGTGTAAAGCCCGTAGGCGCTGAATGCCAAATCGGTGTCAACGCGTTTATGTGCGCCGTGATGCAAGAAACTTGGCCACTGTGAATCATCCGAAGGATTCACACGCGGTTGGAAGTGCACGGGCTGTCCAGCATCCACAGTCAGTGCTGGCAAGGGGAGAAGGTGTCCAACAAGTTTTGTTACCCACGCACCAGCGGCGACAACAACGGAAGGAGTGCGCCACGTTCCGGAAGATGTTTCAACAATTGCATGTTCGCCGTTCAGCGTGATGGATTCAACCCGAGTATTAAATTGTGTGATGCCACCAAGTTCAGCAGTGCGAGCACACAAAGTCTCGACTGTGCGATCAGCAAAGTTGCGCCCACCATCTGGACTGAACAGCACATGCTGGTCAAAGTTCATTCCTGGCCATCGTTCGTGTGCTTGGTCAGGCGTCAGTAATTCGTAGGGACGTCTGTGGCGATCAAGTGCACCTTGAATGTCATCAATAGCTGATTTAAAACCGTGATCGAGTTGCCCATTTTGTTCAAGGAGGACTGCGCCAGTTTCTGCCTCTAACTCACGCCACAGTTGCAGAGCATCGACAGCTAAATCGGTATACAACGGGTTACGGTAGGAAAGTCGAAAAATGCGCGTGCCACCGTGGCTACTGCCATTCTTGTGAGCCACACCAAATTGCTCGATCAAGACCACAGAGCGACCACGCGAGGCAAGTTGCCAAGCAGTGGCAGCGCCCATTGCGCCAGCACCGATAACGACGTGATCGATGGAATCCATGAAGTCTCTACTTTCTCCGAGTTCAACCTAACGAGTTCAACCTCACGAGTTCAACCTCACGAGTTCAACCTCACGAGTTCAACCT
>Ga0114964_10002089_pt1 | contig 14122 bp, 10 predicted proteins | sample C_131016_MF_Meta_FD_92638 | JGI IMG/M metagenome (GOLD analysis project Ga0114964, IMG submission 92638) | Freshwater microbial communities from Lake Croche, Canada to study carbon cycling - C_131016_MF_MetaG | ecosystem: Environmental > Aquatic > Freshwater > Lake | place: Lake Croche, Canada... | reverse complement strand
GGCAGCAATGGGCAAGTTATTTCGATTTCCGTGAACCTGTCCGATCCCGTCGATAGGATAGCACATGTCGATATTTCAGAGTTGAAAGACGGCATAACAGTTACAATTGAAAACGGAGCAGGATATTGCGAGATTGGGGCTGACCCACAACTCTGGTGCCCGGACCGCCCCCACCTCTATGATGTTCGGGTACGTATTGATGGCGATATAATCAATGAGCGGATAGGTTTTCGGGAAATTATCCAGCAGGGAACCAAATTGTTTTTAAACGGGCAGGAGCTTTATCTGCGTGGAATCTGTGTCCATGAAGATGATATTATCCTCGGTAAGACCAGCTCTGAGGCCGACATTCGCCGTCGCTTTGCACATGCCAAAAGCCTCAATGCCAATTTTTTACGCCTGTCCCATTATCCCCATGACGAGCGAGCAGCGCAAATAGCGGATGAAATGGGCTTTCTGCTTTGGCAGGAAATCCCTGTCTACTGGGCTATTGCTTTCGATAACAAAGACACGCTGGATGATGCCGAAAATCAATTGCTAGAAATGATAAGACGGGACCATAACCGGGCAAGCGTGATCATATGGGGTATCGGAAATGAAAACGACGACACGAATTCTCGCCTGCATTTCATGAAAAGATTGGCAGTGAATGCACGCAAAGCCGATCCGACACGTTTGATCGGTGCAGCTTGCTTGATCAATCGCGGAGAATTTAGAATCCAGGATCGTTTGGCCGAATATCTGGATGTGATCGGGATCAATGAATATTTCGGCTGGTATGAACCCTCTTTTGAGGGATTAAAGAAGCTTTTGAGCAATTCTTCTCCAGAAAAGCCCGTTATCATTACCGAAACAGGCGCTGATGCGCGTGCCGGAAATCACGGGCCGAGCCATGAATTGTTTACAGAGGAACATCAGGCCGAAACCTTCCGTCAACAATTGGCGCTGGTTGACCAAGCACCTTATATCCGCGGGTTCTGTCCCTGGATTTTATACGATTTTCGTTCTGAACGCCGACAAACCGGTATCCAGAAAGGTTATAATCTCAAAGGCCTCATTGACGCCGACAAAGATACAAAAAAAATAGCATTCGGTCTCATTGCGAGCCACTATGCGATGCGTGCAATGTCTGAAAGGGAAGCGTAAAATGACCGAGAAGCATCTTATTATCATTGATGCCTTCCCGCGCAGCAAAGAGATGATTTTAAACCCAGAGACCGAGGCGCGATTAAATCAATGTGCCGAGGTGATCGAGCATTATGGTTCGAGGATGCCTGATGAGATCATTGAGAAAAATCTGGATCGCGTTTCAATCATCATTGGGCAAACCCCGATGGATGCAGCGCGGTTGAGCAGGGCTAAAAACCTTCGCGCGATCATCAATGTCAAAGGCAATTGGGAGCCGGTGATCGATTATTCAGAAGCTCACCGCTTAGGTATCCATGTTGTCAGTATTGCTCCTGCAATGGCCCCCGCTGTAGCTGAAATGTGTGTTGGCATGGCAATTTGTCTGGGCCGCGGGCTCATTCACAATGATCAATTGTTCAGGGCAGGAACAGAGCGCTACGGGGTTGCTGGAAACAGTCAGGCAAAAACATTGTATGGTGCCAAGGTTGGTTTGCTTGGGTTTGGTAATCTGGGCCAAGCGCTCAGACCATTGCTATCTCCTTTTCAAGCTCACGTCAGTGTCTATGATCCTTGGCTCAGTGCCGGCTACCTCACGCAACATCACTGCGAGAAAAAAGGACTGGAGCAAATTCTGGAAGGTTCCGATTTCTTGTTTTTGCTGGCCGGTGTGCATAGTGGCAACGAAGGATTTTTAGATAGCAGCATATTGCAAACAATCCGCCAAGATGCCTGTGTGGTTCTTGCAAGCCGTGCAGAAATTGTTGATTTCATTGCCTTTCTTGACCTCGCTGAAAAAGGGCATTTTCGTGCCGCCATCGATGTCTTTCCCGAAGAACCTGTTCCGGCTCATGATCCGATGAGACAGCGCAAGAATATCATTTTCTCGTCCCATTTGGCCGGAGGCATGCAAGCCAGCTATCTTCGGATTGCTGAAATGCTTGATGATGAAATACCTCTGTTACTCAATGGTCTCCCACCCCAACGTCTCCAGCGCGCAGAGCCACGTTTGGCCGCCATGCAGCGCTCTCGATAAAGGACAGGACAATGTCTTCGTTGCCTAAACTCAAATTCGCCGCCATCGGGCTTGATCACCGCCATATCTATGACCAGGTCACCAGCCTTCTGGACATCGGGGCGGAATGTGTCGGTTTCTGGTCGCGTGACGAGGCCATGCCTTTGCAGGGCTTCATGGAAAAATTCCCGCATATTCCGCGCGTCAAAGAGCGGGCGCAATTGCTGGAAGACAAGAGCATCCACCTGATTACCTGTGCGGCCATCCCCAACGAGCGGGCCGATCTGGCGATCGAGGCGATGCGGCACGGCAAGGATTTCATGGTCGACAAACCCGGCCTGACAACGTTCGAACAGCTCGAGGCGGTGCGCAAGGTCCAGAAGGAAACCGGACGGATTTTCTCGATCGATTTCACCGAACGTTTCGAGGTGCGCTCGACCACGCGGGCGGGTGAACTGGTCAAAGCCGGCGCCATCGGACAGGTTGTCCACACCGCAGGTCTGGGACCGCACCGGCTCAACCGCCATTTGCGGCCGCAATGGTTTTTCGACAAACAGGCCTATGGCGGGATTCTGGTCGATATCGGCTCGCATCAATTCGACCAGTTTCTCTATTTCACCGATTCATCCGATGCGCGGATCACCGCGGCGCGCGTCGCCAACCGCGCCCATCCGGCCGATACCGGCCTCGAGGATCTTGGCGAGGTGATGATCGAGAGTGACAATGCCTCGGGCTATTTCCGCGTCGACTGGTTTACCCCAGACGGCTTGAACACATGGGGGGATGGCTGCCTGACGATTGTCGGCACCGAAGGCACCATCGAACTACGCAAATATGTCGATGTGGCCGGACGCCCCGGCATCGACCATCTGTTTTTGACCGACAAGAAAAGCTCGCGCTATATTGATTGCTCGGATGCGGAACTGACCTATTATCCCAAACTGCGTGACGATATTTTTAACCGGACCGAAACGGCCATGACCCACGACCATTGCTTCAAGGTGTGCGAATTGTCGCTGACCGCGCAAGCCATGGGTTGGGAGCAACAGGCCCGCTCGCTCCAGGTGAAAAAGTGAGCCCACAAGCATGGCCAGCCTGACGCTAGATCGCATCACCAAATCCTTCGGCCAGCTCGAGATCCTGCACGGCATCGATCTCGACATTGCCGATGGGGAATTCGTGGTGTTTGTCGGCCCGTCAGGCTGCGGCAAATCGACCCTGCTGCGGGTGATCGCCGGACTGGAACCGGCGACCGGCGGCACGATTGCCATTGACGGCGAGGATGTCACCCACCACTCGGCGGCGGCACGCGGGCTGGCGATGGTGTTTCAAAGCTATGCGCTCTATCCGCACATGAGCGTCTATGACAATCTGTCCTTCGGGCTTGAAAACATGCGGATGCCGAAAGACCAGATCATCCAGCGCGTCAATACCGCCGCATCCCTGTTGCAGATCGACACGCTGTTGCAGCGCAAGCCCGGTCAGCTCTCGGGTGGCCAGCGCCAGCGTGTGGCGATCGGGCGGGCCATAACCCGCAATCCGAAGATTTTCCTGTTTGACGAGCCGCTGTCCAATCTCGACGCTGAATTGCGCGTGCAGATGCGGATCGAATTGTCGAAACTGCACAAGGACCTCGAAGCCACGATGATCTACGTCACCCATGATCAGGTCGAAGCCATGACCATGGCCGACAAGATCGTGGTGCTGCGCGATGGCCGGATCGAACAGATCGGCAGGCCGCTCGATCTCTACAACCACCCTGCCAACCGTTTTGTGGCCGGCTTTATCGGCTCGCCGCGCATGAATTTCATCAAGGGGCGCGTCACCCGTTGCTCGCCCTCGCAGGTGAGTGTGACGGCAGGCGGCCTGCAAGAAACAGTCCTGCCGATCAATGGCACGGATTTGACCGAAGGCGAGACGGTTAGCCTCGGCATCCGCCCCGAACATCTCGAACCCGATACCGCCGGCGAATGGACGTTGACGGTGGATGTGGTGGAACAATTGGGCGGCACCAGTTTCATCCACGGCACGCTACCCTCGAACGAGGCGCTGTCGATTGCCGTCAACGGCCAGACGGATGTCACCCATGGCCAACCGATCCGGATCAGGCCGAAGCCCGGCATGGTCCATCTGTTCTCAAGCACCGAAGGGGAGAAAGCTCTCCCCCCTTCTTCACCACGCCATTAACACAACCAATCGAGCTCCGGACCATCCAACCGGAGACACCCATCACCACGAGGAGGAACGACCATGTTCAAACAGTTGAAATCCATCACAGGCGGGCTGATGGCCCTGTGCATGCCTGTGGCTGCCATGATGGCGGCGACCAATTCCGTCAAGGCCGCCGACCCGACCGAAGTCCGCATCATGTGGTATTCGGACGGCAACGAGGGCGATGTCATGCGCGATCTGCTCGACCGCTTCGAGAAGCAGAACCCCGATATCAAGGTCACGCTCGACCGCGTGCCCTACAAGACCGTTGTCGAACAGCTGCCTGCTCTGCTGGACTCTGGCCAAGGCCCCGATCTGGCCCGCGTCACCGATCTGGGCGGCCTGTCGCGCCATTATCTCGATCTGCGTCCCCATCTGAAAAACGCCAAATATTTCGATGATAACTTTGCATCAACCCTTCCATGGTTCCGGCCGGCCACTGGCAATAAAGACGGTATTTACGGGGTGATGAGTCAATTGGCCCTGACCCTGCCTCTGGTGAACACAACCTTGTTCCAGCAAGCCGGCATCCCATTGCCCGGCCCGAAAGCAACATGGGATGATTGGGCCAAGGCCAGCAAGGCCGTCGCCGACAAGGTCAAGGCTCCCTATCCGATGGCGTTTGATCGTTCCGGCCACCGTATCTCCGGCATGAGCATCTCTATGGGTGGAAAGTTCATTGACGACGATAAGCCAGCTCTTGTTGATACAGGGTTCAAATCGGCAATGAAAAATCTGGTTGACTGGCACGCTAATGGTACCATGTCGAAGGCTCTTTGGGGATCCGTCGGCGGGACAGCCTATCGCGGTGCAACAGAAGAATTCGCCAATGCCCAAGTGGTATTCTATATGAGCGGCACTTGGCAGTTTACGCAATTTGCCAAGACCGTCGCCAAGAATTTTGAATGGCAGGCTGTCGCTAATCCTTGCGGCCCTGCCGCCTGCACGGGCATGCCGGGTGGAGCAGCTTTGGTGCCAATCAAGGCTACAAAAAACCCACAAGCTGTGGCCCGTGTGGTCGAGTATTTTGCCAGCGAGCCTGTGTATGAAGAATATCACGCTCGCACCCTCTTCCTGCCGGCCCATGCCGGTCTTGCGAAAAAGGGCATCAACTACGTCACTGACGATGCAAATGTGAAAAAATCACTGGCGATTGCAGTTGAACAAGTAGCTCAAACCTCCCCAATTGCATTCAAATTCCAAGGCTATGAGCACAACCGCATCCTTTTCAACGCGATGATCTCGCGCGTCAACCAGGCCATCAGCGGTGAAATGTCGCTCGATGATGCCTATACCCGGATGCAAGCCGATATCGTTGAAGGTTTCGCAGCCAAGGGTATCAAGCTGCAGTAACTCTTCCTGGCGCCCCGCAATGGCTTGCTGTTGCGGGGCGCCATTTCTGCCTGCCCAACACATCAAGGTGCCATGAGCCAGAACGCCCGCCCCTCCCCGGATGCCGAAACACCGACGGCCGCACAGCGGTTCGCACGCGGGTTCGGGCTTGCCTATACGGGGCTGATGCGCGCGCTGGAACCGCCCTTTGCCGCCATTCAGAAGCGCGTCGGCATCAAGGGCATGGCCTATGTGTTCGTGGCCCCCAACATGATCATTTTCTCGGTCTTTGTCGCTTTGCCGATGATCCTCAACATCTGGTATGCGCTGACCGGCTCCAACCGTCTGATGATCGGGGAGCGGCCCTATGTGGGCTTTGACAATTTCGCGGCTCTGCTCGATTGCAAGGACTACCTTGACGTCAATTCCTGCAAGCAGGACCGGTTCTGGCGCGCCGTGCACAATTCGGTGCTGTTTGTCGCCTTGCAGGTGACCGCCATGGTTGCCCTGTCGCTGGTGACCGCGCTGATCCTGAACGGCAAATTGCGGGCGCGCGGCTTTTTCCGTGCCGTGTTCTTTTTCCCTGTTCTGCTGTCGCCCGTGGTGGTGGCCTTGATCTGGAAATGGATCCTGCAGCGCGACGGCCTGCTCAATGCCCTCTTGCTGGCATCGGGCGGCGAGCGGATTGCCTTTCTGCATGATGCGTCTTGGTCGTTTTTCTGGACCGTGTTTGTCTCGGTCTGGGCGCATATGGGCTTTTATGCGCTGATCCTGCTGGCGGGCTTGCAGGCGATCCCCGCCGATCTTTACGAGGCCGCCGAGATGGACGGCACACCGAAATGGCGGGTGTTCTGGCGTATCACCGTGCCCTTGCTGCTGCCGACCTTGCTGGTGGTGGTGATTTTGAGCCTGATCCGCGCCGTGCAGGCCTTTGATGAAATCTACGTGCTGACCGGCGGCGGGCCGGGCACGGCCACCCAATTCATCGTGCAATATATCTACGAAACCGCCTTTGCCAATCAGGTGCATTTGCTGGGGCTTGCTGCCGCTGCCTCCTTGCTGGTGGCCGTTGTGTTGATGGTGCTGACCCTGCTGCAGTTGCGGATCTCCTATCACGGGAAAACATCATGAGCCTGCTGCGTGCTTTGACCCGCACCCGTGACCAGCGCACGATGCACATCACCGATTGGCTGACCTATGGCTTCCTGCTGGTCGGTGTGGTGCTGATGTTCGGGCCTGCTTTGTGGCTGGCCGCCTCCTCGCTCAAAACCAAGTCGGCCTTGCAGGAGTTTCCGCCCTCTTTCCTGCCGATGGGCCAGAAGGAAATCCGACTGGCGGACAGGCCCGACGGCCTGCCGGTCTATCTCGTGCCGAACGGTGCCGGACAGAGTGTGGAACTCGCCCTGCAACGCCGCATCGGTCTGGTCGGGTTGTTCGTCGACCCTGCCAAGCCCGATGCCGATCCGGTCCGCGCCAGGATGGACGAGGTCAAGCCGATGCGCGAGCTGACCGTGGCATGGGACAATTACGCCGAACCGCTGCGCCGCTTCCGCTTCGACCGCTTTCTGGGCAACAGCCTGTTTGTCACCATTGTTTCGACGGTGCTGACCCTGCTGGTCAATTCGATGTGCGCCTTTGCGCTGTCGAAATATTCGTTTCGCGGCCGTGATGCGATGTTCATCTTCATTCTCTCGACGCTGATGGTGCCGATCTCGGTGATCCTGATCCCGGCCTTTCTGGTGGTCACCTCGCTGGGTCTGACCAATTCGCTGTGGGGCGTGATCCTGCCGCCGATTGCCACGCCGACCGGCGTCTTCCTGTTGCGCCAATATATGCTGACCATTCCCGATGAATTGATCGATGCAGCCCGCATGGATGGCGCCTCCGAATGGCGCGTCTATTGGCGGATCATCATGCCGTTGGCTATGCCCGCTCTGGCTGTGCTGGGGATTTTCTCGGTGATGTGGCGGTGGAACGATTTTCTCTGGCCGCTGATTGTGTTGAGCCGCGAGGAGAGCTTTACCCTGCAACTGGGACTGGCAACATTCCAGGGCGAGCTGGATACGCAATGGCACTATCTCTTGGCCATGACCATGATGACGCTGGCCCCCGTGGTGATTGTGTTCACGCTGCTGCAACGCCACATCACCACCGGCATTGCCTCGACCGGGTTGAAATAAATGGCAACCGCTTCTCCCCTCTATGATCTCGCCATCATCGGCGGCGGCATCAATGGTTGCGGCATTGCCCGCGATGCGGCGGGGCGCGGCCACAAGGTGCTGTTGCTGGAACAGGGCGATCTGGCGCAAGCCACCTCCTCGGCCTCGACCAAGCTGATCCATGGCGGTTTGCGCTATCTCGAGCATTACGAATTCTCGCTGGTACGCAAGGCGCTGATCGAACGCGAAACCCTGCTGGCCATGGCCCCGCATATCATCTGGCCCTTGCGCTTTATCCTGCCCCACCGCCCGCAGATGCGGCCTGTCTGGATGTTGAGGCTCGGCCTGTTTCTCTACGACCATCTGGGCCGCCGCAGCCTGTTGCCCGCAAGCTGGATGCTGTCGAAAAACGATCCTGCCCATGCCCTGTTGTCCCAAAGCGGCACCGCCTGTTTTGAATATTCGGATGCCTGGGTTGATGACGCACGCCTTGTCATTCTCAATGCCATGGATGCCAGAGCCCACGGGGCCGATATCCTGACCCGTTGTCGGGTCACAACCATCTCGCCGGAGGGCGCACACTGGCAGATCGGGGCCAGCAAGGGCGGAAAACCTGTCCATTTCACAGCCAAGGCGATCATCAATGCCAGCGGCCCCTGGGCCGACCAACACCTGTTCCACAAGACCCAACCCGCCAATCGCCTGCGGCTGGTCAAGGGCAGCCATATTGTGGTGCGCAAATGGCATGATGATCCGCGTTGCCTGATCCTGCAGAATGACGATGGCCGGATTGTGTTCGTGATCCCCTACGAGGAGGATTTCTGCCTGATCGGCACCACCGATTGCGACTATCAGGGCGACCCTGCCGAAGTCCGCATCAGCGGGGACGAGATCGCCTATCTGTGCGAGGCCGTCTCGCGCCAATGCGCCCACCGCATCACACCCGATGACATCGTCTGGTCCTATGCGGGGGTCCGCCCTCTGATGGATGACGGGCAGGATGCCGCGCAGGAAACCACCCGCGACTATCATCTGGTCAAAAGCGGCGGGACCGGCCAGCCGCCGCTGGTTAGCGTCATCGGCGGCAAGATCACCACCTATCGCGTGCTGGCACAGGACGTGATGGAGCTGATCGAGCCTGACCTGCCCCCTCGCTCTGTCAGACAATGGACCGCCACGGCGCCGCTTCCGGGTGGTGATTTTCCGGTCGAGGGTTTTGCGGCACTGGTCGCAAAAGCCGCAGTCCTCTATCCCGCACTGCCGCGCAAACTGCTGGCCCGTCTGGCGCGCCATTATGGCACCTGCCTGTTCGACATTCTCGGCGAAGCGCGAGCGATGGAGGATCTCGGACCCTGTTTCGGGGCCGATCTCACCGCGCGCGAGGTCGACTATCTTGTAACCCGTGAATGGGCACAGACCGCCGAGGATATTGTGTGGCGGCGGAGCAAATTGGGATTACACTTTTCAGACCAGCAGATGTTGCAACTGACCGGCTATTTGCAAGACCGCGTGTAAGGGGAAGCCACCATGTCCTTGATTCTGGCAATCGACCAAGGCACCAGTTCATCCCGGGCTCTGCTGTTCGATCACGCCTTACAGCTGATCGACAGCGCGCAACGCGATTTCACCCAGCACTATCCCGCCTCGGGCTGGGTCGAACACGAACCGGATGATTTGCTGCAGACCACGCTCGATGTCTGCACGACAGTTCTGGGCCGCAACGGGGTGGCTACCGCCGACCTCGCCGGCATCGGCATCACCAACCAGCGTGAAACCACCGTGATCTGGGACCGCAAGACCGGCACCCCGATCTATCGGGCGATTGTCTGGCAAGACCGGCGCACCGCCGCTTTCTGCCAGTCGCTCAAGCAGGCCGGACACGAGCCGCTGGTGCGCGAACGCACGGGCCTGTTGCTCGATCCCTATTTTTCCGGCTCCAAAATCGCCTGGATTTTGGACCATGTGCCCGATGCCCGCGCGCGCGCCGCGCGCGGCGAGCTGGCTTTCGGCACGGTCGATACATTTTTGCTCTGGCATCTGACCGGCGGCCGCGAACACAAGACCGATGCCACCAATGCCTCGCGCACCATGCTGTGCAACATCCACACCGGCGCCTGGGATGACGATCTGCTGGCCCTGCTGGATGTGCCGCGCAGTCTGATGCCCGAAATCTGTGACAGTGGCTCGACCTTCGGGGTCACCGACCCCGCTCTGTTCGGCCACAGCGTGCCGATCCTCAGCATGGTGGGCGACCAGCAGGCCGCCACCATCGGCCAGGCCTGCTTCGAGCCTGGCATGATGAAATCCACCTATGGCACCGGCTGTTTCGCGCTGCTCAATACCGGACAGACCGCTGTGACCTCCCAGAACCGCCTACTGACGACCATTGCCTACCAGCTGCACGGGCAACGCACCTATGCCCTGGAAGGATCGATTTTCGTGGCTGGCGCCGCCGTGCAATGGCTCAGGGATGGACTGGGACTGATCGAGCATGCCAGCGACAGCGGACAGCTGGCCGCCTTCGCCGATCCGTCACAAGAGGTGATTCTGGTGCCGGCCTTTGTCGGGCTTGGCAGTCCGTGGTGGAATGCCGATGCGCGCGGCGGCCTGTTCGGTCTGACACGCAATACCGGTCCGAAAGAACTGGCCCTGGCCGTACTGGAATCCGTGGCCTTCCAGACCGCCGATCTGATGCAGGCCATGCAAGCTGATTGGCCGCAGGCGGCCAGCAGCCAAACCATCCTGCGGGTGGATGGCGGCATGACGGCATCCGATTTCACCATGCAGCGTCTCGCCGATCTGCTGGATGCGCCGGTAGACCGGCCGCGCCTGCAGGAAACCACCGCCCTCGGCGCCGCCTATCTGGCCGGCTATACCGCAGGCCTGCTGCCCAAACCTGCCGACTTCGCGAAAAGCTGGCAAAGCGACCGCCGCTTCACCCCGGCCATCGACGGCGCCATCCGGCAGCGCAAATTGAAGCAGTGGCACAAGGCAGTCACCGCCGTCCTGTCGATGGTCGATGCCTGATTACACCAGTCTGGTGCGCCAGTCGCCATAGAGTTCGTGACCGGGCTTGATAGGCAGTGTGACCGGCACATGTCTTGAGGCTGAATCATACAGTGCCGTGATCAGCTCAAGCGACCGGCGCGCATCCGCCAGTGTCACCGGCCATTCGCCCTGTCCGGACAAGGCGCCGTGATAGGCAATCAACTGGCCATGGAAGCGTGATTGCACCGCATCGACCTCGGCGAGGGCCGCCTTGATCCTGTCGCCGGCAGGGCCTTCCGCAACGGTGAACTGCCAGGGATCATTGCCCGGCGCATAGGGTTCATAGGCTGATTCAATGGTCACATGTTCGAAGCAGGCTTTAAGGCGGCTCACTTCCGCCTTCGCCCCCAAGGTGCATGACAACGAGACGAGCGACCCATTGACCATTTTCAGGCTGGCAGCGACACAATCCTCGACCTCGATCGGATTGACCCGTGTGGTCGCCTCCGCATAGACGCGCTCGACAGGTCCCATCAACTCGCACATCATATCGTGCAGATGGATGGCCTGTGACAGCAAAATGCCGCCCAGTTCGATATCGAGTTTGCCGCGCCAGGCAATCGCATAATAATCCGCGCCGCGTTGCCAGTGGGTTTCGCAACTGGCGACATAGGGCTTGCCGACCAGTCCGCGCCGCACCAGCTCGCGCGCCTTGAGAAAACCGGTTCCCCAGCGGTATTGGAAGATCGGCAAGATCCGGCCCTTCGAGCGGGCTTCGGCCTGCTCCAGCACATCCATCTGGGCAAGCGAACCCACCAACGGCTTTTCGCAAATTGCATGCTTGCCCGCAGCCAGAACGGCCAAGCACTGTTCGAGATGCAGCGAGGGCGGTGTGCAGATATCGACGATATCGACATCCTCCATTGCCAGCACCTCATCAAGCAAGGTCACCAGCCGTTCGATGCCGAAATCGCGTCCGGTATCGGCCAGCCGCCCGGTGTTGAGATCGCACAAAGCCACCACCTGGAACCTGTCGCCCAGCTTGCTGTAAGCCTCTTCCAGATGCGCGCGGCCAATCCCCAACCCGACAATAGCAACCTTGTACACCGTCATATCAAACCCCGTCTAAGCAAGACATTTTCTTGAGCAAAAGCAATGCAATGACACTAGTGGACAATCAGCCATTAGGCCAGATGAAAACCTGAGAGACAATCATTTTTTGGCATTGACAGGCAGCCCCAAGGGCCAATGGAACCGGCCGGATACAGCCTAAGCCCTGTTACATTTCCTGCCCGGCCTTGCGCCGTTGATAGGCTGACACAGCATGGAAACCGATGGTGCGGAAGGGCTCGGGCGCGATGCGGTTGGCACGGCCATAGACCGCCTGCAGGGCCTCTTGCGGATCACCCGTCACGATCATGTCGGCCAGACGCTTGCCCAGCAGCGTGCCTTTGACAATGCCCGACCCGTTGCAGCCTGCCGATCCGTAGAGCCGATCCTTGATCCGGCCCCAGCGCGGCGACCCGTTCATGGTCAGCGCGGTGGTACCGCCCCAGATATATTGCAAAGGTACATGCGACAGCTCCGGATAGCGGCGGTGGAAACAGCTGGTCAGCGCCTGTTGCACCTGCGCGGGGTCGAGCGGCTTCTCATAGGCATAGAGCGAGCGGACCATCAAACGGTCGTCTCCGACCCGCCGCACGGTTGTGCCGAGCCGATGGGCCGGCAGCAGGCCCCAGGGGTTGACCCCCAAACGGGCAACATCGGGCGCATCCATCGCGCGCGTGATCCCGGCAAAGGTGTAGATGGTCACCAGCCCGTCACGCCAGAAGCCAAATTGTTTAATGGCGGCATTGGTTGCCAGAACCACCACATCGGCCGTCACCACCGCCTCGGGTGTCCGCAACGCCCATGTCGCGCCGTCTTGAAGGTCGAGCACCGGCGAATTCTCGTAGAGCCGGACCGGTGCGGGCAAAGTATCGGCCAGACCGCGCACCAGCGCGGCGGGTTGCACAAGATAGCCCTCCTCGATCCGCAAGCCGCATTGGTAGTAGCGGCTGCCGATCAGTCCAGCCAGAGCCTCGCGATCGAGGGCCTGATGGGCAAAACCATGGACCTTTGCGCCTGCAATCATCGTCCGGATTTTATCCGCTCCCGTGTCGGTCGCGGCTGCGGTCACCCGCCCGCTGCGCTCAAGGCCACAATCAATGCCGCCCGCAGCCATCAGATCGGTCAGACAGATGAACCCTTCCTTTGAAAAAGCATTGAGCTGTTCGGCGCGGTCCATTTCGCCCAGAGACAGGCCGATTTTGGAATCGGACGGTGTCATGAACCCGGAATTGCGGGCCGATGATCCTTCACCAACCGTGGTGGCTTCCAGCACGGCGATCGACGCATCGGGATCAAGCTCGTGCAAGCGTCGGGCGGCTGCCAGCCCGGTATAGCCTGCCCCGACCACCGCATAGCGGACGCGTATGGCGCCGACCGCCTGCTGTCTGGCCTGACGAGGCGGCAGCATCGCATTCCAGCCACACAGATCGGAATAGACCGGAAACGCTGTCTTACCCATCACTGCCCCCCTCTGGCCACACCCAGTGTCCGAAACCGATCATCGACTCAGAACCCCTCACCGGTCCGGCTGCGCTCTCGCAAGCCATCACAGACGGGATCGGCCAGCCCTTCAGCCGCCAGAGTTTCAAGTCTGGCCACAACATCGGCCAGACCCTCGGCCTGCGCCCAGTGCATCGGACCGCCAAGCCAGCGCGGAAAACCATAGCCGTGAATTGCGACCAGATCGATATCGCAGGCGCGTGCGGCAATACCCTCAGCCAGAATACGCGCGCCCTCATTGACGACCGGCAAGACCAAAGCATCGACGATCTGCGACGCGGACCATGACCGCCGGGGCACCGAGGCCGCCGAACCTGCTTCGTCGATGGCTTTGGCGACGACTGCCGATTCCTGTCCCTGGCGGCTTCCGCCGGGATAATCATACCAGCCCGCTTGGGTTTTTTGACCCAACCGTCCCAAAGCAACCAGACGTTCGGCCACCGGTGCGAAGACCGTCTCGCCGCGCTCGCGCGCCGCCTGGCGCTGGAAAGCGGCAATATCCAGACCGCCGAGGTCTTGCGTCTCGAACGGTCCCATCGGCTGGCCGAATACGCGCATCGCCGCATCGACCGCCGCGGGTGTCGCACCAGCGAGCAGCACACGCTCGGCCTGCGCCCGCAACACTTTCAACATCCGGTTGCCGATAAAGCCGTCACAGATTCCGGCACGCACCGGTATTGTG
>Ga0114964_10002087_pt1 | contig 14140 bp, 13 predicted proteins | sample C_131016_MF_Meta_FD_92638 | JGI IMG/M metagenome (GOLD analysis project Ga0114964, IMG submission 92638) | Freshwater microbial communities from Lake Croche, Canada to study carbon cycling - C_131016_MF_MetaG | ecosystem: Environmental > Aquatic > Freshwater > Lake | place: Lake Croche, Canada... | reverse complement strand
GTTCGTGCAAAACCTTCGCTAACCCCAACTCGGACAAATCTGATGTCTCTAGCGCGGTATCGTCTGGCCAAGCGAAGCAACATTGTCTGGGTTGAGAGCAGGGAAGTGCCAGACTCGGTAACACATTTCAATAAGCGACTAAAGTTCGATTACTTACTTATTAGATTGGCCGCTAAAATCCCTACTCGGCGAAAAATTTAAATACTGGTTTTTCTGGCTACTCAAACGGTTATCCAAGGTTCAGTCAATTTTCACTCTCTTGGTTGCTGATCTGTGTGCATTCTCAACGGTTTGTGATTAACTGAAGGTAGCCAATCCGGCTTGATTGAATGTGGGAAAAAATGCGCGGCACGCGAGTCCTAAAATCGACGACATTGGCAGTTGCATCAGCATTTGTTTTTCTGATCAGCCCAGCTTTATCTGTTCCAGTCGTAACTGTTCCTGATGCCCCGCAAAATGTACAGGTGACCAGCGGAAACACAATTGCCACAGTTAGGTGGACCGCGCCAGCAAATAACGGTGGTTCAGCAATAACTAGCTACCGAGTCCTGGCTTCAAATGGACCAGTAACTCTGTCGGCATTTCCCAACTCTTCTGCCACTTCATATACCTTCGCGAACCTGACAAACAATAAGCTCTATGACTTTGTCGTGTATGCGATTAACAGAGTGGGGCAATCGCAGAATTCTGAGTTTGTGAGTATGGCGCCATCAGCCGTTGCACCTAAAGTGCCAACTGTTCCCGTGATCAAAACTATCGACACATCCGAGAGTCAAACTCTTGGTATCAATTACACACTTGGCAGCTCAAACGGTTCAACCATTACAGATGTTGGTTATTCATTGGATGCTGGTGCTACTTGGCAAAGCGCAACTAGCAATCCAATTGTTATCACGGACCTAACTAACGGATTTGGTTATGCATTTAGATTGCGAACCACAAACTACTTGGGCAACAGTGCTATCGCGGCTAAGACTATAAAATCTGTCGCTACGAAGAACAGCATTTACTTCACCGCACCTTCGGCTATGAATTATGGAGATGTCCAAACATTAGAGGTGACTGAAACTGGCGGGGTAACCCAAGTGACTAGCACAACACCACTTGTCTGCTTAGTTACTGATTTAGATGTCACACCAGTAAAGCCGGGTACTTGTAAATTGACTGCAAAAAATCTTGGTGACGAAATTTATGGTGCAGCTAAGGCCGTAACCCGCTCCCTTACTGTTTTAAAAGGGATAAACACTATCGACTGGACACCATTAGTTAACATGTCCTTGACCTCAGCTAATCAGTCACTCGAGGCTTCCGCCGATGCTGGTACAACTACCTTTACTAGTTCAACACCAACTATTTGCACAGTTGTGACAGGTAAGGTACATCCTGTCGCTCTAGGAACATGCACTATAAAAGCAAGTAATTCAGGAAACGCTTTGTTTGCCGCGGCTACGCAATTGACTCAATCCATTTTGATTGGAACTTCAGTTGTCACGCCGACCGCTACAGCTACTCCAACCGTCACGCCGACTCCCGTATTGACCTCTTTCGAATGTTCAGGGGATGCTGCGCAGCTATGTGGCCCGATCGCTAACGTGTCGGTAACGGTTGATGGAGTGAACCGAGCCGTTACTGCAGGCGCCGTCAATGTTGATGTTGGCCGACCAGTTCGCATCAATTACACATCTAATGCTGCAAATTCTGGTAAGCGTGTATTGATAACGCTAGATGGAATTTCTGCTGGGGTCACCTCAAGTGTTCCGCACACTGATGGCGCTTCTCCCTGGTCAAGTTCGAGTTGTTATCCAGATGGTGCTAATACCCAATGCCAGTTAATGCTCGATGCAAATGGCAGTGGTTATTTCGTAGCAACATTCACTGGTACAACCGTTGGTGCAACTTTTGAAATCAGACAAAAAGGCCCGGCCTACTCAACAGATCCAATAACTGCCACTTTTAGAACGCCTGGCACAACGCCAACTGCCACGGCTACTGCATCGCCAACTGCCACGGCTACTGCATCGCCAACTGCGACAGCGACTGCCACGCCTACTGCGTCAGCCACAGCTGGACCTTGGACTATTCGACAGACAACATTTAGTAACACTGACTTCGTGCAAAATACCGCAGATGCTTCGCTTTGGGTTGGTTACGGCTGGTATGCAAGTGGTTTGCATTACGGCACCATTCATCTGCCGGTTAGTTCTACTAAAACGGTAACTTTCCATGTAACCGACAAATTAGGCGCCGTCGCGGCAAATAAGTCAGTGACTCTAATTTTGGGCAAGGGTTACAGCAACTCAACATCTCATATTCGCGTCGGCTCAGTTTCAACAAGTGGCTGGGATGCAGGTACTGGTGCTCATCAAGGCACGGTGAGTGCGTTAACTGATGCCAGCGGAAACGTAAGTTTTGCAATTGCTAACACTGACGTTGTGGGTAGCAATTTATACGCCCAGATTTCTGCCTATGTAAATAACGTCAGCACTGACATTGTTGACATTATTAACATTGCTTACGATCAAGCTCCGGTAGTGTCGCCAACAGCGTCACCGACACCGTCACCTGGAATGTCATTGCTCTGGCAGGACGACTTCACTGGCACAGCGGGCACCGGACCAAATCCTAGTTATTGGAATGCAGATCTTCAGGATGGTTGCAGCTCGGGTAACTGTGGTTGGGGCAATGGCGAAAAAGAGTGGTACACCACTGATGCAAATAAGTTAAATGGTTCATCGAATTTAGTCATTACGGCGAACCGGCTTTCCTCAAGCACTGCGCCAAACTGTTACTACGGAAAGTGCGAGTGGAGCAGTGGAAAGCTCACAACCTACGGCAAAGTGAATTTCACCTACGGATATTTGGAAGCTCGAATTAAGAATCCAGCTGGTGGCGGAACTTGGCCAGCATTCTGGATGCTAGGTCAGGACATTGCCACAAGAGCTTGGCCGCTGTGTGGCGAACTTGATATTATGGAAGCTGAGGGTAACGCCCCTTACACCAACTGGGGAACTGCTCATTGGGCTAATTCAAGCCCCTGGGATCACATTCAGGGCCCGGGTGCGAACACTGTTTCGCTAAGCACCAAACTCTCTGATGCGTATCACACCTATGGTCTGCTCTGGACGGCAACATCCCTGACTTGGTACATCGATGGCAAAGCAAATTACACCCTGAATAAAGCCAGTGTTCCTAATAATTTGTGGCCGTTTGGTCCAACAGCTGGTGGTGGCGATCCTAAGTTCTATGCGATTCTCAATGTTGCAATGGGCGGGGGAATGGGCGGAAACATTGATTCAGCTCTAACCACTACGAGCATGAGCGTGGATTACTTGAAGTTTTACTCGGTTAACGGTGTCGGCAAGGTCACGCTTACTCCGTAGCCGGGCGATTGCGGGTTTATTGGGTTTCTCTTTCTAGGAACCCAATAGCAGATTGCTAATTATACATAGTTATGCATTTATGCATAACTATGTATAATTGAGAAATGACAACTGTAGCAATTGCGGGCGCATCGGGTTATGCCGGCGCAGAACTCATACGCTTAATCCACGCCCATCCGTCATTTGAATTAACTGCAATTACTGCTGGTTCGCAAGCAGGTGAGCGGCTAGCGCAAGTTCACCCACAATTTTGTGCGCAAACTGACTTAGCTGACTTAATTTTTGCCCAAACAACTGCCCAAGCACTTGCCGGCGCTGATCTAGTTTTTCTAGCGCTGCCACATGGCACTTCTGGCGCGTTAATCGCCGACTTACCAAGTTCAGTAAAGCTTGTCGATCTTGGCGCGGACTATCGGCTGACCGATGCAACGCAGTGGGAAAAGTATTACGGGGGATTTTATGCAGGTTCGTTTGTTTACGGTCTACCTGAACTGCCTGGTCGTAGAGCACAAATCGCAGCGAGCACGAAAATTGCAAACCCGGGGTGCTTTGCCACAGCAATTGAGTTGAGTTTGGCTCCGCTTATCGCCAGTGGACTAGTCGATGCAAGTGATGCGGTGATTGTGGCAGCTTCCGGAACGTCAGGAGCGGGTCGTCGAGCCACCGCAAACTTACTTGCAAGTGAGATTGCTGGTTCTATTTCTGCCTACAAAGTCGGGGGAACCCATCAGCACACTGCCGAAATTGAACAAGAATTACAAAACCTGACTGATTCAAAAGTTGCGGTTAACTTCACGCCTATGCTCGCTCCGATGCCTCGAGGCATCTTGGCCACCATCAGTGTTAAGTCTTCGGTATCTGAAAGTGAATTACGGACAGTTTTAGCCAGTGCCTATGAAGCTGAACCATTCGTTCAACTGTTGCCGCAGGGACAACTTCCGGCAACAGCAGCAACGCTTGGCAGCAACGCAGTGCACTTGCAAGTCGCTAAAGACGATCGCACCAGTCGTGTCACCATCATTGCTGCGATAGACAATCTGATTAAAGGTGCATCTGGCCAAGCGGTACAAAATGCCAACTTGATGTTTGGCTACGGCGAAACTGCTGGTCTTACTGCAATTGGCATTGCTCCATGAGTGTTACTTTTCCAAAAGGGTTTGTCGCGGCAGGAGTTGCAGCGGGCTTAAAAGCCTCTGGTAATCCTGATGTAGCGCTTGTTGTAAACACAGGTGTCACCAATGTTGCTGCAGGCGTATTTACACGGAATCGCATCAAAGCGGCGCCAGTGCTTTGGACGCAACAGTGCTTAACCGGTGGAGCGTTCAAAGCTGTCGTTCTCAATTCGGGTGGCGCAAATGCCTGCACTGGGCCAGCTGGTTTTGCCGATACTCATCACACTGCTGAACTTGTTGCAGAGTTACTTGAAGTGGGCGCTATTGAAGTAGCAGTTTGTTCGACTGGCTTAATTGGCAAACGGCTACCAATGGAAAACCTGCTAAGTGGCATTCGTGATGCGCATTCGAATCTTTCTGCAAGTGGCGGAGCTGACGCTGCTACGGCAATCATGACCACAGATTCAGTTTCAAAAACTGTCACTTTTGAGTCACCGGTTGGTTGGCGAATCGGTGGGATGGCTAAAGGCGCTGGAATGTTAGCGCCAGGGCTTGCCACCATGCTGGTTGTACTCACTACTGATGCCGTGATCAATCAAAAAGATGCGGATACTGCGCTACGCCAGGCCACTCGAGTAAGTTTCGATCGCATCGATTCCGACGGCTGCATGTCAACCAATGACACAGTTCTGCTTTTAGCATCCGGCTCAAGTGAAAACGTTGCAGAAGTATCAGAGTTCACGGCTGCGTTGACTGAAATTTGTTTGGATTTGGCTCATCAGTTAATTGCTGATGCGGAAGGCTCAACCAAAGATATCAAAATTGTCGTTACCTCCGCAGCAAGTGAGCAGGACGCTGTTGAAGTTGCTCGCACTGTTTCCAGAAGCAACTTATTGAAGTGTGCAATTCACGGTGAAGATCCAAACTGGGGTCGCGTTCTTTCCGCAATCGGAACAACTGCGGCTACTTTTGAACCTGACGGCATAGATGTTGATTTCAATGGTGTTGCTGTGTGTCGGTTCGGATCAGCCTTGCCGATTGAACCTGAAGTCGATCTTTCAGCACGTGTCGTTGAGATCGAGATCTCTCTAAATTCGGGCACTGCAACTGCAACGCTTTGGACTAATGACCTAAGCGCAATGTATGTTCACGAGAATTCGGCATATTCAACTTGATCAGCCATTTAACTCCTCAGCAAAAGGCCACAGTTCTCGTTGAGGCCTTGCCTTGGCTTGAGCGTTTTCGCAATGCCACCATAGTCATCAAATTCGGTGGCAATGCAATGGTCAATGATGAGTTGCTTGAAGCTTTCGCAGCTGACATCGCATACTTGCGCTTAAGTGGGCTGTGCCCAGTGGTCGTGCATGGTGGTGGGCCGCAGATTTCTGCCGAGTTACAGGCACGTGGTCTTGTAAGTGAGTTTGTGGGCGGTTATCGAGTAACTACTGCCGAAACCATGACTGTGGTGCGTGATGTTTTGGTGAACGAAGTCCAGAACCAGTTAGTGCAGCTAATCAACCAGCACGGTGATTTCGCTGTGGGAGTGTGTGGAGATCAAGGCAGTTTGTTAACCGCTGCGCGTCGTGAGGCTTTAGTGGCTGGAAACCTTGTTGATATCGGCTTCGTTGGCGATGTGACTCGCGTGAATCCTGATTCGCTTCTTAAGATTATTGAAAGCGGACAAGTTCCAGTTGTTTCAACGATTGCCTTGGATGAAGCAGGCAATTTATATAACGTGAATGCCGATACGGCAGCATCAGCGATCGCAGTGGCTCTAAATGCCAAAAAATTTGTTGTTCTGACCGATGTTGCTGGACTTTATCGTAATTGGCCAGATACCAGCGACCTGATTTCGCAAATTACGGTGAGCGAACTCGAACCATTGATCGCCAAACTTGAAACTGGCATGGTTCCCAAGATGGAAGCTTGTTTACGCGCGGTAACTCAAGGTATCCCTCAGGCGACAATCGTTGATGGCCGTCAAGAACACTGCGTGTTACTGGAAGTGTTTACCGATGAAGGCGTTGGCACAATGGTGGTGCCTGGATGAGTATGCAGGAATCTTTAACTCATTGGGATGCCACCATGATGGCAACGTACGGCATACCTGCTCTGGTTTTAGTTAATGGCAAGAATGCAACAGTTTGGGATGTTGATGGAAATTCGTACATCGACTTTCTGGCTGGTATTGCAGTTAACAGTTTGGGTCACGCTCATCCCGAATTGGTTCAAGCGGTTAGCGAACAAGTTGCCACACTTGGGCACACAAGTAATTTTGTGGCCCATCCGCAGGTTTTAAAATTAGCGAAGCGCCTTGTTGATTTAACACATCCAAGTGCTCGAGTATTTTTCTGTAACTCCGGTGCTGAAGCTAATGAAGCTGCTATAAAAATTTCGCGCCGAACTGGCCGAACTCACATCGTTAGTCTTGAGGGGAGTTTCCATGGCCGCACTACCGGAGCGCTTTCCGTCACAGGTCAGAGCGCAAAATCTGGGCCGTTTCTTCCGTTGTTGCCAGATGTGACTTTTATTGTGCCAAATGATGTCGCCGCACTTCGCGAAACTGTAACAACCGAAACGGCTGCGCTGTGGCTGGAGCCGATTTTAGGTGAGGGCGGCGTAATACCTCTGACAAATGCGTACCTGCAGGCCGCTCGTCAAGTTTGTAATGAAACTGGCGCATTGCTTGTTGTTGACGAAGTTCAAACTGGGATCGCCCGAACTGGCACTATGTTCGCCTATGAGCAGGCAGGAATACTGCCTGACATTTTGCTTTTAGCAAAAGGACTTGGCGGGGGATTACCGATTGGTGCTTGCATTGGATTCGGACCTGCAGCAACACTATTAACGGCTGGGCAGCACGGAACAACTTTTGGCGGTAACCCAATCTCGTGCGCAGCAGCTAATGCTGTTCTCGATGTGGTGGCCAAAGAAAGTTTGCAAGAGCGAGCATTGAAGATTGAACAAGTTATCCGAAACTTTCTAGTGAGTTGTGATGGTGTGCAAGAAATTCGGGGCGCAGGAGCCATGCTTGGCATCGTACTTACCGCAGATTTTGGCCCGAATGTTGTTAGTGCTGCTCGTGATCTTGGTTTGATTACGAATAGTCCGCTACCGAACGTGCTGCGAATTGTTCCACCACTGACAATCACTGATTCTGAACTAAACCAAGGTCTTGAAATTTTGAAAACCGCAATACTTCAAGCGTGGAAGGTGTAACCATGACAACTCGCACAGCAAGACTGCATAAAATCGCACAAATCGTAGCCGCTCATCAGGTTTCATCTCAGGCGGAACTTGTACATCTGCTCTCTGAAGATGGGATCTCAGTTACCCAGGCCACGCTTAGTCGCGATTTAGACATTCTCGGCGCACTTAAGGTGCACGGCGTTGATGGAACTAGTTTCTATGCGATACCTGAAGACAGCACTGGTGAGCTACCCAGCAAAGACACCACACGTGTAGCACGCGCACTAGGTGACCTGATGGCTACCGTTACACACTCAGGGAATATTGTGGTACTCAGAACTCCACCAGGTGCTGCAAGTTATTTAGCTTCAGCACTTGATCGTGGAGATCTAGATTCGGTAATTGGAACGATAGCTGGGGATGACACAGTGCTCGTAATTACCCGAGATCCAAATGGTGGGGCACAAGTTTCCCAGCAATTAACAGAGTTAGCCGGACAATTCCGGTCGAGTAAGTCGTAAGAAATTAACTAAGGAGAAAAAGTGGCAGAGCGCGTAGTCCTTGCCTATTCAGGCGGTTTGGACACATCAGTAGGTATTGGCTGGATTGCAGAAGCAACTGGCGCCGAAGTCATTGCTTGCGCAGTTGACGTCGGCCAAGACGGTGAAGACCTAGAGGTAATTCGCGAGCGTGCTCTTGCTTGTGGCGCGGTTGAGGCCGAAGTTGCTGACGCTCGTGAAGAGTTTGCCGACGAGTACTGCCTGCCAGCTTTGAAAGCCAACGCGCTTTATATGGACCGCTATCCATTGGTATCTGCACTATCGCGTCCAGTAATCGTTAAGCACTTAGTTGACGCAGCGAGAAAACACGGCGCAACTATCGTGGCGCATGGCTGCACCGGCAAAGGTAACGACCAGGTTCGTTTCGAAGTCGGTATCCAGAATCTGGCACCTGATATCAAGTGCATCGCACCCGTGCGCGACTTAGCGCTGACTCGCGACAAAGCTATCGAATATGCCGAAAAGCATGACCTGCCAATCGATGTAAATAAAAAATCACCGTACTCAATTGACCAAAATGTTTGGGGCAAGGCAGTTGAGACTGGTTTCCTTGAAGACATCTGGAACGCGCCAATTGAAGATCTTTACACCTATTCGCAAGACCCGACTATTTCACGTCCTGTTGATGAAGTGACAATCACTTTTGATCAGGGCAAGCCAGTTGCAATAGATGGCAAACCAGTCACCATGCTTCAGGCAATCGAGATTCTGAATCAACGCGCCGGCGCCCAAGGCGTTGGACGTCTAGACATGGTTGAGGATCGACTAGTTGGCATCAAGAGCCGCGAAGTCTACGAAGCGCCAGGTGCACTTGCACTTATCACTGCGCATCAAGAACTAATGAACGTAACAGTCGAGCGCGACCTGGCCAGGTTCACCCGTCAGAGTGAACAGCGTTGGGGCGAGTTGGTTTATGACGGCCTCTGGTTTAGTCCACTTCGTCGCGCATTGTCTAACTTCTTTGACGAAGTGAACAGTGTTGTTACGGGCGATGTCCGTTTAGCGATGAATGGCGGACGCGCTTGGGTAACTGGTCGTCGTAGTCCACAGTCACTTTACGATTTTGATTTAGCTACCTACGACACCGGAGACACATTCGATCAGTCGCTGGCTAAGGGCTTCGTTGATCTTTGGGGTCTGCCAAGCAAGATTGCGGCAAGGCGTGATCTAAAACTATGACGCGGCTTTGGGGTGGTCGCTTTGCAAGTGGCCCAAGTGATGCGATGGCTGCATTAAGTGAGTCTGTGCAGTTCGATTGGGTGCTTGCGCCTTTTGACATTGCACAGAGTAAGGCGCATGCTCGTGTCCTTCACAATGCCGGCCTGCTAACCGCAGATGAACTAGACACAATGATCGCAGGACTTGCCGAACTTAAAGTGCGGGTGGAGTCTGGCGATTTCCTGCCAACTCCAGCGGACGAAGATGTGCACACAGCACTTGAGCGTGGGCTCATTGAAACAATCGGTGCCCAGATCGGCGGAAAACTTCGCGCTGGTCGAAGCCGTAACGACCAAGTTTCAACTGATCTAAGAATGTTCCTGCGCAATAGTGCTCGTGACATCGCGACGCATGTTGGAAATCTGCAAAATTCCTTGTTAGATCAAGCTCAGCAGCATGTTGACTCAGCTGCACCTGGTTTCACTCACTTACAGCATGCACAACCAGTTTCGTTTGGGCATGAACTGGCAAAACACATTCACGCCTTCGCTCGTGACATCGAACGTTTACAAGATTGGGATAAGCGCGCTGCTAAGTCGCCAATGGGTAGTGGTGCATTGGCAGGGTCAAGCCTGAAATTAGATCCGGTCGCTGTTGCAGCTGAACTCGGTTTTACTGGAATTGTTGAAAACTCTATCGACGGCGTAAGCGATCGCGATTTCGTTGCAGAATTTCTTTTCACAACCGCTTTAATCGGTGTTCATCTTTCACGATTAGGTGAAGAGATCTGTCTGTGGGCAAGTCGCGAGTTCGGTTGGGCCAAACTAGATGATGCTTGGTCGACCGGATCCTCGATAATGCCACAGAAGAAGAATCCTGATGTTGCCGAATTGGCGCGTGGAAAATCTGGTCGCCTTATTGGGCACGTAACCGCTGTTCTTACTGTGTTAAAGGGTCTGCCATTTGCCTACAATCGTGACCTGCAGGAAGACAAAGAAAGCGTCATTGATGCAATTCATACTTTGCAGCTTGTGCTACCAGCAATGAGTGGATGTGTTGGGACTTTGGTATTCGATACAGCCAAGATGGCTGAAAGCGCGCCGCAAGGCTTTGCACTGGCTACAGACATCGCTGAGTGGCTGGTGCAACAGGGAGTTGCGTTCAATCAAGCCCACGAGGTTGCTGGCGCGTGTGTGAAGGTGGCTGAAGCAGCGGGTATTGAACTCGATGAGTTATCTGATGAGCAGTTCAGTGAAATCGATCCTGCATTGACCTCTGAAGTTCGCTTGGTACTCACAGTTGCTGGATCCCTTGCGTCTCGTACCACGGCTAATGGCACAGCCCCGGCATCTGTTCGCAAGCAACTAGCTAATGCTGAACAGGTTTTAGCCGCCCAATCTGCCTGGGCAGCCGTTAAACCGCACCAAATTTAATGGTTCTTGAGCACCTCTCGAGACAATTAGCAGTTCCAAGAGCAATCCACTGATTACAATTCAGGTATCGGACGTAGATCTGATTTCCTGATGGAGGCAGTTGTGAAGATTCGAAATATTTGCGTCTTAGTGAGCGCATCATTGTTTTTAGGCACATTCGCCTTCACGCAAACTTCAGCTAGCAAGCCGAGCACCTATGTCGTTGCAATGGCTAAGACAACTGGCGGGTTCGTCATGCCTTCCTACCAGTTCACTCGAGTGCCAAACTTCGTCATTTATAGTGACGGGCGCATGATCAGTACAACCGACGTGACTACGCTCCAATATCCGTATCCGTCTTTGCCATCTTTTAAAACGAAGTTCGTAAATGGGGATTTGAAAAGGATTCTCGGCGCGCTTGACGCCAGTAAATTAACGGATCCAAAATTCGACTGGGGATATCCAAATGTCGCAGATGTACCCAACACAGAAGTTTTAACCCAGCTCTCTGCGCAGAAGCGTTCGTCGCAGGTTTCTATTTACGCCCTTGGCATGAGTGGATCTGGCATTTCAAAACAGCAAGCAAAGTACCGCAAGAAAGCTTCGGCAGTCCTTGGGCAGATACAAAGTTTTTCTAATAAATACATCTGGACTAAGAGCATGCCAACGACCTGGACGCCAGCTCGGTATGCGTACCAAATTAGTCAGGGCGAAGCAACAGAGTTTACTAACACTCAAGATTGGGTGGGCTCTGCAATTACAACAGAAACAACCTGCGCCGTTTTATCGAAGGCTGATTCCGCAAAAATTACAAATATGGCTAGCGAAATAAATAACGAAACATTATGGAACTCCGACGGGAAAACTTGGCGCGTAAGTTTGCGACCACTTTTGCCACACGAATCAAACTGCAAATCTATCGGCTACTAGTGCCCAAATTTACGCGCTTGCACTTCGTTGAGCTTTGAAAACCAATATGGGTAGTTTGTGCAACCTAAATCGCTAAACTCGGTGTTAACAAGGATGGTCTGATGATTGAAGTTCACGAACTCAATAAGAAGTATCGCAACACGCATGCTGTAAACGATGTTTCATTCACTTTGCCCGAAGGTCAGGTAGTGGGCTTTCTAGGTCCAAACGGATCTGGCAAGTCAACCACTATGCGTCTTATGTTGGGCCTGGATTTCGGATCTGGCAATACTTTGTACGACGGTAAACCGCTAACTGCACATAAAGAAGTCACCCGCATTGTTGGCGCGCATCTTGACGCAAAGTATTTTCATCCAAAGCGTTCAGCTGTTAATCATCTAAAAATGTTGGCAACAGAGGCACGTGTTTCTCGCAAGCGCATTGGTGAAGTGATTAGCATCATGGGGCTTGAGAGTGTTGCTAAAAGTTCACCCAAAGGTTTTTCGCTTGGTATGGGCCAGCGCCTAGGACTCGCAGGCGCAATTCTGACTGAGCCTCGTCACCTTATGTTGGACGAACCTGCGAATGGCTTAGATCCGCAATCTATTCATTGGCTTCGTGACTTCCTAAAAGATTATGCGGCTAAGGGAAATACAGTTTTTGTTTCCAGTCATTTGCTCTCCGAGATGGAACTCATGGCCGACCATTTGGTTGTTATCGCCAAAGGCAAACTCATCTCCGACGAACCAATGTCTAGTTTTGTTGCAAGAAGTAAGGGCAATGATGTTTTGGTCCGCACATCACAAGACGAAATCACAAAATTACACAATGCATTAACTGCTTCAGGATTAGCCGCAACGTCGGTTGAAGTAAATGCGTTGTCAGTTAAGGATGCGTTGGCCGAACAAGTGGGACAGATCGCATTTCAAGCTAACGTGCCGGTTCTGGAATTGGTGTCCCGCCAAGTATCACTAGAGACAGCATTCCTTGAGTTAACTGCAGACCAACAGGATTATCAGACAGGCGTGCAATCATGAATCGGATAATCAAATACGAAATCATTCGCGCGCGCACGCTGAAGTCAACCTGGATTTTTCCATTCATCGGTATCGCTTTGTCGTGGGTAGCTGCTTACTTCGCAACGAACAATGATGGCGCTACCTTCAATAGTGAAGGGTCAGCAACCTATTTCACTTTGCCGCAGATAATAAATAACACCTTTACTCCACTCAGCATTGTCTTCATAACGATTCCATTCGCTCAAGCCTTTGGTCATGAATTCCGAGATGGCACAATGCGACTCACGCTAAGCGCGTACCCAATTCGCATCAGAGTGTTTGTAGCAAAAACACTGGTGCCAACTGTAATTTCAGTGATTGCAGTACTGATTGCCATGTTGGGGATTCGGGTTATCTACGTTATCCGAGTAGCGCTTGGTAGCACAGAACTTGGCACCGAAACTTCACTTCGTCATCTAGCGTTCACCATTTTGTGGGGGCTAATTGTGGCCGCGGTTGTGATATTCACCCGCAACATGGCAGCTGGCATTGCTGGGGTAGTGGTGTGGGCAGCAATTCTTGAGACCCTTGTTCGTGGATTACTTACCTCTAAGTGGGAAAAGATTGGAGACTACCTCCCACTCTTGCAAGGTATGAGTTGGACGCAAAGCGGCGAATCTCGGTCGCTTGCGGTCATTGCAATCACAACTACTCTGTTGGTAGTGCTTTCTTGCGCAAAGTTCCTCAAACGCGACGCTTAATCTTCTCCGAACTAAATTCTTAAAGCGCGACGCGCAACACAATTCAAGCGAAGCCGTGAAATTTTAAGCGCGGATTAGCTACTTGTCGTAAATGGCTGAGCGATGACCAATGCTGATAACCATTACAACTAATTCGTTGCCGATGACTTCGTACAGGATCCTGTATTTACCAATGCGCACACGCCATTCAGGCCGGTTCACAAGTTTGCGTGCAGCGGGCGGATAAGGATTTGTACTTAGTAGGTCAATCGCGATTTCAATGCGTTGCCGTTCGCGTTTGGGAATTTTTGATAATGATTTCTTAGCCTGAGGTCGGACGCTAACTTTGTAATTCATTACCAACCAAGATCGGCTTTGACTTGCTCCCAAGGAATACTGGGTCGCGGATCTAGTTTTGCATCCTCGATTGCCTGAAGGTCTTCAATCTCTTCTAACGCATCCATCAGTTGCTCGTACCGTTCAGGGCTAATCAATACCGCAGCTGCTTCACCATGCTTTTGGATGAACACTGCTTCAACAGCGCTTGTTGCGATCGCTTCGCTGAAATTTTCTCGTGCTTCGCTCACGGAATATGTAGTCATGGTGAAATTGTACAAAACAAATCAAAATTTGTACAAAACATTTTTATCGAATGTTGCCATAACCACCCAGAGAAATTAAG
>Ga0114964_10002086_pt1 | contig 14147 bp, 16 predicted proteins | sample C_131016_MF_Meta_FD_92638 | JGI IMG/M metagenome (GOLD analysis project Ga0114964, IMG submission 92638) | Freshwater microbial communities from Lake Croche, Canada to study carbon cycling - C_131016_MF_MetaG | ecosystem: Environmental > Aquatic > Freshwater > Lake | place: Lake Croche, Canada... | reverse complement strand
TGCCGAGCATCTCATCCTCGGTACCGTCCGGCGTGGTTATCACATCGTTGGCGACCACAAGCACGCGGATCACGCGGTTGTCGGTGTCAAGTTCAGCGTAATGTGCCATTAGGCTGATCTCGCAATTCTGATGATCACGACGCCTGAACCACCGGCCCCGCCGGAAAAGCCAGAACCACCGCCGCCAGTGTTGGCTGTGCCCGCAGTTCCCGATCCTCCGCCACCCTGCCCGCCAACAGCGCCGGTACCTACCCCTGCGCCGCCTCCCGCGTAATAGGTCGCGGTTCCGGTAATGGAGGATTGCTTCCCGTCTCCGCCGTTACCGTTCGAATTACCAGCCACAGAAGCACCGCCACCACCACCGGACGTATTGCCAGACCCACTGTAATTCCCACCAGCGTTGCCTTGTCCCGTAATGCCAGTTCCGCCGGATGTATGTCCGGCAGTCGGGACACCTCCACCGCCCGAAGAGCCATTGCCTCCAGCGTTATTCGAGTGTGTCCCCCCAACACCACCACCAGAACTGGTTATCGTTCCACACGCGGATGACGATCCACCACCCGCGCCAACGGTCACCGTGGTTGCAGTTGTCGTCAATACCACCATCCCGTCCGTATAGCCTCCTGCGCCACCCCCACCTCCGACGCTACTTCCCGCGTTTCCTCCACCTGAGACTACAAGGCACGTCGCGATGACATTCCGACTTGCAGTGATGCTGCCGCTTCCGGTGAACTTGTAGACGGTGTATGCGTCAATGGCATCTGAATACGTCGTGATTGTCGGCGATCCGGTCGTGGTTATGGTTGCCCCACCTCCGGTCGGACTGCCGCCTGCATTCGCGATCATGCGCGTTTTGCGACCGGCAATGTTCGATTGAATTGCCGTGCTTACACTCACGGCCCGGTCAACCCGTACGCGGTGATGTGGCTCATCATGACACCTGCACTCCGTCAGCCGAGATCACGACATCCGGCGACGTCGCGGATGCCACAAGGTACCGCCAGGTCGTATCAAGGACGTGACCGGCGCTCAACAGGACCGTATCGTTCGCCGCTATCGTCGCGTCGCCGGTGATCGTCCAGTCCCCGTGATACGCGTCGCGCTTGGACTTCGAGACCCGGTACGTCGCCGAGGATGCGCCATTGTTCGCGATGCTGAGATTGGAGAGTACCGTCATCGTCGATGCTGTCGCTCCGTTGTCGTACACCGTCGCACTCGCCGGGTTCGCGGTGATCGTGCCACTCGCGAACGTGCCCGTGATCGTCGTTGCACTGACGGTCTGCGACGCGGACACGGTGTACGTTCCCGTCCCGCCTTTGCCAGTCCCGAGCGCGGTGATCGTGGTCGCAGCCGTGACGCCGGTCCCGGAGATCGTCTGCCCGACGCGCAGCCTGCCAGACGTGACCGCGGTCACGGTCAGGACGGTTGTGGCGATGGACCCCGTTACCACGGCGTTGCTCGACTGACCGGCGTACAGGGTCGTCGAACTGACGGTCTGCGACGCGGACAGCGTGTACGTGCCCGTGCCTCCGGTCCCGGTCCCGAGCGCGGTGATGTACGTCCCGGCAGTCACGCCGGTCCCATCCACCGTTTGTCCGACCGCAAGCGTTCCGGAGGCTACCGCGCTGACGGTCAGCACCGTTGTCGCAATCGACGCCGTCATCACAACGGCATCCTGATACGTGGCAAACGCGGTCCCTGTCCCACCCGTCGAGGTTCCGAGTGCGATCACCTGCAACCCCGGTGCCAGGCCAGTCGCCGACAGCATCTGCCCCGTGGCAAGCGTCCCCGTCAATGCGGTGACGTTCACGGTCAGGTTCGATACCGTCGCGGTCAAACTCCCTGCAACGATGCCGGGTCGCACGAACCCGAGTGCTTTTACGGTTTCCGGCATTACATGCCTCCCAACAAAAACGACTTGGTGAACCCGCCACCGCCGATTGATTGTTCCGCGCCCGCTGCGCCCGCACGGTAATACAGCGCGCCATCCGTCTTCGCGTACACCGCCGTCAGTCCGGCTCCTGGTGCACTCGGACTGGACGATTGCTGCACGAACGTGTGCACCACACCGTCCGGTGAGATCACGAGAATGTTGCCCCGGACCGTATTGTGATCAGACGCAAGGATCGTGTCGGTACCACCCGTCACCGTGCGGATCGTTCCCCAAGCCATGATCGTGCTCCTACGTTGTTGACAGTGTAACCGTCCACGATACCGTGGCGGTCTGGCTGGACGTCTTGGACCAGGACGTCAGGATGCGCGCAAACAGCGTCCCGGACCCTGCCGTAGCGGTTGCCCCGGTAAACAGCCCAAGTTCCGTCCACGACCCGTTTGCGACAGACGTCGGATAGAACGCCTCCAGCGTCGCCGTCGCCGAACTCACTTCAGCAACGGATGCGGTTCGCCACGTAGCGGTATCCGCGGTCACGAGCGCGGTGTCACCCGCGTTGACGGCCGTCGTCCCCGTCCCGAGTTCGAGGTACCACGACGTGGCGCTGAACGTATCGGCAGCGATCAGCGCTGATGCCAGTTGGTTGAGCCCCGCGGTTACCACGAGGTTGCGACCCTCGGCAACCACGACATCGTCCACGCGGACGGTGACGTACCCACGCACGCCGATGCTGTTATTGGTATATACCGCGTCCATATTTCGTCACATCGTACTTCGGCGTGGCAGGCGCCTCGACAGTCACGGTGACCGCCTCCGAGCGCATATAAACGATCTGATCCGCCGCGATGAATTGTTGCAACGGTCGCCCCCGGACGTCCGAGGATGCAGGACGCAACCCGTCAATGATGCGCGCCATGACGCGCGTGATGTCCTCAGCAGCCATCGCTACAATTCTCCATATATATCGGTTGACAGCGTCAGGTCGACCTGCCACTGATCCGGCGTGGCAAACCGCTTCTGGACGTCCGTCACATAGAGGTCGACGCCGGACGCGAATGCGCCCCCGAACCGCCGATCCGATGTGAACCGGAACACCTGACCGTCACGCCAGCCGGACCCGAACACGCGTGCGGTCCCGACCCATTTGTGTGCACGGGTCGCCAGGTAGAGTTGCGCCCGCGCCTTGATCGCATCTTGCGACACGTTCACGAGTTCCGAAGCGCTGAACACGTCCTCGTAGACGCCCGTCGAAACGGACGACCCTTCACGGGTCAGCACCTCGGTGATTGATGCGCCATCAACGACGCGGTTCACCTTGGGTTCAATGTCGAGGTACGGGTATGTCACCGCAACCGTTGCCCCCGCGGGCGGCACGGTCTCGAAACGGACGCCCCAGTTCGGCAGGCACAGGAGCGCGACATCACGCGTCTTACCGTCACCAGGTTTGCCGTCAATGTTTTCCCGCAATAGTCCCCCGTTGGTTGTCGTATACACCGTCGGTGGACCAACGGTCGGCGTCACGGTCACCGTCGTCCCGTTGTATGTGGCTGGCTCATATCCCAGCGGGAAGAACGACGCATACCCGTCGGCTGTCGCCAATGGTTGCGCGAACGATAGTGGTGCGCCGTCATCGTCCGTCGCCACCGACTTCGCGTCCTTGATGAACACGACGTTCGTGATCTGATCGCCGACTTCCTCGAGGACGAGATCGCCAATGGTCGTCTGCGTTTCCCACGTCAGGCTCGCAACCGGCGCTGCGGATGCAGCCCCGGTCAACGGCTGAAAAACGACGTTGCGGTCGTAATCGACGTACCACTTGTACCCGACGATTTTCGCGATGCGGTCAATCGCGCTTGATGGCGCCTCGAAGTCGTACACCTGTTGCGGGATCACATGGCCGTCTGCGATCAGCGACTGCCCCCACGTGATCGCACCCTGATTGCACGTCCCGGTGATGATCGCCTTGACGATGTTTCCCGCGAGGTCAGTCGTCGCCTCGTCGTCACCGGCCGGGATCTTCACGCCCTGAACAAGGAAACGATCAAACCATCGCGTGTAATCGCTGCAATCGACCGCGTACACGTACGATGATGTCCCACCGGATGATTCCGACACGCGCTGCGTCACGCCTGCGAACTCTTTCGTCCCGTCCACGGTCAGGATCACTTCGCGTCCGGCACGCGGAATTGCCACCGCCGGGGTCGTCCCCGAGAACGGCACCACGACCTCGAACGACAGCGTCCCGGCGCGATCTCGCAACGATGAACGCACCGCAATGCTTTCGATGCGCGTGTACGCCTGATACGCGGTACCACCGATGGTCAGGGTCACCGACAGTGCCACGTCAGGCGGTCCCGAACGGCAGTCGCCGTTGCAGTCCGAGTTGACGTCTGAACGCGTCGGCGGCTGCGCGTCCGGCGGTTGCGCCGTCGGCAAACCCGCTTACGTTGATGATCACGGTATCAATGCCTCCGGCACCGAACGATCCAAGCGGTGACGCGCCAGGCATCGTGTCAAGTGGCACGAGTGCCTCGGGTCCAGCCTCGCCGATCATCGCCATCGTCGGTTGCGTCACGATGGCACCACGCGCGCCGACGGTCTTGAAGTTGTGCACGACCCATCGTGCGGTTCCCACGAGGTATGTGTGCGCCGGATGATCAACGTGGATGTTATGGACCGTCTCGACCCGTTTCGCATCGTGCGATTCCTCGACAATCTCCCGCCCGGTTGCCGTCATGACCACCGACCCTGCCAGTAATTCGTCAGCGCGTCGCCATCCGTCCGGCGTCAAAAAAGGATGTTCCGCCGTGGTACTGATCACGTCACCGTAAATGCGCAGGTGCCACACCGGATGATTTACGTGCACGAGCGTGTCCGCGACGGTCGACATGACAACGGTCCCGGTTTCCGGGTCGTAGACCTCGACGATGTCGCCACTCACGATCTCCGCAATCCTCATCAGACCGTTTGACGTCCACACCCGCGTGTCCGCCGTGAAGCACGCGAACCCCCGACGGCCACCAGCAACGGCCTGCACGATGGTCGCTGCAATCCCCGCAACCACGAGCGCGGCTGCCGTCAACGTCGCGCTTGATGTTTCCCCGCCGACGCCTTGCGCCACCGGCGGAACACTCAGTCCCTGTGCATTCGGACCCGTCGAGTCGGCGACCGCGTTGTCCGCCTGGATGGTGCGGTGCACCGTCGTGATCATCCGCGGAATTGATGCGAGCGCGTCGATGATCGACCGGATGCCTGACTCCACGCCCCCAAAGTCGATCCCGAACGCGATGATGATCAACGTTGGAATCAGGGACAGGCCGGACATCAATTTCGCCACCGCGTCAAGCGCCTGCATGACTATGCCGGAGACCTCGAATTGCCAAGGCGCGTCGGGTGTCACGATCTCAATGATGCGCGTCCTGAGATCTGCAAGTTTGTCCAGCGCATCGGTCACGATACCGCTGACGGTAACCGTCCACGGTTCTGCGGGTTCGCGCAGGCTCGTCGTGCGCTCCTTGATGTCATCCATCGACGCGACTGCGTCGCCAGTGTCCGCTGTCACCTTGATGGCGACATCCCGTCCCATCAACGTGTCGAGTTTGTTGCGGACCTCGTCATACCCGCTCAGTGCGAGATTGACGAGGATTTCCATGCCTTTGAGACCAGGCACGACGAACTCGGCAATGTTCCATAGCACCTTGATATTGATGTCCGCGAATGTTGGCAGTTTCAGGACCGCAACGTCCCACAGAACCTTGATGGTTGCAACGGGATTGGTCACAAGTTTGGCGATCCACCCGATCAGTTCCACGATCCAGTCGCGCGCCTCGGCAAAGATCTTCGGCCATTCGCCGAGCCGTGCGCCCCATGCCATGACCCAGTCGATGCCAGCCTTCAGCGCGTTGCCAAGGGCACGCAGGTAATCCCACACCGGCTTCAGCAGTCGCGCGACGAATTGCAATCCCGCACCCAACAGGCGCATGACCAGCGTGAACGCCTTCAGCGCAATGGTCAAAAACGGCAACACCGCACGGCCCATGTTAAAGAGCATCGTCATCACGGGCCGGATGACTTCTAAGACCGCCTTGAACGCCTCTCCGGCGGCTGCAAGAAAGTCCTGGAACTCCTGCGACGCGGTGATCGCGCCAATGCCCGCGTCAAGGTCCGCCAACAGGTCAATCATCCCCCGCAGGTACTGCTTGGTCAGCGGTTCGAGCGCCTTGCCGAGCGTCGCCAGACTGCGCGTCAGTTTCGCGTCCATCGTGGACGACAGTCCCTTGACCGACTGCGAAGCGCGCTCGGTTGACCCGCCGAACTGCTTTTCGATCTGGTCAATCAGCAGCGGCAGAACCTTCTTCGAGACCAATTGCCCCTTCGATGCCATTTCGCCAAGCGCGGATGTCGATACGCCCATCGCATCGGCCAGCATCTTTTGCGCCGGTATGCCCGCTTCCGCAAACTGGTTCAGTTCCTCCTGGCTGACCTTGCCTTTCAGCAGCATTTGCGAGAACGCCAGTGACGCGCGCCCGAACGTTTCGGCGCTGTCGCCGCTGATGTCGGACAACCCCGTCATGACGCGCGTCAGATCCTCCGCTGCAACGCCCGCGCCCAGTAGCCGCTGCGCGGATTGCATCACCGCCGCGTCGTCAAATGGCGACCAGTCCGCAAAGTCCTGCAATTTCTTGAAGGTCGCGTCGGCCTTTGCGGCGTCGCCGGTCAACCGTAACAGCGTATTCCGGTATCCCTCGACTTCAGACGCTGCAGCCACACTCGCCTTGACGACGGCAATGGTGCCTGCCACCAGCGCTGCCGTGGCCGCTACCGCAACGCCGATCCCGATGGCCGCCATGTTGGCACCGCCACCAACCGACGTCAATGCCCGCGCTGCGCCGAGCGCGCCACCGGACGTACCGGACATCCCGGAGTTCAGTCCGTTCAGTGCCCCGTTGATGCGCTTGAGCGCCGGGGTCGCTTGATCATTGACGACGGCATTGATGCGCAGGTTCGCGACGTTCGCCATGGTTACCTCTTCCGGTTCGCCCGTGCCTTGCGATCACGTTCTTGCCGGACCTGCGCCTCATAACTTTCAACCAGGAGCAACCGTGTGCGCCAGAGCGGTTCGAGCCGGACCAGTTGTTCCGGCGTCCACCCGTAGCGCCTCATCAGAAGCACATCGGACGTCCACGCCGGGCCCTCGGCCCGCCCCTCTACCCAGTGCCAGAGTCGCTCCCGCTCACTTTTGGGACCGTCACCAGTTCCCCGACCAAGGTCAGGATCGCCTCGACGACGTGCGCCGGTAGCCGGTCCAGAGTTTCCGTCGTCACCGGCACTGGCAATTCCTCGCCGGTATCGACGTCCGTCAGTGACCATGCCACAATCATTGATGCGACTTGCGCCAATGACCGCAGGAACTCATCCTCGATGGACGATGCGCGGATCATCCGCGCCTTCGTCGTCCACCGCATCGCCTCGGGATGTTCGACGTCGACCCAGTGCCCCGGTTCCCCGGATGCATCGAGTGCCAGCCTCACGGTGCGAAGTGGTTTCGCGTATCCCATTGCTTCCCCTTAATATGCAGTCTGCGTGTTGTTCAGGACAAACTTGCACGGCCCGCTATCGGTCGTGTTGTACAGGCATCGGCCGGACAGCGTGATCTGGTACAGGCCTCCCCCAAGGTCGCGCGTCGCCGGACCATCGCCGAATGACGCTTGGGTCGCGGTGAACACGAGGGATCGCAGCGTCGTCGTTGCGCCGTACGTCCAAGTCAGGACGATGGCGGACTCATTGAACGCACCGGATGTTCCCATGTATTTCGCCAGATCGTCCACGGACGATGCGCCCGTGTCCAGACTGATCGAGAACGTCGCCTCAAGTGGCTGCTCGTCGATCCGCGACGGGTCACGGCTTCCGGTCGTGTGCACCAGTTCCTGACCGCGCGCGAGGGTAAGTTCAAACGACGTGACGCGGTTCTGCGCGCTCCCGCCAATCGACACGGTCGTGTCAATGCCGATCCACGGCTTGTTGGTTTCCGCGGTCAGCGACGCCGTTGCGGTTCCGCCCGATACACCAGTGACCGAAACCATCGAGGTCTTGTGCGTAAGCAGGCCATCGGCTGCGGTGAACGCCAACCGCAGTTCCGAGACCTTCGCCCCAGGGTACTCGCGGTACGCGATGGGATTGGCGTCCTCAACCGTGAATGACGGCACGGCCGATCCGAGCGTGATCGTGTGCGGGTACACACCCGACACGGCAGTGCCGGTCGAAACGGTACCCATGATGCCCGCCAGAAGATTGCCCGCAATGTCTGGCAATAGCGGACCCTCAAGTGAGAGGCTCGCGCTTCCACCACCTTGCAGCAACGCAAAGTCCATCGCGGCGATGCCACGACGGGCGCTGTCACGGACCGCGGCGTACTCGTTCGCGTACGTCGGGTCCGATGTGACCGGCAGAACCTTCGTGGCTGGCACCGCGGTTCCCCACGTCGATTCCTTGCCAAACTGGACTTTCGTTGTGCTAAGGATTGGCATCGGTTGCCTCCGGGGTCGGTATCACGACCGTGGCGATTGACGACCCGGATGCCGTTGGCTCGTCCTGCCATCCGGCACGACGGAGATCGTCGGCATCTATGTCTTGAATGTCCCACGCGCCATCCGTCGGCTCGTACACGCGTGCGCCAATCGACACACGCTTGACGTCCGACCCAATGGGCGGTTGCAATTTCACGGCCATTGTCAAGCCTCCACCCACGTTGTCGCGTGGTACAGATCGCATTCGAGCGTCAGGTCCGCGCCCATGAATTCTTTACCGTTGTATTCAACCATACCGATTGTGGCACGTGTCAGCCGAACCTGTCGGACGGTGTTCGCCAGATCCTGATTGGCTGCGATCAGCGCCCGGTACGCGTCCACAAATGCCAGGACGGCAGGATGCGCGCGTGCCATCGTCGGCAGGTTGGTCAGGTACATCACCGTGATGGTCGCCTGCTCGAATTGAAACCCCGTCGGCACCTGTCCGAACGGGTATTGATCAAACGTTGAAGACGACCAATGATGGACGACGGCAGGCAGCGCCGCGAGTTGTTCCGGCGGTTGGCTGAATATCAGGTTCGCCCGGACGCCGAGTGCCACGGTAGCAGCCTGCGCCACGGTTCCGAGTTGCGTCAGGGCATCCACGACCGTCATGGCAGCGACCCCGCGATCTGCGCAAACTTTGCCTCGACCGCCTTGGTTTCCTTGGCGACACTTCGCCGGATGACCGCCTTCATGGTCGGAATCGCCTTGGATATCCATCCAAGCGTCGACTGTCCGGCGCGTGACGCCGAAGTACCGACGCCGTCGGCACTATAGTGATATCCGGACGCGCTCCGTCCCTTGATCTTCTTGGCGTAATTCAGCGCCCACCCATACCGGAACCCGTCAGCACTAATCCCCGCACCGGCCGAAACGCTACCCATCTGCGGCTTGGAATTGCCCTTGACGTCAAAGTAGCGCTGCTTCACTGCGGATGACAACGCGCCGGACCGCTCCGGCACCAACGCCGTGATGCGCTTTGCGCCTTGCGCTGTCGCCGACTGGATGACGCGACGCATCGCATCGCGGTAAACCGCGTCGCCCCCGAGCGCCTTCGAGATGCCCCGGAGTCCCGTGATATCGACGCGAATCGTGTTGCGACCACGCGATGCCATCAGGCCGCACCCAGCCCGCCACCGTGGCGGTACGGTTCAAGCATGCGCCGAACCATGGGATGCAAACCCGCCTGGATGATAGGACCGCTAAACTCCGCACCCCCGGTGATCGGCGCGCCACCGCTGACTTGCTGGCGATAGACGAGCGAGGATTGCATGATGCAAGCCTCTTTGACCACAAGCGGTGCCGTTGCGCCATACCCGTACGTCGCGACAACCTGGACGCCGCGTTCGTGCATCGGGAAAAGGTTCGATGACAACGGCGACAAGATGACCTGTGTGTACGCTTTGCCCTTGCCGCTCGCGTTGAATGGCGACGCGTACGCTGTGGTGATTGACGAATACGTCGACCAGTCGCCCGCGCTGTCATATGCCACCGAGGTCAGGGTCGTGAACGGATCGGTATTGACCGTCCACGGCCCTGTCGCGCGGTAATAGCGGGTCTGACTCAACGGTTGGATATCCGCACCGGCGAAGTCATCTATCTGCCTGGACACAGCGTAGACGATCCGGTCAATCCGGTCGTTATCCACGCTGTCCGTTATGCCGAGTTCCAGTTTGACCTCGGCCACGGTGCAGTAAATGTCAGTCGGCATCGGATCCTCCTACGACGCTGGGTGAACGTACAACTTGACAGGGTTGTAAGTCGTCGTGTTTGCAGCCACCAATCGCCCGCCCGTCCTCTGGAAGGCGTAAAAGCCGGTCTGAAGTGCATCTGCGTACCGCTCGGTCATTCGCACGAGTTGCACACCCGAAACGTCACGGATGATGTACTTGCTGAAGTCGCCGAACCCAATCGACTTGGCTGACGCGGCTGCGGTTGCGACGTCGTTGTTGACCACGATGGGATAACCCATGATCATGTCAGGCTGTCCAGCCTGCACCGACGGCTCCCACAATGGACGGTTCTGACTGTCTTGCAACTTGCGGATGATGCCCACCGTCGCGTCGCGCATCATGAACTTCGCGTTCTGGCGGTACGCCACGTCGACACTGTAGACAAGGTCCACAAGGTCCGCATACAGCACGGTCGTGGTCTGGCCTGCGGCCCCGGTCTTGCCTGTTGCGGCTCCGACGATGACACCGTAGGGCTGACTTGACCCGGTACCCGTCGTCCAGTGCGCGTTCTGCGCGCGTCCGAGACGCTCGCCGAGCGCGTTGGCGATGAACTGGTCAAGAGGGAACTCGCTGTCCTGAAGCAACTGGTTGGACACCAGGACCAGTCCCGAGGTGTACATGTAACTTGAAACCGTCAACTGACCAAACGTCATTGCTGATTCGGAAATTGTGCTGTTTTCAGAAAGGATCGAACCGCTAACGCCGGTCTCGTCAACCGTCGGCAGGAGAAGGTCCGCGCCGGACTGTGTCGGGTAGACGGTTGACACCGAAAGCATCCCGCCGAAGGCGCGACGGGCAGCCTCGATGCCGGAACCAAACTCGTAATTGACGAGATACCCACCGGCAGTCGTGGTCCCGACGGACTGCGCGCGACCCTCGGCCAGACGCTGACGGTTGTACGCGCGGAGTTCAGGATCGAGATTCTCGTCAGTTCCGCGCAGCCACGCGTTGAACGCGCGCTTCTGCGCCTCGATTGACAGGCCCGCGCCGGTAGACGCCTTGCGCTCTTCGGTCTCAACAACGGAACCGCGCAGCGCGGTTTCCTCGGCTGCAAGACGCTGTGCCTTGGCAAGCGCGTCGATGCGCCGGTCAAGTGCGGACAAGTCCTTGTCCAGTGCCTCGAAACGGGTTTCGGCCTGTCCGTCCCAGTTCGCCTGGTCCTCGACGATTGCGCGCATTTCCAGCGCCAGCCGATTACGACTGTCGCGGAGTTCAGTGAGGTTCGACGCCATTGTAATGCTCCTAGAGGCTGATGACGCGTACCCGGGCACGGGCGAGCGTCAAGGTCGTTGACCGCGGATTGGTGAGGATTGCTGGCACCCGGACGGACCGGACCGCCACCGAGGTTTGCTGGTATGCCGGGTACGTCACCGCCGAAACGTCAAACAAGTCGCAATCAAGCAACTCGCGCACGTACCCCGTCGATCCCGATCCGGACCAACGGTCCGTCACTGCCCGGAATGCGAACGACGCCTGATTGACGTCCCCGCGCCGGACCAATTCCACGACGTCGCGACCCAGACTCGTGTCCGGTAACAGGCACGAGAAGTACAGGCCGGTCTCGTCTTCGCGCAGCGTCAGCGTGCCCGAAGCGGTGCGACCGAGTGGTGCCTCGGCCTCGTGGTTCCAGAGGCAGCGAACGTCCTGAGAGGCTGCCAGTGCGCGCGTGAACGCGCCACGGCGGATGATCTCAGTGAATTGCATCCCGTAGCCACCGTTGCGGCTGTCATCCTCTTCGGACTGCAGCGGCTGCGACGGTACGTCGAACAGTGCGGCGTAGCCCTCAAGGCGCAGTCCCGTTGCAGGATCATCCGCGCCCCGGAGTTCGACGCGTGCGCCCCGGAGTTCCAGCCGGTCAGGTGACGCATCGCGCGTCCCCGGCTTCCACTCGGGCGGTGTCTTCCCGAAATCCTCGTAGTGCGATGCAAGGTGATCATAGACCGCCTTGCGATCAGCGTCTGGCATGTCAACGCCTCCACGTCCGCCGAACATGATGCTCATGCACTGCGCGACGCCTCGCCACACGCAATCGTACGGCCCGGTGACGGTGTGATGCGCGAGTTTGTATGACGACTCGATGTCCGGATTCGCCTGGTCGACCCACGCGCACATGCGCTTGAGATCGTCAACGGTCGCCTTGGCAACCTCGGAGGGACCATCCCACGATTGACTCTCGGGTGCAAGCCCGGTCTTGCGGTACGGTATCGCGCGCCGTTTGTCCACTGCGACCATCGTGTCTCCTGTTGGTCGCGCGACGGGCGCGGTAGGGGTCATTGCCACTTTACAGGGTTTGACGTCATTCCGCAACAGGCAACGTCACCCCAGTCGCCCGCGCCAGTGCGTTCCGGGCCGCCTCGGGCAGGGTGGACTGTCCCGCGATCCACGTTGCAAGCGCGGTCCGTTCGGCCAGTTCCAAGGCTTCCTTGGCATCCTTCTCGGCGCGTTCCGCCTCGTTACGGGTCATGTCCGCATTCCGTTGCGTGATCTCCTGATCCGTCAACGGTCGGACGGTCTCCACGCCGGTTTCACAGTTCAGTTCGATGGCAAGGGGTGGTTCATTCATTAGGGGAATCCATACAGTTGAAACTTCGTGCCGCTTTTTATATTTCCGGCAGATAAAGCAATTACTAAACTTGTCAACGCGGATGTACTATTCCAAAAACCAGCCCATTGAGCAGCGTCCAATGCCCCCGGAACGCCAGACGATTGATACAATTGAAAATTACTAGTTTCGCTCTTACCTTTTGTCGTACTTGCATAATCCGTGATGACTGTATCAACCAAACTCCAGAAATTGGTAAGAGATTGACCCGCTCCCACAATTAATGCGGTAAGGGTTGCGGTGCTATATCCCGCTTGCGCGCTTGCAAGATAGTTACTTCCTGCATCTCCATTGTATTGTAATCGTAGCTGTGCCGTAGTGCCAGTAGTAGTACTTCTGATAGAACTTATTAAACGCAAATGCGTATACGTTTGCGGAATACTGCTAAACGTGTAACTCGCCGCATCACTCCCCAACGTGGTTGACGCCAGCAGCACTGCTATGCTCGCCGTTGAATGCACGTGATCGGAACGGGCAAGGGTACTTGCACTGCCTGATGCAGCCGTGGCATTTCCTGTCACCGCGCCCGGTGTGCCGAATGCCTCGCGACTGTGGCGATGATCGGACAGCGCGACGGTCGTAGCAGTCCCCGTCGCCGCCGTGTCGCCGACCGCGGATGCGCCGGCAGTCGCTGATCCAGGCATGGCATGGACGTGATCAGCCAACGCCGGACTCGCACTGGTGCCCGTCGCCTGCGTGCTGGACACCGTCAATGCCGATGGCGCTGCACCAGCGGGAAATGCGTGCTTGTGATCCTCCCGCGCCACGCCGGTTGACGTGCCAGCCGCAGCCGTCCCGCCAATCGTGGATGCGGTGAGTGTGGTGCCGTATGCCGGTGCGTTCACCGTGACGGCACCCGTTGCGCCGGAGACCGAGACGTTGGTACCGGCCACGATGGATGTGACGCCGGTGTTGCTGATCGACAGGCTTGTGGTCTGCGACCCTGACACACTGATGCCAGTGCCACCGGCCACTACCGGAGCGGTGATCGTAACCGCTCCGGTGGATGCGGACACCGTCACGCCCGTGCCTGCGAGACTGGTCACGCCCGTGTTGGCCACACTCAGCGTGGTTGTGCCACTGATCCCGATCCCGGTGCCAGCCGCGAGGCTCGCCGAAACGGTTGGCGTCGTGGTTCCCGAGACGGTAATGCCGTTTCCGGCGGTCAGCGATTGCACGCCGGTTGCACTGACCGTGAGCGCCGTGGTACCCGACCCGGCAACCGTGATCCCTGTACCCGCCGTGACGCTCGCAGCGGTGATCGTCACGGCGCCGGTGCTGGACGACACGCTGATGCCGGACCCGGCCAGCGACCGCACGCCGGTATTCGTGATTGTGAGATCCGAGGTGCC
>Ga0114964_10002085_pt1 | contig 14151 bp, 13 predicted proteins | sample C_131016_MF_Meta_FD_92638 | JGI IMG/M metagenome (GOLD analysis project Ga0114964, IMG submission 92638) | Freshwater microbial communities from Lake Croche, Canada to study carbon cycling - C_131016_MF_MetaG | ecosystem: Environmental > Aquatic > Freshwater > Lake | place: Lake Croche, Canada... | reverse complement strand
GAATTCCCAGGCTGTTGGGTGCATTTTTCACATAATGACCTCCTTCAGGATGCAAGGTGATCGCAAGGGTCTCCTCATTCACTTTGAGGTTGTTTCTAATTCCTTCTGCCGGATTAATTAGGTTTACCTTTACCAAGGTGGATTCGTCCTCATTAAAATTGTTCATCCAATTTGTATATACCTGCAGATAATACGTTCCTGAAGCTAGTGAGGGTTTCAAGGCAACCTTACCCGAGAAAACACCATTACTCGCAAATACCAGTTGCTCTGAAAGGACACTGCCCTTTTCATCATAAAGTACAACATAAACATTAGTAGTGAAATAGGGCAAATTCGTCTTTCGATTAAGAATATACCCTTGAAACCATATCGCTTCATGGGTGATGTAAGTGCTCTTGTTTACATGCAAATGAATGGCCTCGCGCTCTAAGTCGAAATAATTCTCAATAACGCTCGAAATTTTTGCTTTGTGATCCTCATTAATAGTTTGACTGTGTAGCGGTTCCGCAAATGCAAGAACAATAAGTAAAAAAATATAGCCTGCCTTTTTCATCTAATACTGCATTAATTTGTGTTTAAAAGTATAACTATTTTTTTACAAATAAAACAAAAAAAAGCCTCACTGAATAGTGAGACTTTTTAATATAAATAAGCTTTGGCTTTCGATTACATCATGCCTGGCATTCCGCCACCCATCGGCATTCCGCCACCAGCATTCTCTTCCTTAATTTCAACCAAGGCACATTCGGTAGTCAAAATCATTCCAGCCACAGAAGCAGCATTCTCCAAAGCAACACGGGTTACTTTCTTAGGATCAATAATACCTGCTTTCAACATGTCTACATATTCGTCAGTCTTAGCGTTATAACCAAAATTAGCAGTTCCTTCCGCTACCTTAGCCACCACGACCGAGCCTTCTAAACCAGCATTCTCAACTATAGTTCTCAATGGAGATTCAACCGCACGAGCAACAATCTGAATTCCAGTAGCTTCATCGGCATTGTCCGATTTTAGTTCCGTTAATACGGCTTTAGCACGCAATAAAGCAACGCCTCCACCAGCAACGATGCCTTCTTCAACGGCCGCACGAGTAGCATGCAATGCATCATCCACACGGTCTTTTTTCTCTTTCATTTCAACCTCAGAGGCCGCTCCTACATAAAGTACTGCTACACCGCCCGCTAATTTTGCCAAACGCTCTTGCAACTTTTCTTTATCATAGTCAGAAGTAGTGGTCTCCATCTGTGCTTTGATTTGATTCACACGATTTTTAATCATGTCCGCATGTCCTGCACCATTAACCAAAGTCGTATTGTCTTTGTCAATGGTTACTTTTTCTGCCGTGCCCAACATTTCCAGTGTAGTGTTTTCCAAAGTATAACCACTTTCTTCCGCAATCACAGTACCCCCCGTTAAGATAGCAATGTCTTCCAACATCGCTTTTCTTCGGTCTCCAAAGCCTGGTGCTTTTACCGCGGCAATCTTCAACGCACCACGTAATTTATTCACAACCAAAGTAGATAAAGCTTCTCCATCTACATCCTCAGCAATGATTAATAAAGGTTTGCCTGATTGTGCTACGGGCTCTAATATCGGTAACAACTCTTTCAAAGAAGATACTTTTTTATCGTATAATAAGATGTAAGGGCGCTCCAACTCAACTTCCATTTTTTCTGGATTCGTCACAAAATAAGGCGACAAATAACCACGATCAAATTGCATTCCTTCTACCACATCCACATAGGTATCGGTCCCTTTAGCTTCTTCAACGGTAATCACTCCTTCTTTGCCTACTTTAGCAAAAGCCGTAGCAATCAACTCACCAATAACTTCATCGTTATTAGCCGATATCGAAGCAATTTGCTTGATTTTTTCTGAATCACTACCCACCACTTGCGCTTGTTTGCCCAAGTCGGCTACGATCGCTTCAACGGCCTTATCAATGCCGCGTTTTAAATCCATAGGATTAGCACCCGCAGCAACATTTTTCAATCCTTCTTTCACTATGGCTTGCGCCAATACCGTCGCAGTGGTCGTTCCGTCTCCCGCCAAATCATTGGTTTTTGAAGCAACTTCCTTAACCATTTGGGCTCCCATGTTTTCCAACGGGTCTTTCAATTCAATCTCTTTCGCTACGGTAACCCCGTCTTTAGTGACATTTGGACCTCCAAAGGATTTTCCAATAATCACATTTCGACCCTTAGGTCCCAACGTTACTTTAACTGCATTCGCTAAGGCATCAACACCACGTTTTAAACCGTCGCGCGCTTCAATGTCGAATTTAATATCTTTTGCCATAATTTGTTTGTTTGTTTGTTTTTAATCTTACTACGTACTACTTAAATTTTACTTCTAGTTAAATTACTGCTAGGATGTCATCCTCACGCATGATTAAATAATCCTTGCCGTCGAACTTTAAATCAGTTCCAGCATACTTGCCGTATAAAACAGTGTCGCCCACTTTTACGGTCATTGGTTCATCCTTTTTTCCATTGCCAACCGCCACTACGGTTCCTTTTTGTGGTTTTTCTTTGCAGTATCCGGTATGATAATTCCAGATGCTGTCTGTGTCTCTGCCGCAGCAGGCTCCACGATTACTCTGTCTGAAAGGGGTTTAATCTGTAATGCCATAATTAAATTATTTTTTTATGTTATTAGTGCTTATGTTGCTTTCAGAAATTGTGCCAAGCACGTCTAACTGACAATTTAGCCTAAAAAAAATGCCAGCATGTCAGTGCTGGCATTATATAGTATATACCTAAAATTATTTTTTAGTGCTTTCCGCTTGTTTGCCTGGAGTAACAGGAGCAGGAGTAACCGTTTTCGGTGCTGCCATATCTTTTTCATTAATGATTTTTGAATTAGCATCACTAAAGCTTCCTGAGAAACTAAAACTTGATAATAAAATCAAAATGATTAAAATAGTAGCCAAGGTCCAAGTACTTTTATCCAAGAAGTCAGTCGTTTTTTGAACACCTCCCATTTGCGTAGAACCGCCTAATGAAGATGATAAACCGCCACCTTTAGGGTTTTGAACCATGATTACGATGATCAATAGAAAACAAACTATTGTTATCAGTACTAAAAAAATTGAAAATGTGCTCATTATGTATTAATTATTTTGTTGTAAAATTTTAATATCCGAAATTCGGTCTGCAAAGAAAGTACTTTTTTCTGGATATTTCAAAATTAATATTTCATAAGCCTGAATTGCTTTTGAATATTTCTTTTGCTCTAAATAAACCCGGGCCAAAGTCTCGGTCATCAAATAGGAGGAATCCTCCGTCTGTTGCAGGATGACAGGGCTACTGCCGTCTTTTGAAATCGGGGGTATTTTTGGATTATTTTCGATGAATTTATCAATCAAATCAATTTTTTTCTTCTTGTCCAGCGTTTCAGTGATGGCTTTTTCTTCACGAACTATGGGTTGTAAACGGGCTAATTGCAGCCACTCTTGAAAGGAATGTCGTTCGCTTTTTGAAAACGCTAAAGGCTTTCCAAGGGCCAAATTAGTAACCACTTCTTGGGTAACTGCCGGAGCGGCTTCTTTAATAGAAGTCAAAATCGATTGCTCCAACAAAGCAGCAGCACTAGGAGTCTCAGCTACAACGACATGTTCACTGCCCACCACATTCATATTCATTAACTCCTCCAATTTCTTTTCATACAATCCTTTTTGTACCGAAATAAAACTATCAGAGGTAATAAAATCAAACAATATGCTGCGGTCGGTTGTATGCGCTGCAGACACTTTTAAAGCATAATTGTAGTGAAAGCTATCCTGATTGTACAAATGCTTCAACTTCAAAACACGGGCACTCTGAAAATAGGGAAACGCCACTAAGACATTGTCTAAGGTGTCGGCATATTTGTCATTGACCGCATCAGGTTTGTTGAGTAAATAAGTATAATCAGTTAAATTCAAAATGCAAAGGTTTAATAACGACGGCTTGTTACCATTTCGCCAAAGACTCATTAAAGATATCCTGCGTAATGCGCTCAAAAATAACATCCAAGGCTTCCGTTAATTTCGAGCCAATCAATTGGGTAGAACCATCATAATCATAATAAAACGAAAAACGCTTTTCAAAATTATCAGTTTCTTTATTTTTATTGCTAAAACGAACATTTACCGAAATAGTCAAACGGTTTTGTGCCGCTTTCTGATCCGCCGTAGCCGTCATCGGTGTAATACGGTATTCCGTAATTTCTCCTTCATACAATAAGTCGCCATTAGAACCCGTTAAATTCAAATTGGTTTGATTCTGTATGATTTCCTGAAGTTTTAACGTAAAATTACGATCCAATCCCGGTTCAATCAATTCGGCATTATTTTGAAAATAATTCACCTGAAAGGTCTTGGCGTCAATAGGCTTTGCCCCCGTAAAATTATATACAGAACAACCGGTAAGGCATAAAAAAAAGGGGCACAGTACAATGAATCGGATCAACTTCATGCTTCTAATTAAAGGGCTAAAGTACTTCTTTATTTTGAATTGAAGAAGAAGATTATTGATAGTAATATTCCACAAAGGGATAATAGCCCACGTCATTGTTATTGCTGTCCAAAACCTCTACGCCAATTTGGAATAATTTGCCTTCGATATCAGGAAGAGATCCATAATTGTAGTAATAAGGGTCGGAAGCTCCTTTGTCAAAGCCATTTGCTAAGGTGGAAGAAGCTTGTCCATCGATAAAAAAGCTAGGATCAGTCAATGATTTAATGCGCGCAACCGCCAGCACCGCAGCATAAACAGGATTAGCTCCAAATCCTGCGTCGAAATGAAAATTCTTTACAACGGTAGGAGCAGCAATGCTGCCTTCAACGTAGGAAGTCATTTTGCCATTAGCATACGTCATTTGATATTGCCCGGCATTGGATCCTGTGCGGGTATAAGAAAGTGCCAACTGATCGGCATTTACTTGGCATGTAATGGTAAAATCACTACCATAGGTATAGGTGTAGGTCTGTGTGGCAGTATCAAAATTATACGGTAGATTATTAATGCTTCTAATCGTGTTGTCCGAGTTATAGGCAATCACATCGGTACTGGTTACGATTCCATTAGCATATTTTTTGTCCACAGTAACCCGGTGATTCGTGTCATACACAAATTCTTCCACCAAGGTGCCATCTGCCAATACAATTTTTGTCAATAAATTATTTTCGATGACCCACTGTCTTTCAGAAGGACTGTTGCGGTAAAAAAATACTTTTTCTAATTTGGTGCCCCCTACAGTAGGTACTGAACCTGAGTCATGGCTACAAGAAACCAAACTGAAAACCGCTACTAGTAGTAAAATCGAATATTTCATAAAAATTAAAGTAAATTGGGTATGCTAAAAGTACAGTATGGGGTATCGCAAGCCAAATTTATAAGTCAAACTGCTTACTTTTTCGATAAAGTGTTTTTCCTAAAACGAAAGGAGCATAAGGTGTATTTGTCTATTATGGCAGAACGTCTCCTTGATAATAGTACTTTGCAGAAATTCTGGTGCCTTCTAAAACACCTAGATAGTAAAATTCATCGTTTTGCTGCGTTGGTAAATTATTGCTGTTGAACAAGTAGCTGTAGACATCTTTTTCAGGGCTTCCAGCATCATAATCATTAGAGGTCATAGTATTAGTTGAACAATACATGCCATCAATCCATTTCTTGTGAGCGTTTCTAAAGTTTGTTAAGGCCATGGCTTCACAAATTGGGAGCAAGGCCGTTTTTAAAGGATTATTATGATTGTCATACGTATAAAAACCTTCACCATTTATGTTGTCAATATAGCCGCCTAAGTTATTGTTCACATAGCTGCTTGAAACGCCATTAAAGCTATAATTTCCATCGGCAGAAAACCATAATTGCCGCTCAGATACTAGTAACAAATCAGCATTAACAGTCACTTCCGTTTTGTCTAGATACTCATAGGTGTTGAAGAACGCATAATCGATAGTATATTTGTTGGTGCTGGCATCGAAGGTTACGGGATCATTGTTAACCGAGACTATATGATCAGTAGAATCATAAGTAAACGTATCAGTATAAGGTGTCGTACCTTCATAATTTACATGAGTGATTACATTATTATGGCTGTCATAGCTAAAGGTCTGAAGCAGTACCCCAGCCGAATTTTTAATTGTATCCAATAAACCGTTGGAATTAAATAAAAGGCGTTGTTCCTGAGGGGTGTTCATATTAATGTCAACCCTTTTTAACAAATTGGGATTGGGAGCAGTAGAGGGTGTTGAAGAATCAGTACTACAAGAAATAGTCAGCGCTAGTAGAGCCAATAAAAGAAATAATCTTTTCATGTTCAATAGTCTAAAAAAGTAAAGGTAGGAATTTATTTTTATAAATCAAACTGCTTAATTTTTCGATAAAGTGTTCGTTCTGAAATACCCAACTCGTCTGCTGCAGCTTTGCGTTTGCCTTTATGACGCTCTAAGGATTTCTTAATTAATTCAATTTCTTTTTGCTCTAACTTAAGAACCTCTTCTTCTTCCACGGTTTCCGCCACCAAATAATTGGCATCGTCTTCCTCGTCTTCCTCAAATCGGGTGTGCTCCACTGTATTCGTAGAGGGCATAATGTTCCTACGCGGCTCTTCTTCATAGGAAATCTCATTATCAATCTCTTTTGAACCATAAACTTTCTGTATCAAACCGGGATTAATATCCTGCACCTTAGCGCCATTCTTCATCAATTCCAGTGTCAACTTCTTCAAATCATTCAAGTCACTCTTCATGTCAAAAAGCACTTTATACAAGATATCGCGCTCCGTAGCAAAGTCACTATCCGATTTCTTCCCACCGATGACCGAGGGTAATGTACTTCCTTCCAGGGGTAAATAGGATTGTAAAGTAGCCAAGGAAATATCGCGATTTGTCTCTAAAACCGAAATCTGCTCGGCCACATTGCGCAACTGGCGGATGTTGCCACTCCAGCGGTATTTCTGCAAAAATAAGATGGCGTCTTCACGTAATTTTATGGGGGGCATTTTATACTTATGGGAAAAGTCGGCCGCAAATTTTCGAAACAGTAAATGAATGTCTTCTTTTCGCTCGCGCAAAGGGGGTAGGGGAATGTCTACCGTACTCAAACGGTAATACAAATCCTCCCGAAACTTGCCCTTTTCAATAGCGTCAAACATATTAACGTTGGTCGCCGCCACGATACGAACATTGGTTTTTTGTACCTGCGAAGACCCCACCTTTATAAATTCTCCGTTTTCTAAAACGCGCAATAAACGCACTTGCGTGGTCAACGGCAGTTCGCCCACTTCATCCAAAAAAATAGTACCGCCATCCGCCACTTCAAAATAACCCTCACGGGCATTATTAGCTCCCGTAAACGCTCCTTTTTCATGGCCAAACAATTCACTATCGATGGTACCTTCGGGAATCGCTCCACAGTTAACGGCTATGTATTTACCGTGCTTACGATGGGATAGCGAATGTATAATTCTTGGAATACTCTCTTTTCCAACCCCACTTTCACCCACCACCAATACCGAAATATCCGTAGGAGCCACCTGTATCGCTTTCTCAATCGCACGATTTAGCTTAGGATCATTTCCTATAATCTCAAACCGTTGTTTTATATTTTGAACTGATTCCATTTTTTTAGTTTCAAGTTTACTACGCTTCGCACGTGTCAGGTTTCAAGTTTCAAGTTTATTGAAATTTAATTCCTTTAAAATCTTTTTTATTAAGGTAAGTAATGAAGTTTTTAATCTTCCCGCTCAACATTTCATAATCATTTTTTAAAACATCAAATGTTTCTTGATTAATGTATTCACAGTCAAAAATTCTATATAATTGTGATCTTGTTTCTCCTGCAGAGCCTTTTGCTATGGATAAGAATTGCCGAAATTCAACAGTGCCATCTCGTTCAAAACCCTCAGCAATATTATCCATCACAGAACCCGAAGCTGCTTTAATCTGTTCTTTTAACTTAAGGTCACTTTTCAAATTAGTAGAAACAGTAAGGTTATGAATGACTTTTGCCAGTCTTCTAGCCTCCTGCCAAATTTCCATATCCTCAAATCTTTTAATAGTAGCCATAATCTAAATCTATCAACCTAAAACCTAAAACCTAAAACCTAAAACTTGAAACCTAAAACTTGAAACCTGAAACTTGAAACCTGAAACTTGAAACCTAAAACTTGAAACCTGAAACCTGAAACCTAAAACTTGAAACCTGAAACCTGAAACCTGAAACCCTTACTGCATCTCTGAATATCCAACAGCTTCTCCAATAAGAGTTGCAGTCGTGCAATCGCTAACTTTAACTAGTACGAAGTCACCCACTTTGTAATCGCCTTTCGGGAACACGGCAACTACATTCTCCGAGTTACGGCCACTCCAGTGCAGGTTTGATTTTTTAGATTCTTTTTCAATCAAGATTTCTACCGTTTGTCCCAAAAAGCGTCTCGTACGCTTCTCGCTCAAGATTTGTTGCAAGTCTACTATTTCTTGTAATCGTCTTTTCTTTACCTCCTCTGGCACATCATCTGCCATTTTGCGGGCTGCTAAGGTACCTGGGCGCTCGGAGTAAGCAAACATATACCCAAAGTCATATTCCACATATTCCATTAAACTCAAGGTATCCTGATGGTCTTCCTCGGTCTCCGTAGGGAACCCCGAGATCATGTCCTGCGAAATAGAGCAATCGGGAATAATGCGCTTAATTTTATCAATCAACGCCATGTACTCCTCACGAGTATGTTGACGGTTCATTTCTTTTAAAATTCGAGTGCTACCGCTTTGTACGGGTAAGTGTATGTAATTGCATACATTGTCATACTTAGCAATCACATGCAATACTTCCTCATGCATGTCCTGAGGATTTGAAGTCGAAAAACGAAATCGCATCTTAGGAAACGCTACCGCACATTGTTCTAATAATTGAGCAAAATCGGTAGCAGTTGCTTTTTGCATCTCGGTTGCTTTGTCAAAATCTTTCTTCAGTCCCCCACCATACCATAAATAACTGTCTACGTTTTGGCCCAGCAAACACACTTCCTTAAAACCGCGATTCCATAAATCTTGTATCTCTTCAATAATGCTTTGCGGTTCTCTACTGCGCTCTCTTCCCCGCGTAAAGGGAACCACACAAAACGTACACATATTGTCACAGCCTCGCGTAATAGATACAAAGGCATTCACGCCATTACTGTTCAAACGCACCGGGGAAATGTCGCCATACGTCTCTTCCTTCGATAGAATCACGTTAATAGCATCGCGTCCTTCTTCGACTTCTTTTAATAAATTAGGCAAGTCTTTATAGGCATCGGGCCCCACCACCATATCCACAATCTTCTCTTCTTCCAAAAATTGGGTCTTTAAACGCTCCGCCATACAACCCAAAACCCCCACTTTCATGCCCGGATTACTACTGCGCTTCACGGCATTGTATTTCTCCAATCGCTTTCTAACGGTTTGCTCCGCTTTATCGCGAATTGAACAGGTGTTTACCAAGACCAAATCGGCTTCTTCCAAATTCTGTGTCGTGTTATAACCTTGCTCGGTCAAAATGGAAGCCACAATCTCACTGTCCGAAAAATTCATCGCACAGCCATAGCTTTCTATAAATAGTTTTTTTGAGTTTCCTTCTTTAGGCTCCAGCACCATACTAGTACCTTGCTTTTTCTCGTCGATTTCCTTTTCCATAAATAATTATATCGCCTTTCAGGTTAGCAAAGATAATACTAAAAATGAATATCTGACAAGATGGCAGATGAGGTTTAACAAAAGTTTAGAAATGGCTATCGCTTGCATTGGGTCATTACCCAGTTTTTACCTCCGTTGGTTCTCAATAATTTAGCAAATCTGCTTCAATAGGAAGCATTCTTTCTTATCCTAGTTCCTTTTCTTAGTTGCGTCTTTTTTTATAGCGGTCTTTTTACCAGTTATCGTATAGTTATCGTATAGTTATCGTATAGTTGTAGTATAGTTTATGCTAGTATGATACTGCTAAAAAGCAGGGTTGGTCGCTATGAGAATTGGGAGAAAATTAAAGTTGTTTTAGGTTTTATTTAGGGAAACGCTAGGGCAGGTGGTTGCCTCCAAGAGCATTTTACCGTTAAAAAAGAGCAATAAAACGGATTTTTAAAAAAAACAATTACTTTTGCCCCTATAAACCAATCGGAACATGGCAAAGAATTTAGTTATCGTGGAGTCTCCTGCAAAGGCAAAAACAATCGAAAAATTTCTAGGAAGTGAGTACCAGGTAGAGTCCAGTTATGGACATATCGCAGACTTGCCCTCCAAAGAAATAGGGGTTGATGTCTTAAACGGTTTTAAACCAAAATATGAGGTCTCTGCCGATAAAAAAGCCTTAGTGACGAAACTTAGAGGGCTTGCCAAAACCGCCGATATGGTTTGGTTAGCTTCCGATGAGGACCGCGAAGGGGAAGCCATCTCATGGCACCTAGCGGAAGAATTGAAATTAGATAAAAACAAAACCAAAAGAATTGTTTTTCATGAGATCACTAAAAATGCCATTCTAAAAGCCATCGATAACCCACGCGAAATTGACTATAACTTAGTCAATGCGCAACAAGCGCGTAGAGTCCTGGACCGTTTGGTAGGATATGAACTGTCACCGGTACTATGGAAAAAAGTCAAAGGAGGCTTGTCTGCAGGCCGCGTGCAATCGGTATCCGTGCGTTTAATTGTAGAACGAGCAAGAGAAATACAAGAATTTAATGCGGTAGCCTCTTTTTCGGTTACGGCGGAATTCACTAACGAAGCGGGTAAAGTAGTAAAAGCCAAATTACCCAAAAACTTCGCCACCAAAAAAGAAGCCGAAGACTTTCTAAATAAAAATATCGGGTCGCACTACAAGGTCGCCGACTTGGAGACCAAACCTACCAAAAAAACACCCGCAGCCCCTTTTACGACTTCAACCCTTCAACAGGAAGCCGCCCGTAAATTGTACTTGCCCGTGGGGATCACCATGCAAATCGCACAGCGTTTGTATGAGGCAGGACTCATCACCTATATGAGAACCGATAGCGTGAACTTGTCCCAAGAAGCGATGGCCGCTGCCCAAGCAGAAATCACCAGCTACTACGGAAAAGAATTTAGCAAGCCAAGAAGCTTTACCACGAAATCAAAAGGAGCACAAGAAGCACACGAAGCCATTCGCCCTACGGATATGTCACGCCATACTGTAAATGTAGAGCGCGATCAAGCGCGTCTTTATGAGTTAATATGGAAACGAACACTGGCATCCCAAATGAGCGATGCCGAATTAGAGCGCACTAATGTCAAAATTGAAGCCAATAACCACAGCGAGGTTTTCCAAGCGACCGGGGAAGTCATCAAATTTGAAGGCTTCTTAAAAGTGTACTTGGAAGGAAATGACGAGGACGATGAAGAACAAGAAGGCATGTTGCCTGCCCTAAAAGTAAACGAAAGGCTTAGCAATACGCTGATTACCGCAACCGAAAGATACAGCCGTCCCGCCTCAAGATATACCGAAGCCTCGCTCGTTAAAAAACTAGAGGAATTAGGCATCGGGCGTCCCTCAACCTACGCCCCAACCATCTCCACCATCATCAATCGAAATTATGTGGAAAAAGGAAACCTTGATGGGGTAGAGCGCAAATACGTACAGTTAACCCTGGCCGCAGCTAAAGTTGATGAAAAAATACTGAAAGAAAATACAGGCTCCGATAAAGGAAAACTAGTACCTACCGATATCGGTACCATAGTAAACGATTTCCTAGTGAAAAACTTCGCCGCCATCCTAGATTATAACTTCACCGCCAAGGTTGAACATGACTTCGATGAAATAGCCGAGGGAAATATCGATTGGGCTAGAATGATGCAGGACTTCTACAACAAGTTCCATCCAAACGTGCAGGAAGTAGAAAAAAATGCCGACAGAGAAAGTGGCGAACGCATCTTAGGAAAAGATCCAAAGTCGGGGAAACCCGTATCGGTGCGCTTAGGAAAATTTGGACCCATGGCGCAAATTGGAGACCCCGACGATGAAGATAAACAATTTGCCAGCCTACGCCAAGAGCAAAATATCAGCAGCATCACCTTAGAAGAAGCCCTTAATTTATTTTTATTGCCAAAAAATCTTGGGCAATACAAAGGAGAAGAAGTGGAAGTCAGCAACGGTCGCTTCGGGCCCTACGTGCGTTTTGGTAAGCAATTCATCTCCTTACCCAAAGGCGAAGACCCTTTAGATGTTACCATGGAGCGCGCTCAGGAATTAATCAATGAAAAAGCCAAAGCCGATGCACCTATTGCAATCTATAAAAATCTCGACGTGCAAAAAGGAGTAGGTCGTTTCGGTCCGTTTCTAAAATGGAATGGCATCTTCATCAACGTAAGCAAAAAATACAATTTCGACGCCCTCTCTGAGTCCGATGTATCCGAACTAATCGAAGAGAAACTCCAAAAGGACATCGATAAGGTAATCCACAACTGGACCGAGGAAGGAATTATAGTAGAAAAAGCGCGCTGGGGTAAATCCGTAATCACCAAAGGCAAGATCAAAATCGAATTAAATAAAGAGGTTGATGCTGCTAAACTAACCTTAGAAGAGGTAAAGGAAATGATTGCTAAAAAGACACCAGAAAAGAAAACAGCTGCCAAAAAAACAGCCGCCAAAAAAGCGCCAGCAAAAAAGAAATAAACCATGGAATTTGATTTTCTCTCCCCCGTAGATGAAGAAATTGTAGCGTTTGTCAAAGAGCTCTCGTCCCAACATCTAGGAAGTAAAGTAGCCTTTCATACCGATAAAGAGTTTCCCGATACCGGCCAAATTAAAATAGCCATTATTGGGGTGCTAGAAAACCGCGGCGATAGCAAAGCGTTTGATGTCGTTGACCTCACTGCAATCCGAAAGGAGCTCTACAGCCTATTTCCAGGAAACTGGCAAACATCCATCGCTGATTTGGGGGATATACTGCCAGGAAATTCATTAGAAGACACCTATTTTGCGCTGCAAAAAGTAGCCTCCAAATTACTTCGCAACGGGATCATCCCAATCGTACTGGGAGGAACCCAAGACTTAACGTATCCGCTGTACAGAGCCTACGATAGTTTAGAACAAATGGTCAACTTGGTTTCCATCGATAGCAAGTTCGATTTTGGAAAACATGAAGGCGGAATTACAGCAAATTCCTATTTATCTAAGATTGTGTTGGATGAACCCAATAATCTTTTCAACTTCAGTAACGTTGGTTTCCAAACCTACTACAACTCGCAAGAAGAAATCGATCTCATCGAAAAGTTATATTTCGACGCCTATCGTTTAGGGGAAATTGCCAATAATATTGAATTGGCCGAACCCGTGTTCAGAGACGCCGATATCGTTAGCGTCGATTTAAATGCAGTAAAGTCTTCCTATTCAGGAAATTTTAGTACATTTACGCCTAACGGATTTGATGGAAAAGAAATTTGCAGCCTGTCCCGTTATGCAGGTATCAGCGACAAAGTCAGCTCGTTAGGAATTTTTAATCACAATAATAAAAAAGAAGAAGCCGTATTAATTGCACAAATCATTTGGTATTTCATCGAGGGGATAAATTACCGCTCCAATGAATACCCGTTTGGAACAAGAGATCAGTACTTAAAATACATAGTGCCCCTTGAAACCGAGGAGTTAGTGTTTTATAAAAGTAACAAAACCGATCGATGGTGGATAGAAATCAATTTTTTTACCGGACAGCACAATAAACTCAAAAAAAACACGTTATTACCTTGTTCACACGAAGAATATTTAATCGCTTGCAATCAAGAAATCCCCGAAAGGTGGTGGAAAGCACAACGAAAAAATAGCCTTTAACACTAGTAAAAAGAGTAAAAACTTCAATTATTTAGTTAAAAGCAGAATAATTGTCCTACAAAAAAACATAAATATTGCACTTTATCGATGTTTTAGTGTATTTTATCGGTAAATAATTTTTTTATTTCAAGAATTAATTTTAGATTTGTCTTGTTAATTAATTTTTTAATTTATAATTGTTTTTTTCAAAAATAATAAATAGGTTTACGCCCTTAAAAAATAGAATATTCAAATAACCCCAATTTATATGAAGAAGTTCATTGCATTCGCATCATTTTTAGCTTTATTGACGAGCTGTGGAGGTTCAAGCGACAAAGGTGAGTTAGTAGGAGTTAAAGGTAAAAAATGG
>Ga0114964_10002084_pt1 | contig 14159 bp, 17 predicted proteins | sample C_131016_MF_Meta_FD_92638 | JGI IMG/M metagenome (GOLD analysis project Ga0114964, IMG submission 92638) | Freshwater microbial communities from Lake Croche, Canada to study carbon cycling - C_131016_MF_MetaG | ecosystem: Environmental > Aquatic > Freshwater > Lake | place: Lake Croche, Canada... | reverse complement strand
TGTTCCGTTCAATGATGCTTTCCATCGAGCTGTAGGGAACATGGGTGTATCCCGCACGGAGCATCATGAGGGTGGTCAGCACGCGGGAGAGGCGGCCGTTGCCCTCTTGGAACGGGTGGATTGCGAGGAACTCAACAATGAAGAGCCCGATCCTGACCAGGGGGTGAAGGAGTTGTTCGGCACGCTCGTTCCATGAAATCAGATCGGCCATTCTGCGTGGCGCGTCGAACGGGCTGGCAGTCGCGAAGATCATGCCGATCTCGCGCCCCTCGGGGTCGAAGGCGGAGACATTGTTCGGGAGCGTCTTGTAGGCGCCGCGGTGGCGCTCATCCTTGGAGCTGTAGGCGAGAAGATCGCGGTGAAGCTGGAAGACCAGGTTTTCGGTGAGGCGCATCTCCGCATGGGAGGAGAAGACCAATTCCATCACCCGTGCATATCCCGCCACTTCCTGCTCGTCACGGTTTGCAAAAGACTCGCTTCCGACACGACCAAGCAAGGCCTCGACCTGGGAATCCGACAATCGTGCACCCTCGATGCGGGTGGAGGAACCGACACTCTCGATCGTGGCCACGCGCCGAAGTGAATCCAGCCGCTCTGGGTGCATACCTTCCAAGAGCCGCCATGAGCCCTTGAACTCATCAATGCCTGAGAGAAGACGTAACTCTTCCGAAGAAATTGAAATTTCCGTTGGAATCATGGGAGGACCATCCTCCAAGAAAAGCTCCATTTCAACCCAAAAAGCTCCATTTAGATCCGATTCAATCCAATTCTCGAACCAAGCGGCAGTTCCCTATAGTCATTCCTGATTTCCATATTCAAAAATCTTCGCGTTTGTACTCGCTTGATCCCTCAAGGCTCGGCCTAGCGGGTCCGCCACAAGCAGCTACAACTCGCTTTTCCCAAAAGCTCGTTTCTGCGCGAGCTTTTCGCCGGATCTTTAACCACATGACCAATAACTTGACTGACGCTTGACTAATGCTGATGTCCTACGAACCCTTCTATACAATCACTCCAAGGCTACTCTCCCTCGTGGAGTCGGTGGCAGCACGGCGTGAGCGAATCCAGAGTTCCACGGTCGGGCTATCGTGGATGACGGCTTGGTCGAGAAGATAGGCATCAAGAAAACCGGGCGTTACGCCCTTTGTCATTCCAAAGCCTGATAACCGAAGCCGAGAGACCAGCTGAAATCCTCAATCCGCTTTTGGATAAGAAATCACGCGGAGTCGCGGAGTACGCTGGAAGATCGAAGCCCTCATCACAGGTTTACAAAAATCACTCTGCATGATTCCTCCCTGAGTAAGGCTTGGAAGTTTGGATGCAGGGCTAGGAACGAGAGTGCTGCTGTAGTGAACTACAGCAAGCGAGCGGTGACAGCGCCCCGCGCCAACATCCCAAGCGCCCACTTACTGAGGAACAAGGGAGCCGAGCACCGATCCCCAGCCTGCGTTCCACGCTTTCTCCAGCCCCTGGCTGAATTTCGCGGAGGCAGTGGAGGGGTTGACCGACTTTGCGTAGAGGATCTCCTGGTAGTTCTGGAATTCTGTTTCGCTGCCGACGAGGAGGGTGTTGTTCCGATCATCAGCGAGCATGAACATGGTCTGGCCGTTGCGTGTCTCGTGAGTGATGTGCCCTTTCCTCATCGACTGGAACCGGGCGATCTGGTCCGGCGTCGATGGCTTCACGGTGCGGAAGCCAGCTTCGCGAAGGTAGCCCTCCTTCTTATCCAGATGGGTGGCGCATGAGGAGAGAGCAAGCGGAAGCAGGATGACTGCAAGGAGTGGGAGGAATCGTTTCATGTGTGGGTGAAATGCTTATCCAAACACTCCGCCGAGTCGACGATGAAGCTGGGTGGCATTCCTAAAAGCCTAATTGATGGCATCCGCCTCCCGGCGGACGGTGCCACCCCTCCGGGGTCCCGCAGTTGCGGGATCTTCCGCGCTCGTTCCAACGAGCTTGGTTGTCTAGAGCCTAAACTCCTAATCCGTCCTCTTGGACGGTGGGAGGGACCCTAATACATCATCATGGGGCCGCCGAAGAAGGGATCCATCATGCCGCCCCATCCGCCGCCGTCGTACTCCAGCGCCTTGTCGAAGGCCCTGTTCTCGATCGCGGGGTCGACTTGCTTGGTGTAGAGGATCTGCTGGTAGCGCTCGAGCTGGGGATTCCCACCGATGAGCAGGAGGTTCTGCTTCGCATCTGCGAGCACGAACAGGGTCTTTCCCTTACGCGTAACCTGGGTGATGTGTCCCTGACGGAGCGCCTGGACCTTTGCAATCTGAGCCGGCGTGGTGGGCGTGACAGCCCGGAAGCCAGCCTCCCTCAGGAAGTTTTCCTTCTGCTGAAGATGAGAGGTGCAGGCCCCCAAACAAACGGTCAGCAGGGTAAGAGCGAGAAATGGCAGGAATTGTTTCATCATGAGGAGGGATGAAAATCAGCGGCGGAAGGAACCAGAGCGGCCACCTGCGCCATGCCAGCTGCCGGAGCCATCGCTCCAAGAGGCTGTGCCTCCCCGATACCCGGTGGCACTTCCAGATCCATCACTCCAAGAAGCTGACCCACCACGGTAGCCGGTCGCGCTGCCTGATCCATCGCTCCAGGAAGCAGATCCGCCTCGCGCACCATAGGCGGCACCCGTTCCGTCGTAGGAGTAGCCGTGTGCTCCATTGGCATTAGCGTAGTAGGCTCCGCTATTGTAAGGGCCGTGGTAGACGCCGCCTGTGGCATAGGGGGAGCGATACACGGTGCCGCTGACACTCCGGTAGTAGGAGCTGCCGTAGTAGTTGACACTGGTGGGGTAGTAGATGCCGCCGTAGTAACCGGGCCCGATCCAACCGTAGCCTGGCACCACGGCCGGCGGCGGGACGTAGGCGGACGGGCCATAATTCACTCCGTTGCAGGAGGTGAGGGCAAGCGTGCCAAGGAGCAGAAAGGCGAGGAGATGGAGGAATGATTTCATCGGGTGGGATGGATGGTTGAGTGAAAGTGATCAGGGGTTGACGTACTAGCGTTTGGCTTCCCCGTTCTTGGCATCTGGGCTTTTGGCATCTTTTAGCACCGCCTTGAAGGGGATCTCTTTGAAAGAGGAGGGAGGATGGAAGGTGAACGAGGAGGTCCATGGCCGGGAATGGAGGTTCCAGCGGGAGAATTCGACAAACTTGCGGGGGAGGTTCTGTCGGTCAGTGAAGGTCGCAGCAAGTCGATAGGGAAGTGCCACACGCCCGGAGGAGATCCAGATTTCCCAATTCACGCCGGGCGCGCGGAAGGCGAGGTGATCGCAGGGAACGCCGTTCACCAAGGTGTGCCCGACGAGTGCAGCGCTGGTGAGGTTGCGCGTAAAGTGTGCATGCGGGTCGCTGAAGAGCAGCGGGGCGAAGTGTAACTGTACACCGGTTTCTTGCCGGATCCCGGCCAGCATCTCGTCGATGGTGGCAGGTGCCTTCGTTGTGGAGTAGACGCGTGAGTCAGGGGCCACGGCCGTCACCGCGGATCCATCGTAGTAGAAATCAAAGGGTGCAAGATCCCCTCCACGGGTGGAGAGGATCTTGTTGGGTCGCTCGAGTGTGAGCTTACCGTCGGAGCGGAGCGTGATGAACTGGCCGGTTGAGGAAGGCACCTCCAGAATACTGTCAGACTTGAAGGAGAAGGCCTTGGCATTGGAGAGGGTCTCACTCATGCGCTTGAGCAGGGAGAGTGCGTTGGGATCGATTGCGGCGGGTGTCTCGGCCCGGAGAGATCCGATCAGCAGGAGGGAGGCTACGGTCAGGAGGAGAGGTTTTTTCATAAAGAGTGTTGGGGAGTGTGATACTTGCATCAAGCGTGTGGCCAAATGCTCGTAATTGCAATGCCTCACCTGTCATGGAGGTTTTGTGTGGGTGTCGATGACCATTCCTCTGCCACTCCAAGATGAAGCTCGTGCACGGGATGCTCGTGTACGGGATGCTCCCCGCCGTGTATGGTTCCACCACTCATGCAACTCTCCCGCGCGCAAGCCAACCTCTCCCGATGAAGTCTGATCAGGATCTCTACAAGCAGCTACGCGATCTCCCGAAGGAGCAGCTCTGGACTCAAGAGGTGGCGCGCTTTGACGCAGCCTCGCCGCGCGAGCGGATGGAGGGAGTCGCCTTGATCCGTGCTGTCGGCATGATCTTCTCACGCTTCGGCACGGATGAGGAGAAGGAGGCTGTCCGCGCTTGGCTCATTACCCTTCTCAAGGATCCTCAGGAAAAGATCCGCCGCTACGCGCTCGCCGCCCTTCCCAAGATCGGGGCCGGTGCGGAGGCGGAGATGGAGATGCTCTCGCTTCTGAAGGAAGGGGCACAGGAACGTGAGAAAAAGCACCTCGGCCGCGCGCTCGAAAAGGTCGGGGGGGTAGCCACACTCGCTGTCATCGAAGAGAGCGGTGGAGCTCTTCCCGGCATTACCGAACTGAAGGTGAAGGCGGCCGTCTCTCGCCGTGAAAACCCCGGAGCAGTCAAGATGGAGGCGCTGCTCCCTCTGGAGGATGGGATGAGGATCTTCCTGCGCTGCCGCAAGGGGCTGGAGGGGTTCGTACTGGAGGAAGCCGAGGAGGTCCTCTCCAGTGACGTGTTCGACATCGAGCGCATGGAGCCCGGATGCGTGACGCTCCGCCCCAAGAAGCCCTTCTCCTTGGCGATGCTCTACAAGCTGCGCTGCTTCGCCACGGTCGGTTTCAGTCTCGGAACCGTGGATGCCGGCCCGTCAGCCCAGAGTGACATCCAAAAATCACGCTGGGTAGAATCCCTCGCCCGATGCATCGGTTCAACCTACGCGCGCAGCATCATGCTGGCAGGCACCGAAGGCGCGGCCCGCTACCGTCTGGAGTTTGCAGGGCTCGGCCATCAGCGCGGAATGGTTCGCCAGGTGATCGACCGCGCCTACGAGCTCAGCCCCGAGATTTTGAATGATTCCCGTCAGTCCCTCTGGTCCGTGGATGTGATTCCCGTGGCTGGAGGGGGCAGTGGAGGAGGTAGTGCGGCTTACAGGAAGTCGATGGCTTCCGTGGAGCTCCGTCCGCGCCTCTATCCCGACCCGCGCCTTGCCTACCGTCAGGATGACATCGCCGCTGCCTCTCATCCACCGCTTGCCGCCTGCATGGTACGACTGGCTGAAGTCGGGAAGGGAGCGTCCCCGGAAGGTCGAGAGGTCCAAGAGGTCATCTGGGATCCCTTCTGCGGATCAGGGCTGGAGTTGATCGAGAGCGCCCTGCGTGGAGGCGTCGACACAGCTTACGGCACAGATCTGGATGATAAAGCCATCGAGGTTGCACGGGCGAATTTCGCAGCCGCGCGTCTTGAACAAACCAACGGCATCTTCACGGTCTGCGATTTCCGTGATGCGCGCCGCGAGGCGGAGATCGCCGCCGGAAGCATCTCGCTCATGATCAGCAACCCGCCGCTCGGTCGCCGCGTCCGCATCCCCGACATGAAGGGGCTCTTCGCCGATTTCTACACAGCCGCCGCTCGGGCGCTACGCATTGGCGGCAGGCTCGTCTTTGTGAACCCCCTGCGCACCGGACCCGAGGATCCCTCGCTGAAGCTGGAGTTTCAGAAGACCGTCGATCTGGGTGGCTTCAACTGCCGCTTGGAGATGTACCGGAAGGTCGTTCCGCACGAGAAAGCAAAGCAGAGCCTCACGAGGCACCAGAAAGGGCCCCTGGCATCAAACACGCAGGGGAAGCCACGTGAAAAAGGTCAGCCTGATCCCGCTTGGTGGAGCCGTGTCGGCAAGAGCGTCAAAGGGGGCAGGGGGAAGCCTCGCCCAGAATAATTCAGCGGCATGGACAAGTCCTTTGAAGAGCTCGACTACTGCGCCACCCCACTCGGGGAGCTGATCCTGCGCAGACGCAAGATCCCGATGCTGGAGAATGAGATCGTGCACGAGATCATCCTCAACGGGGAATTCCTGATGAGCAGCCTCTTCCATGCGGTGGAGGAAGCGCTGGCCGATCTGGGACTTGCTGCCGTGGTAGTACCCGAGGACGGACTTCTCGATGTCATCGTCGGGGGACTCGGTCTGGGGTACACAGCCGCTGCCGCTCTGCGTCATCCCAACGTACGGTCTCTCCATGTCGTTGACTTTCTGGAGCCGGTGATCCGCTGGCACAAGCAGGGGATGGTCCCCCTCGGGAAGGGACTCACCGCAGATCCCCGCACGCATTATGTGGAGGGGGATTTCTTCGCCCTCGCGGCCGATCCCGAGCGTGGCTTTCTCTCGGATACGCTAGGGGCCAGATTCCATGCAGTCCTTCTGGACATCGATCACACGCCTCAGCATTGGCTGAATCCCCGGCATGCAGCCTTCTACTCGGTGGAGGGCTTGCAAACACTCCGCCGGCATCTGCACCCCGGTGGTGTCTTTGCCATGTGGTCGGATGAGTCACCCGATGCGGAGTTCTGCGCGAGACTTCGCGAGGTATTCACGAGTGTGGAGGCGCACGTCGTAAGTTTCTCCAACCCGATCCGAGGCGGTGAATCCACCGGAACCGTTTACGTTGCAGTGAACCCTACGGAGTAGAGCAGGGGGGTATCACCGTTTCTCAGGAGCATCCGTGGAAGCACGCGCATAGGCATCCACGATTCCGTCGGTCACGGCATCGGCATATTCCCTGTAGATGCTCATGAGTTGCTTCCCTCCAATGTCTCTGCTCCCCTCGAAGTCGCCGGCCAGGAGGCGCTGCAGGGTGACGGCTTCATTCATGAAATAAGGTTCCGTTACGATGACCGGCCCCTCGTGTTCGCGCGGAAGCAAGAGGTTGCGCGCGACGACATAGGGACTCCCTCCGATCGCGCGGGTGGTCTTGGAGTCGCCGTAGCGGACGGGCGGGAAGCCGGTCGCCTCGGTGAGCCGATTGGCAATGGCGACAGCCACCACCGTTTCCGTCGGCGTCACACCCTGCAGCATCTTGGAGAGCAATCGGTAGCGCTGGCGTGGGTCCTTGCCTAACTCGCTGGCGGTGTAGGCCCCTTCCACAAAGAGGATGTTTCGGTTGGTGGTGGTCAGCTTGTGACGACGGCTGGAGGGCGAGGCATCGAATTGGAGAACGATGGTGAGATCCGGCTTCATGTTGCGCCGGACTTTCTCTGCGCGGGCTCGTGCTTCCAGGTTCTTGGTTAAGAGGACTTCCGCCACGATCCGCTCATGGATCGGCGATGACTTTCTGATGTTCCGCGTTCTCGAACGGTATGTCCCTCCGAGGATGTAGGGGCGATTCGAGAGAACGGAGGGGACGATCTTGGCGACCTCGGGCACACTGGCCTCGCACACCGGTTCACCGGTTTCACGGGTGACAAAGACTTCGGCCCCGAGCTTCCTGAGCCGCTCGGCAAGTGCAATGGAGACCAGGAGGTTGAGATCACCTTCTTGGATCAGTCCATATCCCTTGTAGTAGCTGGAGCGATTCTCCATCGACCCCCAAGCACCGCCGATATCAGCAGGATCGATAGCCACCTTCAGTCCAGCAAGTGGCTGAGAGGGGCCGGAGTCCTTCGTGTGGTGCTGCGATCCGAAAGTCTCGGGCAGAGTCACCTGATTCGTAGAGGCAAAGGCGATGGTTGCAACGCAGGTCTCCTGCTTCGGTGTGGTAAAGACCTCCACCGACTGGTCGGTAATTTTTAGAAAAGGACGGAGACCTCCAAAGGGGTCGAAGACCTCCTTGAGCTGCTCTTCAAACTCGGCCCGGGTCAACCGGCCGCTGAAAGTAGAAAGAGCCCCCCACTCTTCGGGCGAGGGATCTCGCAAGAGATCCTCCGGCTGCACCGAGGCACAGGCCATCTCAAGGCCGCAAACGATCAGAGCGGCACAAAGAAAGCGGAGGAACTTTCCCATCAAGGCCAATGTGCTCCCCGGGAGCTCATTGCTCAACCCTGCATCATCGAAAACAGCGCTTCCTCCTTCCTTAGACCCGAAACTCTTTTTGCAGCAGTTCTTCCAGTCCCTTCATTGCCGAGTCCAGCTCGTCCTGAACCGGGGTCCGCTCCTCCCCCTTTGAGAGCGTTAGGGCATTGGCCACGCGGTGCGCCAAGCTGCGGTTGGGATTGGTTTCTGCGATCTGCGAGATCAAGCCATCCACGCGGGCGACGCCCGCCTTTGCCCTCTTGATCATTTCCAGAGCCTCTGCTTCCGACTTGGTGTCGGCCTCGACCGCTTGGAGCTGCCTGCAGTTGAAGGCCCGGCATCGCACGGGACGGTCCTCGTAGATCTTGCAGGAGCATTGGCCATTCTCCTCCCGGTGCATGGAGCAGGGCTGCAGGAAGAACTCGACGCCCTTCTTTCGGCGAAGCTTCATGCCGAGAGAGGCCAGCGCTCGCGGGGAATCCGCAGGTTGGAGCTCCACCGAGTGGAAGAGAACCCCGTCACAGCACATGCCGCACGTGCCGCAAAGGCGTGCGGCTGCACTGGAAGGGGATGAATCGGCAGGGTCGGAAGGCAATTGCATAATGGGAAGAAGGCGCATGTGGGGAAATGCGCCGCATCCCCAAGAGCAGGGGACCCGCAAGTATTACCCGTTGGCAATCTGCGAGGCGAGCACCTCGTTCACAACCCGCGCAAAATCAGCGAATCCAGAGTCGGGGACGATCACGGTGTTGCGACGACCCTGATTTTCCTCGGTGACACGAAGGAACCGTCCTCGGTCATTCTCGCGCACCTCCAGTCGGAAGAACTTGCGCTCCACCTGCAGCTCACGACTTTCCAGAATCTGATCCTGAGAATACTGGCGGTAGGCTTGTGAGTAAGATGATTGGTTCTCTTCGTCCATGAGGAAGGTTTTTATGAGCGCCTCGAGGGAAAATCAATCTTGTTTCCCGTGACAGAGATTCTCACGCAGTCTGCGCGAGACTTCCCTTTATTTTAGAAAGCTTCTGAGCAGAGCCATCGCCTCGACATCCTCCGCGAGGTCTTTCCCCTTGGGTGTCTCTAGGATTTTCGGAATCAAGGCCAGCTCCTTGGAGCGCATGATCCAGCGGAAGGTATCGAGCCCGATCCTCCCCTTGCCGAGGTTGTCATGACGGTCGACCCGCGAGCCGAGGGCGGATTTGGAGTCGTTGATGTGCAGCACCGAAAGGCGACTGATCCCGATGACCCTATCGAATTCCGCAAAAGTTTTCTCGGCGCCCTTGGGTAGGGAGAGATCGTAGCCCGCGGCAAAGGCGTGAGCCGTGTCGAGGCAGACCTCTAGGCGTTTTGGGTCGGCAACGCCGTCGATGATCGCCGCGATCTCTTCAAAACGTGCTCCGATGCACGCCCCCTGACCCGCGGTGGTTTCGAGCGTGATCCGCACTTTTAGAGTGGGGTGCTCGGCGTGCAGTCGGTCGAGATTCCTCACCACGCAGGCGATGCCGGCATCCATGCCGGCACCAAGATGGGAGCCGGGATGGAGGACCAGCGAGCGGATACCGAGTTGCTCGCATCGGAGCATTTCGTCGGTGAGTGAGCGCAGCGACTTATCATGGTTCTCGGTGCCCTCGACGCCGAGATTGATGAGGTACCCTGCGTGGGCCACCACGGCGCCCAGGCGATCCCGACGAGGATGCGTGGTGAATGCCTCGACCTCGTACGCCGGCAACGGCTTGGCAAACCACTGCATGTTGTTCTTCACGAAGATCTGCATGGCCGTGCAGCCGATCCCCAGTCCGCGGTCGATGGCGGCAGAGACGCCGCCAACAGTCGGCACATGCGATCCGAGAAGAGGCAGAAGGTCCGGGGAAGGTTTTTTTGCGGGCATGATCCCTTAGTGTAACAAGTCACCCTACCCGTCTTCCAACTCCTATCTTCCAAGTCTCCATCCCAGCTGGTACCCAAGAATGATGCCCACGGATCGCCGCTCCCTCCTCGCTTACACCCTTCCCTTCGCGCTCTTCATGACGGGCTTGGTTGCAGTTTCGGCCGCCAAGGGTCTTGGTATTACCAGCTTTGCGGGGATCTCACTCGATCCGATGTACTGGATTTATCCCATCCAGACGGCCGTCTGTGCCGTCGCGCTTCTATGGTTTTGGAGTTGCTACGATGTAGGTGTCACTAATTGGGGGATGATTCTGATCGGCGTGGTTGCTGGCCTCATCATCTTTGGCCTTTGGGTAGCCCCTCAGGAGTTCTTTCATCAGCCGCGACGCACGGAAGGATTCGACCCTGGAGTCATGCCGGGGATGACCCACTGGATGACGCTCGCTCGCTTCACGCGACTGGTGATCATTGTCCCGCTGGTAGAGGAGATTTTCTGGCGTGGTTTCCTGCTCCGCTACCTCATGCGTGAGGATTTCACAGCACTCCCCTTTGGAAGCTCCAGCCGTTTCAGTTTCTGGGCGGTAGTCGTTGCCTTCACCTTGGTTCACGCCCCCAGCGACTGGCCGGCAGCATCCCTGACCGGCATCCTGCTTAATGTGGTAGCCATCCGCACACGCAGCCTCTTCGCCTGTATTGCGGCACACGCCACGGCCAATCTGGTGCTTGGCATTTATATTTGTGAGACCCGTCAGTGGGGATTCTGGTAGTATCTTGTGAAGGACAGCGCATGAACATCGGCCTCGCACAAATCAACACCACTGTCGGAGACATTGCGGGCAATGCCGCAAAAATACTGGCAGCCTACCGCGATCTGGTCTCTCGGGGTGCGAAGCTGGTCATCACGCCCGAGCTCTCCATCACGGGGTACCCGCCGCTGGACCTGATTTTTGCGGGCGAGTTTGTGGAACGGAACATAACCGAGCTTTCTAAGATCCATGCGTCCATTGGCAAGGTGCCTCTGGTGGTGGGCTTCATTGACCGGAATACCTCTGGCCACGGGAAGCCGTTCTTCAATGCTGCTGCCTTCCTCGAATCGGGGAAATCACCCCAGGTCATCCACAAGAGACTGCTGCCGACCTATGATGTGTTTGATGAGGCCCGCTACTTTGAGCCGGGAGCTGCTTCTGCTCCCATCCAATACGCAGGAAGGAGCCTGGGCATCACCATCTGCGAAGACCTCTGGACGCCGGAGTTTCTTCCCGGCTCCCTGTACCGCGTCGATCCACCAGCAGATCTTGTGGCAGCAGGTGCTGACATCTTGATTAACCTGAGCGCCTCACCCTTCCAATACGGAAAACCAGTGAACAGGCTGCAGATGTTAAGCCATCAGGCAAAGCGCTTTAAGACTCCGATCTATTACTGCAACTCCGTTGGCGGCAACGACCAACTTGTGTTTGACGGGCACTCTTTGGTGATCTCTGCTGATGGCACCCGTTGCGAGGAGTTGGCTGGTTTTGCGGAGGAATCGGCCGTCATTGGCGACCCCCCGACCGCCCTCTCTCTGAATCACCGTGACGATCTCGGGGAACTCTATCAGGCTCTTGTACTTGGTCTGCGTGACTATTTCCAGAAGTGCGGGTTCCAGAGTGCCGTTCTCGGCCTAAGCGGGGGGATCGACTCCGCATTGACAGCAGTCCTTGCGGTCGAGGCCCTCGGCAAGGAGAACGTGACTGGTGCCGCCATGCCAGGCCCATACTCTTCCGAGGGGAGCGTTAGGGATGCCATCTCACTCGCGGAAACTCTTGGCATCAAGTGTTTTAACTTACCAATTACACCAGCTTATGAGGTGATGGTTCATGGCCTTCAAGCTGTCTTTACCAACCGCGCTGAAGATGCCACCGAGGAGAACCTCCAAGCCAGACTGCGCGGCGTCACGATGATGGCTCTCTCTAACAAATTCGGCAGCCTCCTGCTAACCACCGGCAACAAGAGCGAGCTGGCCGTGGGTTATTGCACCCTCTACGGGGACATGTGCGGCGGGTTGGCCGTGATCTCCGATCTGCCCAAGACACTTGTCTACGAACTCTCTCGGTGGATCAACCGTGACCGGGAGATCATCCCTGCTTCAACTATCGAAAAGCCACCTAGCGCGGAACTGAGACCGGATCAGACGGATCAGGACAACCTCCCTCCTTACGATCTGCTGGATGCGATCCTGGCCCTCTATGTGGAGGAAAACCTCCCGCTTCGTGAGATCGTATCCCGTGGGTATGATGAGTCTCTGGTCCGACGGATCACCGGGATGGTCGATCACAACGAGTACAAGCGCGAGCAGGCCGCCCCCGGTCTCAAGGTGACAGGCCGCGCTTTCGGTATGGGCCGTCGTCTGCCACTCGCCCAACGTTACTCCCCTTAACACCACGAAGGGAGGCACAGCCCCCTCGCACTTGGCGGCATCTCTCTGCGAGATCTTGCAGTTTCTTCTTGCGACTGGATCTCAATCTCAATCACACTTTTGAGCCTCAGTATCGTTGAACAGATGATTTCATCTCACCAAGCATCCCCATCCATGAATTCAATCAGTATCTTTCTCAAGGGAGGGCCCATCATGGTTCCCATCCTCATTGTTTCCCTGCTTGTAATGGCGACCGTCATTGAACGGGTTATCTTTCTGATCCGTTACCACCGTGATCGCTCGCCGCAGACCGTGCGGGAAATTTTTGCCAGCGTGGAGCATGGCCGCCCAGACGAGGCGATCAGGGTTGGAGAAAAATCCAGCGACTCCGTGGCCTCTGTGGTCACTGCTGCGCTTCGCGAACGCGATACCAGCTACACCTCGGCCCTGCTGACTGCCAGCTCGCGCGAATTGAAAAAGTTTAACAGGGGCCTTCCTTTTCTCGACACCGCTATCACCATTGCTCCACTGCTTGGACTGCTTGGCACAGTGATGGGGATGATCCGCAGCTTCGGACTGATCGCCGGGGAACTCGACGCCCCGGCCGCCATCACAGGGGGCATCGCCGAGGCCCTGATTGCGACGGCCTTCGGCCTGCTGGTAGCCATCATGGCACTGCTACCCTTCAATTATCTCAACGCTCGCATGGAGGAAGCCCGCGCCGAACTGGAAGAGGCGGGAAACCGGCTTGAGATCCTGTTAATTCGCCGCAGCACCCTGGGAGGCGAGTAGTACCAAGGATATGCCGGTCTCCATTCCATCACCCGGGTCCCGTAAGAGGGCCCGCATCGAGATCATTCCCCTGATCGACATCATGTTCTTCCTGCTGGCGACCTTTGTCATGGTGTCGCTCTCGATGGTTAAGAACAAAGGGATCCCGGTGAATCTGCCAGGCGCCTCCACCTCACAGCCACAGGACCGAAGGGAGCCGCATTTCGTGACCCTCACTCGTGATGGCATGATCAGCCTTGATCGCCAACACGTCGACGCCTCGACTCTCGAGGCTGTCATGCGTGATCTCCAGGCTGCCGATCCCGACCCCAGACTACTGATCAGCGGAGACACCGATTCAAGTTTCGGCACGGCCGTCCTCGTCCTCGACACCGCTCGGCGACTCGGCATCCGCAGGATTGCCATCCAAACGAAATCACAAGGTCCAGCCGACACATCGGCTGCCGGGTCGATGAAGACAAAGAAATGAACCGGGTGTTTCCGGTCTGTTTTCTCGCAGCCCTCTTGATCCACTGGGGGATCCTCTGGGCATGGCAAAGCATGCCCACACCCGTGATTGGCACGCAGGAACCTCCCTCCGCCGAGGTCGAAATCACCGAGGAGCAGATTCCTTCCGAGTCGACCCCAGTGAAGCAGGTACAACAACCGATCAGGGAGCAGCCCCAGCCAAAGCAAGTTAAAGAACCGACGGAGACCGTTCCGGATCCGCTACTAGCTCCAGTCCTCCAATCAACACCTTCGCCAACTCCTTTACCCACACCCAGAGCGACACCACAACCTGCGCCTGAGGCAAGGTCATCTCAACCACCCAAACCACGTTCCACCCCCTCACCCAAGGCATCAAACGAAAGCCTGGGTAATGCTGTTACCGCCGCTGCCCGCTCGGCAAGAAGTGCCGGCAAGGATCGTACCCATGCCTCTTGGAGAAACCGTGTTACCCCCTCCTATCCTCCCTCTGCACTGGCGGCGCGCAAGCTCGGTCGTGTCATGGTAACCGTGCAGATCAACGCCCTCGGTCAGGCCACTGCTGCATCCGTTTCCGTCTCCAGCGGAAACCCTGTCCTTGATTCCGCTGCTGTTCGTGCTGCACGCGAGTCGACCTATAATCCCAAGTGCATCCTCGGCGTCCCACTTTCGGACACGGTGACCATCCCCTACAACTTCAATATCCAGACCCGCTGATCCGAGCACGAGGCCGAGGTCCTCATCGGTGATGCAAAGTGCATCTTGT
>Ga0114964_10002081_pt1 | contig 14173 bp, 10 predicted proteins | sample C_131016_MF_Meta_FD_92638 | JGI IMG/M metagenome (GOLD analysis project Ga0114964, IMG submission 92638) | Freshwater microbial communities from Lake Croche, Canada to study carbon cycling - C_131016_MF_MetaG | ecosystem: Environmental > Aquatic > Freshwater > Lake | place: Lake Croche, Canada... | reverse complement strand
GCCAGGTTGGGGAAATCGGCGCCCTGGTTAGCCCAAGTAAGCTTGGCTTCATCGGTCTGGCAAGCGCGGCGGATTTCTTCCACCGCACGCGCCTGGATGTCGGCCGGTGTGCCTTTGGGCGCCCAGATGCCATACCAGGTGCTAACGGTGTAGTCGGGCAGACCCAGTTCGGTGGAGCAGGGCACATCCGGAAAAGCCGGGTTGCGTTTGGTACCCGAGACCATCAAAGCCTTGATGCGCCCGCCCTTGATATGCGCCGCCGAAGAGCCCAGGCCATCGAACATCATGTCCACATTGCCGGCAATCAAGTCTTGCAGCGCCGGACCTGCGCCACGGTAAGGGATGTGGGTGATAAAGGTATTGGTTTGTAGCTTGAACAGTTCGCCGGCCAAGTGATGCGAAGTGCCGCCACCGGCCGAGCCGTAGTTAAGCTTGCCGGGGTTTTTGCGCACAAAAGCCAGAAACTCCGCATAGTTGGCAGCGGGAACTTTTTTCGGGTTGACCACCAACACCTGCGGCACGTTGGCCACCATGATGAGGGGTACAAAATCGCGCTCCAGGTCGTAGTCCAGCTTGGCGTACATGCTGGGAGCGATGGTGTGGTGTACCGCGCCCATGAACAAGGTATAGCCATCGGGCGCAGCTTTGGACGCGATGGCAGCGCCTAAGGTGCCGCCGGCACCGCCTTTATTGTCGATGATCAGTTGCTTTTCGGTCAGCCGCGCAAACTGGGCGGACATGGGACGCGCAAAGGCGTCGGTTCCGCCGCCAGCGGGAAAAGGCACGACCAGGGTCACGGGTTTGGCCGGCCAGGCCGATTGCGACCAGGCTGGGAAAGCCAGACCTGCAGCGCCTGCGGCAGCGGCTTGCAGCAGAGTACGGCGGCCCAAAGGCTGAGGGAAACGGGTTTGCAAATGGGTCACAGTAGGGTCTCCTTTTTATTAGATCCGGATACGGGGCTCGGCGCAGCCTGCGGGACCATGCCTGAGCCAAACCGAAGCGCAATTGTCACGCAAACACTGCGGGCCGCCGCCGCCAGGCCTTTCTACCCCAGCGCTACGCGCTGTTTTGCCTTGCATTTGTACCCCTACAGCACCTGCCGGTCGCGCCACTTGCAACTTAAAAGCGCGGCAGGTCGGGGTGTTTGGGCTTGCCACCGCGCACCAGCTCTTTGCCGTATTCGGCGCAGCGCTGCAAAGTGGGGATGACTTTGCCGGGGTTGAGCAGACCTTGCGGGTCAAACGCGCGTTTAACGGCGAACATTTGTGCGTTTTCAGCGGCACTGAACTGCACGCACATGGAATTGAGTTTTTCCACGCCCACGCCATGCTCACCGGTGACAGTCCCCCCCATGGCCACGCTGGTCTCCAGGATGTCGGCGCCAAAAAGCTCGCAGCGACGCAACTGGTCCGGGTCGTTGGCATCAAACAGGATGAGCGGGTGCAAATTGCCATCGCCCGCGTGGAACACATTGGCGCAGCGCAACTGGTATTTCTTTTCCAACTCGGCAATCGCCAGCAGGATGTCGGCCAAGCGTTTGCGCGGAATGGTGCTGTCCATGCACATGTAGTCCGGGCTGATGCGGCCGCTGGCCGGAAAGGCATTTTTGCGCCCACTCCAAAAGCGCAGGCGCTCGGCCTCGCTTTGGCTCACCGCAATCGCGGTAGCGCCATGCCGGCTCAGCACCTCGCTCATGCGGGCAATCTCTTCCTCCACCTCCTCGGGCGTGCCGTCGCTCTCGCACAACAAAATAGCCTGCGCACTCAGGTCGTAACCGGCATGCACAAAGTCTTCCACCGCAGCGGTCATGGGTTTGTCCATCATTTCCAGGCCGGCCGGAATGATGCCCGCTGCGATCACAGCGGCAACCGCGTCACCGGCTTTGCGCACGTCGTCAAAACTGGCCATGATGCAGCGCGCCAGTTGCGGCTTGGGCACCAGCTTGACCAGCACTTCGGTGGTAACAGCCAACATGCCTTCGCTACCTACGGCCAGGCTGAGCAAATCGTAGCCCGGCGCGTCCAGCGCTTCTGCGCCAAAGCTGATGGGCTCGCCTTGCGCCGTAAAGCCGCGCACTTGCAGCACGTTGTGCAAGGTCAAGCCATATTTCAGGCAATGCACACCGCCGGAGTTTTCGGCCACGTTGCCGCCAATCGTGCAAGCGATCTGGCTGCTGGGGTCCGGCGCGTAATACAGGCCCAGCGGCGCCGCCGCTTCGCTAATGGCCAGGTTGCGCACGCCGCATTGCACGCGGGCGGTACGCGCCAGCGGGTCTATTTTCAGGATTTTGTTGAACTTGGCCAAAGACAGCGTGACGCCAAGGGCATGCGGCATCGCGCCGCCGGACAGGCCGGTGCCCGCCCCGCGCGCCACCACCGGCACGCCCAGCGCATGGCAGCTGCGCAGCACCGCCTGCACCTGCGCCTCGGTCCCGGGCAGGGCGACCACCAGCGGGCGCTGGCGGTAGGCAGTCAGGCCGTCACATTCATAGGGCGTGGTGTCTTCGGCCTGGTAGAGCAAGGCATGCTGCGGCAGATCGCGGCCAAGCGCTTGCACAACCTGCGCCTGCAAGGCGGCGCGGGCCATGGCGTCTTGGGAGCCAAGGTTTAAGGGGGCATTCATGGCCTGTACTCTAGCGTAGCGCGGCAGCCCCGGCCATGAAGAAACTTGCAACGCAGCGTGAAATCCCAAGCCCTTTGGCCAGAAGGCCTGCGCACCAGGCGGTCTGCGGATCGTTGCAATGCGCTTAGGCAATGCGAATTGCGCCAGCCAGCACGCCATTGGCCGATGGCACAGAGCACCCCAAGCCTCCTCGCTGACACCACTAGGCCGCCCTGTAGTGCGCATCCGCACCACAACACAGGTCTGATTTTTTACAAATACCCCCCCAAACAGGTGATAAATATAATTTGTTACTCTAATTATTTATTTTTTTAATTTTTATTACAGTAATCATATTTAATCGCATGATAAACTCGAAGCGCTGTCACAAGCATCGGGTCCACCTGTTCATAGGTGCGGCTTTTTTTCTCATTGGTATTTATTCAACGGAGTATTTATGAAAAAACTATCTGCAAAAATTATGCACACTATTCGCCTAACCTACTTGGCGATGGCGGGATTAGCGGTCAGTCACCTTTCGCAGGCTCAGGCGGCCGATGCTGTTTTAAACGTAACGGGTACCGTAACTGGCTCTACCTGCGTTGTGCGAATCGACGGAGGAAATGGTATTGTTACTGCGGGTTCGGCAACCACTGCGTTTCCATCCTTCCAGGCAAGCACGGGCGCTATAGGAGTGGCTCAATTCACCGCATTATCCGCACCTAAAAAGTTTACCGTAGGCCTTGCTGGTGCGGCGGGGGGTGTCACGGCTTGCGCTACAGCCGGGTCCACTAGCTTCCAGACGATGTTTACTGCATCGGCTGGCCAGTTAACCGCCGGCACGCCCCAAGCTTATCTCGTAAATACCGCCGCCGGCAACGCTCTAACTGGAGTCGCTATCAAGCTCGAGGCACTGAACGCTGCTGGCACCACCGTAGTGCAGCAGGTAAGCACTATCCCCACGTCCACGGCTGGTATTACCTTTTCTGGAGCAACCAATACCAGCAATCAAACAGGGCTGGACGCGGCGCTCTACAGCGCAGTCCAAAGTTTCCAATTGACTCCCGTCAAGCTACTTGCCACGGGAACTGCAATTGCGGCCGGCGCCATCACAGCTTCAGTGAACATTAACTACAACGTGTTTTAAGAAGAAAGCTGTTTGTAGGGGCTCTGCGTAAGCCAAACACACCAGCTAGGCGAAGCGGGGTACGGTGGCAAAGGAAACCATACCCCGCTTTTGCCGAACCCGCCCGGGCATGCAAGAGGCAGCGTGTGGGAGCACCCAGCGCTGCCTCTTTTTTGATAGCGCATCGAGCCCGCCACCTGCGATCGCAAAAAGACCCTCGCGATACGCCAACAAAAACCATCAGAAATCCTCATGCATTTTTCTATGTATTTCGGCAAGGCATTTAGGCGCCTTAGCCTGCTGATTGCTTGTTATTTAGGGATGGGCCAGTCTTTCGCGCAGCAAGCCAGTGAGGACGGCAGTTCAGTGGTTTTGAGCATCGTGGATACAGTCAAAACGGTCTCTTGCACGGTGATGACTGTTATCAACGAAGGTAAACCCAGTGAGCCCATTATGGTTACACCCCTTGCGCAGCATGTGGACAGCGCTTCAGGCATGGCCTATTTCTCCATCGGTGTGCGCGAATTAGGGAATTCTGGTGACAACTGCTTAAGCAGCAACAAATTGTCCGCCATCAAGTTTGACAATAACTCGCAAAATAAAATTCTTTTGACGTCTGCCCGTACTGGCAGACAACCCGTCAGCACAGCAAATTTAGCAGTTGAACTTGTACTATTCAACAGTGATTGGACAAAGAGCGCCGTCCTGAATCCGGATGGCAATTCTGCAGCTGACTTTTCGCGCACTGCCACCAGCATGAACACGGCGTCCAGTGCTGCTGAAGAAAAACTTAACTTCGCTACCCGTTACACGGTTTCCAGTTCTGGCGGACTGGAATTAAGCCCTGGCGACTACTTTGTCACGCTGCCGTTTGTCGTGGCTATGAACTGATCCCCGCCTACTGATCACCAAGCGGCATATAGCGAGGAAAGTGCGGGCTTTTAGCTTTGATTGAACTGGGATAAAAAATGAAAAAAGTGTGTATACAAAAATATTTTCAAACCATAACCCTGGGCTTATGGTCCGCCGCCATTTTTAGCTGCGCCTTGCCAGCCCAAGCGGCCGTGGTTATTGAGGGCACCCGCATTGTTTATAGCGAAAACCAGCGCGAAGTGAATGTTAAGTTGCTCAATGTCGATGAAAAAGTGGGCACGCTAGTGCAGATCTGGATCGACGAAGACAATATCGACGCAACACCCAATAACAGCGGTGTGCCGTTTATATTAAACCCGCCACTGGCCAAAATCGGGCCGGGAAAAAAGCAGCAAGCGCGTATGGTGTACATCGGGGAAAACGAGAACTTAAAGCAAGAGAAGCTCTACTGGTTCAATATGCTGGAGGTACCGCCCAAAAGCAATGAACCTTCCTCTTTGTCTTTTGCAGTGCGCACTCGGGTGAAGCTTTTCTTTCGGCCTAAGGCGATGAACGGCATTGCCCCCAATGCACCCGAATCTACCGTGTGGCGCTGGACTTCTACCAAGGAGCCCTTCGAGATCGAGGCACACAACACCAGCTTGTTTCATATGTCTATGCCCTCGGTGTTTTTAGAGGGTACGCCAACACCCATAGAGCTGAGCCGCGGCAGCATGATTGCGCCCAACGAGCGTGTCAGATTCAAAGTGGAGGGGCTCACCAACCCACCCGATAGCACTATGAAAATTCGCCATAGTTCCTTGGACGATTTTGGCGCTGAGGCTGTTTTCACGAAAAATATATCGATCGCGAAATAGGCCGCTCAGCATTGTGTGGCCCGAAGTCACGTTTTGCCCATTGATCGCTGACTTCCGTGCGCGTTTTTTTTCACTACCTTGTATGCATCGCCTGCACGGCTTTTGCCGCGCATACGTATGCTTTGCAAGAGGTAGCCAAAGACACGCCCACCACGACCACCGCGGTTAACACGGTACCAGCGCCGACGGCAGAAATAAAGAGTGAGGCGCAAGAAAAGGGCGACGCTGAAAAAGACGACTTTGAATTCAATACTGACTTTTTAGATCCGAATATATTTCGCGGCCTGGATAAGAAAAAGTTGAGTAAATCACTGGCGGTCCAGGCAGGCTTGAACAGCGTGGATGTGAGTCTCAACTCCAAGAGCATCGACAGCATGGAGATCCTTTTCAAAGCGGTCGAGGGCTCAGATGGCAACCGCCCGTGCTTAAGTGCTGCCAATATCAAGAAATTCCCATTCAAAGCAAAGTTTTATACGCCCAAAGGCCTTGAGCTGCTTGCCACATCGGCATCCGGGCAAGTGCCCGACAACCCGCGTAACGCGCCCTGCCTTTTTATCAATGAGCTTATTGAAGGCGCCAGCGAAAAGTACGATAACCGCGAATTGACACTGGCTTTTACGGTCCCGCAGGCAGCCGTCGCCAAGCAAGGACAAGATCTTGCAGCTTTGGACCTGACTTATGGTGAAAACGCCGCGTTTGCCAACTATTCAGCCAGTGCCTTTCAGGTTTCTTCTGCGGCTGGAAAGCAATCGTCCCAGTTTTTGTCTCTGAATGGGGGATTCAACCTCGTGCCCTGGCAAATCCGGCGCAGCATGAGTTTTTCAAAGTCTGGCGATTCCGATGTCGCGGTGAGCTATGGCGACTATTCAATCAAAAGGACTTTTGTGGACTGGAAGTCCACCTTGATGCTAGGCAATTTAAATAGCCAAAGCCAGAGCTTGGGCGGGGTTACGGCCCGTGGCTTGCGACTGAGCAGTGAGCAGCAACTGTATCCCTATGAGGAGCGTACCTACAACCCTGCTGTAAAGGGCATTGCGCGCAGTAATTCAAGAATACAGATGAAACAAAATGGAATTGTTTTTTTAGAGCAAAACGTGCCGCCCGGCCCCTACGAGTTTGATCAACTCAACCCACCCTCCAATGTTGGCGATATAGAGATCATCGTTACCGATGCGGGTGGAGCGCAGGAGCGATATTTTTTACCTTATAGCAATGTGGGGACCAGGCTAAACCCCGGAAGTTTTCGCTATTCCATCATGCTGGGGCAATACCAGTTAACTAGTGGCTCAGATACCTACCTTGCGCAAGGCGGTATTCGGTACGGATGGAACGAAGTGTTTACGCCCGAGCTGGACTATTTCGTGTCCGACCGGTTTGTGGCAGGTGCCACCGGCTTTGTTTTAGAAAACGTGGTGGGCAGCCAATTTGGCTCGCTGGCCCTCTCCAAAATGAACGCACCCATCAGCGCATCGGGGCTTAGGTTGCGTGTCGGACTGAGCACTAATTTTGGCAAACTGGGGCGCTTCACGTTTCAACGCCAACAACAGTCGACCGACTACTTTGACCCCTCCTCTGCGCTCAGTTACCAGCCTAGCGCGCTGTACAAAGCAAATGGAGCGAGTGCGTCTAACAGCTTGTCTTTTAATACCAATATACCGATCATCGGTGCCGTTTCTTTGTATTACACCTCGCAAGATATAGGCGAACTGGCCAATGCGAGCCAAAGCTTGAATATTGGCTACTCCCGTTCTTTCCCTGGCTTTAGTTTTTACAGCAGCCTCAGCCAATCGACTACCAATGATGGCGTCACACCAAAAACTTCTAGCCTCAGCGCCAACCTCGGCGTATCGATTCCGCTCACGCTTGGCAAATCGGGCGGCAATTTAGCAGCTTCGGCGAGTGCCGGAGAAGGAGGAGTAAGCACACAGCGCGTGGGCTACAACGGGCGCTGGAGCGACAATGCATCCTACGGACTGTCTTATGGGGCTAGCGGCGGTGCATCGAGCGCGAGTTTTTCAGGGGATATTACCCATGCGATGGGCAGCTCCAATATAGGGCTAACCCAATCGAGTGAAGGGCAAACCCAATTTAATGTCGGAAACTCCGGCTCCATTGTGCTACACCGCAATGGCTTTTTGGTAGGCCCAAGAGTGGGGGACACATTTGGCATCCTAGAAGTGCCTGGCGGAGAAAATATTCAAGCCCAAGGAGAACTAGGGCGCGTTAATGGAGACGGCTACGGCATTGTTTCTAATCTCAGCCCCTATACCGACAATCTGGTTTTTTTAAATACCGAAAATTCCAGTTTCGATCTGGAGTTGATTTCAAGCTCGGCCAACGTAGCGCCCGTCAGTGGCTCGGTGGTGCGTTTGGCCTACAAAGCCCGCTTGGGTTACCCGCTTTTGGTGACATTTTCCAGAGAGGAAGAAATACCCATCCCCCTAGGTGCCGATTTATTCAACGAAGCCGGCGACATGGTAGGCGTCAGCGGGCGCAACAACCGGGGCCTCGCGCAAGTGAAAGAGCCTACCGGCAGCTTGACTGCCAAATGGGGCGACAAGCCCGATCAAAGCTGCGATGCGCGCTATGTCTTAAATAAGGCCGTCTCTGACGAATTGGGCGAGCATCGCGCCATTTTTTTGACCTGTCAAACGAGCAAGCAAATTCCTATCGGTTCCGAAATTTTTGACAAAACTGGCGAAGAACTTGCCGTGACGGGGCAAGGCGGCAGGGCCTTGGTGCGGGTGAAAGACACCGCAGGCACACTGACTGTGCAATGGGGCGCGAAAACGACGGACACCTGCGCGTCTAAATATGCCATTGATGGCAAATCGAGTGCCAATAGCAGTGGCCTTATTCCGCTGCGGCTGCAGTGCAAATAATATGGAAAGATGCTATGAATAATATATATTCTTTATTCGCAACGCATCGGCTTGCGGCATTTAATTACAGCCGTATTTTTGCGCGCGTTTTCTTACCGCAGTTTTTTGTGTTTGTATTGATTGCCTGGACTTCGCTGTATTCCGCCCAAGCCCACAGCGCACAAGTATGTCCGCCACAGGGCTTCGATGCATTTCCAAGCATGCCAGCTACGATTAGTATTGGGAAAATAAACGCTGGGGGCGGGGCTAAGGTTTTATACGAATCTTCATTGACGGCTAGCACTGCTAGTCCATGCAGTAGTAGTTCTAGCGCTACGCTTGACTTTATACCTTTATACTCAGATTTATTTAGCGACACAATTGCGCTTACGATCGTGGGGGCAAAAACTGCCTCAACAGTGCAATTTATGTATTCGGCGCGATCCACTTTGGGCGTACCGACAGGAACTGGAAATTATTCTATAGTATTAAATTACTATATCACCGTTACTTGCACAGGCGCCAGCATCACAGCGCAAATCGTGAGCACTTATGGAAGTACATCTACCTTCAGAGTAACTGGTCTCCCGTCTTGCAGCCAATACACCGTAAATTACAAACTGTCTATTTTTCAAAATGACGGCTTCGTTCCCGCCGATACATTTCTTACTGCTGGCGGTAGTACTAATGGCATTCGGATTCGAATCACTGTATGGTCAAACAGTTCACTCGCGGACGCATATGGAGGCTCGCCCACACAGGTGGCCACATATTTGACTTATGTGCCGGGGTCAACTGCATTGAAGCTTATTTCAGGCGTGTATTGCACCTATTCGTTGAGCCCAAGCACTATTGATTTTGGTACTTTGGCTAATTATGAGATTATGCGATCCGTTACTCCTAAGCCCTACACCATTAATCTTCAAAATTGCATGAATACCAGCGGACGACAGGTGTCTATATTTTGGCGATTTACCAATCCGGATTCAAGCGACAGCAGCATCATGACAAACAGTGTCGCTGGCGGCGCCTCCGGGGTAGTCGCGCAGACAAGCTGCGCTAACGCGCTAGCGCGTCATAACCAACAGATTGCACTCGCAAATAATATCTCAGGCAACCTGACTATCAGCTGTTCTGCTGAATTGGTCCCAGCTCCCGGGGTGAACAATTCCAATCAAATCACGCCCGGGCGATTTAGTGGCTCCGCGTATTTGGTATTCCAATTTCAGTAGCTAAGCCTATGCGCTCGTAGCGAGTCCATTTTGCGCAGCGCGCCAGCTACTGGTAGCTTATTTGGACCACCGTTTTCCCCGTGGCGCTGGTGCTATCCGTCGGCACTGGCGTTTGCGTTTGCGCTACGACCGATGCTACGCGGCAGCGCGGGTCCAGTTGTATTTGCGGCGTACCTGGAACAAGCGTCTGCCCCGCTGCTACGGCGCAGGTGGGTGCCGAGACGCGAATCTGAATCACCACCGTGCCCGACTGCGCATCGGATAGCGGCGCGAACGCCAGTAGCGCAAGGCTGCATACCCATGGGGCAAGCCCCGTACTATGCGCCTGCTCCAGCCTGGCGCTGGCTTGCGGATTTCTTAAATTCATTTTGAAATACCCCAACGTAAAAGATGACGGAAAACCGACGTTCGCCTGGATAAAACTGTATTTATCAGTTTAATTTTGTATTAATGATAAATTCGGTTTTCTTATTACTTTTAAGCAGTTATCGTGCCGTCTGTTGGGCTGTCGGCGGTGCCGCATAGGCGAGAGCGCCCCTTCGCCGGTGCGAAGGGGTTTCAGTGCGATGGGGAAATGAATGGCGCCTGCCTGCACGGGCGGGCTAAGGCCTGTGCCTTCGTTGTCAGGCCAAGCAGCGCCGGATGCGGCGCATTGCCTGCGGCCTGCGAATGCGCCGCTATTTGATGACTTAGGCGAGTACTTGCTTGAGCCACTCGGCAAAAGCGGCGCATTCCCAGCGGTCCATCATGCCGGTGCGCCAGCACAGGTAGTGGGCGTGCGGGCTGGGCACGTTACCGGTAAAGGCCTCGCTAGAGCCCAGGCGCACCAGTGAACCGTTTTCCAGCCAGGGCGCACCCAGCTTGAGCCGCACCAGGGCAATTCCCATACCGGCCGCGGCGGCGTCGCACATCAAGCCGATGTCGTTGAACTGCGAACCATCGACCGGCTCGGGCCAGTCCAGCCGGTGCGCTGCAAACCAGGTACGCCAAGGCTCCAAGGGGCTGCGCAGCAGGGGCTGGCTGGCCAGGTCCTGCGCGGTTTCAAAAGGGCCGTGCTCGCGCACAAAGGCCGGCGAGGCCATCGGGGTGACCACGTCCTTGGCCAGACAAACGTATTCCAGATCGGCATAGCGGCCGGCGCCAAAACGCACCGTGAGGTCGGCGTCTTCAGCGACCACGTCCAGGAGCGGGATAGAGACCTGCATCGTCAGGTCGATTTCCGGGTAGGCCTCGGTAAATTCGCGCAAGCGCGGAATCACCACCGAACGGGCGAACGTGGGGGTCAGGGCCAAGCGCAGTTTGCGCTTGCCCGGCGCGGCGCTGGAGCTTGGGAATTTTTGCAGCGTAGACAGGCCTTCGCGCACATGGGCGAGGTATTCACTGCCTTCAGTGGTGAGGGAAAAATCGGCGCGACCAAAGAGTTTGGTGCCTATGATTTGCTCTAACTGGCGCACCCGGTGGCTCACCGCGCTGGGCGTGACGCAAAGTTCTTCGGAGGCCTGGGTGACGCTGCGCAAGCGGGCCAGGGCCTCGAAAGTCAGCAAGCATTGGATGGGGGGGATGCGCGCGGTGCTCATAGGGGTCGCTAACTATAATCCGCCGCTTTACACAGGGCTGACAAACGGCTGCACTGGGCAAAATTTTCATCCAACCGGGAGAGTCGATGGCACAGCGATGGGCAGCGCGCATAGCGGTGTGGCCGCAATACTTTCTGCCCAAGCAGGCCCTGACAGCTTTCGCCGGCTGGGTTGCCACCCGGCGCTGGGGCCACGCCACCACGCGCCTGATTGCCTGGTTCGTCAAGAAATACCAGGTGGACATGGCGCAAGCGGCGCAACCGGACATCGCCGCTTACGCCCACTTCAACGATTTTTTTACGCGCGCGCTGCGCAGCGATGCGCGGCCGCTGGCAGCTGCGCGCTGGCTGTGCCCAGTGGACGGCGCTATCAGCCAGTTTGGCGCCATCGAAAACGGACAGATCTTCCAGGCCAAAGGCCACGCCTACAGCGCCACCGCCCTGGTCGGCGGCGACAGCGCGCTGGCCGCGCAGTTCGCCAAGGGCAGTTTTGCCACTTTGTACCTCAGCCCGCGCGACTACCACCGCATCCACATGCCCTGCGCCGCCACCTTGCGCCAGATGGTCTATGTGCCAGGCGATTTGTTTTCGGTCAACCCGACCACGGCGCGCGGCGTGCCCGGCCTGTTTGCGCGCAATGAGCGGGTAGTTTGCGTGTTTGACACCGCACAGGGGCCCATGGTGCTGGTGCTGGTGGGCGCCACCATTGTGGGCAGCATGGCCACGGTATGGCATGGCGTGGTGAACCCGCCGCGCACGGGACGTATCAGCGGCCATGATTACCCAGCCGGTCAAATACAGCTAGCCCAGGGCGAGGAAATGGGCCGCTTTTTGCTTGGCTCCACGGTGGTACTGCTACTGCCCGATGCGCTACCCGGCTGGAACCCAGACTGGCAGCCCGGTGGCCCGGTGCGCATGGGACAGCTGATGGCGGGGGCCCCTTAGCCAGCTGCAGCACCCGGAACTGCGCAAGAGGATGCGCTGTTATTGCTGGCGAGTTCAGCATTTTTCACCTGCACGATTTCGGCCAAGATAGAGACAGCGATTTCCGCAGGGGTTTTGGCGCCCAGCTTCAATCCCACCGGGCCGTGCAAGCGGGCCAACTCGTCTTGGGTCATCTCAAAGTGTTCGGCCAAACGCTGCTTGCGCGTGGCCTGGGTACGCGAGGAGCCAAGCGCCCCGACATAAAAGGCCTCGGACTTGAGCGCCTCCAAGAGCGCCATATCGTCCAGCTTGGGGTCGTGCGTTAAGGCGACGATGGCGGTATGGGCGTCGGGCAGCATCTCGCGCACTACATCATCGGGCATGCCCATCAGGCGCTGCACGCCTACCATGTCCAGTCCGGCGCTGTATTCCTCGCGCGGGTCGCAGACCAGCACTTCAAAATCCAGCATGCCCGCCATCTGCGCCACCGCCTGGGACAACTGCCCGGCCCCGATCAGCAGCAAACGCCACTTGGGCCCGAAGACGGTGCGCAGCACTGCGCTGTCGTAGGCCAGCGCCTGGCCGCGCTGGGCGCCGGACAGCGTCACCACGCCACTGGCCATGCTCAGGCTGCGCGTGACCAACTGGTGGCGCGCGGTGCGGTCCAACAGGTCGGCAATCCAGGCGTGGTCGAGCAAGGGCTCGTGTACCAAGAGCAAGGTGCCGCCACAAGGCAGGCCAAAGCGCGCGGCTTCTTCTTTGCTCACGCCGTAGACGATTTCGCTAGGCAAAGCCGCACTTGCGCCGCTTGGCACGGTGGAGGCAGCCAGCGCGCCAAATGCCGCTTTTGCACGCGCAATCAGGTCTTCTTCCACGCAGCCGCCCGAGACCGAGCCGCTCACACGCCCATCGTCACGCACCGCCAGCAGGGCGCCGGGAGGACGCGGTGCGCTGCCCCAGGTTTGCACCACAGTGACCAGCGTGACCGCGTGGCCCCTGCGATGCCAATCGAGTGCATCGCTGAGCACCCGTAAATCCAGACTGTCCATGCACTACTCCCAGGGCTGCGCGCGCAGGCGCCAGGCGAAAAAAGCGCGGTACAAGGCCACGCTCACCACCATGCCCCAGGTCATTCCGACAAACATGCCGCCGAGCATGGCGGTGAGGCTGGAGTTGCCCAGGGCAACTTGCCAACGTACCAACCAAATAGCCCCAGCCGTCATTCCCAGCAACATCCAGCCCGAGCAGAGCAGATTTTGCGTAAGCACCGAGCACAAATAGCGCCCGCAATGCTGGCGCAAGAGACGCAGGCTGGGAATGGCCAGCAGGCCACCGGTGAGCATACCCGCATGCATGGCCGGTAAGAACGCCATATGCAATTGCAGGCTGTCAAAAAAATCCAAGGGCGCGGCCTGGGCGCACAGGCTGGCCAAGCGGGCCGGGCCGGCTTGCAGCACATCGACCAGCAGTCCGATGAGCATGCCGCCAAAACCTAAAGACAGCATGATGTAGGGCGGCGACAAGCCTGCACGCTGAGGCCGCACCATCGACAAAGCGGCGCAGCCCGCAGCCACCAGCGCCAGCGACACCAGTATGACGGTGGCTTGCGACAGACCGGGGACGGCGCCGGGCACGCCCAAACCCCATAAAGTGGCCCCGACGGCAAGTAGCAAAACACCCGGCGTGATCGCCGCCGAGCCGGCGCCGCGCGCCAGCCAATGGGGCGCTGTCTTCATGCGCAAACTCCAGGCTTTGCCAATGGCGCATGCGGGTAAACCCCATAGCCAGCAAGGCCGCAGTCTGTAAAAGTGCCCTTGCCCGTGCACAAAATGTGCCGGTCGGCTATGGTTCGCGTTCGAGCGTTCATGAGCCGCACTGTAGCGATCTGCGCGACTTCGCGCAGACTGGTGAACGAAGCGCGATTGCATTGCATGAATTTCCGTTTGGCGGCACGAGAAGCGCTCAAGCATCGTTGGACCGCACCCATTGATCAAATAGCTATGCCCAAAAGCTGCCCCCATCCCACCGAGCAAAGCGCCGCCGCCGCGTCCAGTTCCTGGCTGTATTTGCTAGAGCGTTTTGTTGTCGGCGTAGTGCACCTAGACAATGCTTTGCATGTGGTG